>JAAHTH010000890.1_pt1 | contig 14540 bp, 29 predicted proteins | sample 6116091 | NCBI WGS metagenome assembly JAAHTH01 (sample SAMN13939990, study PRJNA603662) | sponge metagenome | isolation source: marine sponge | host: Mycale hentscheli | place: New Zealand | collected 2006
GTGATTTAATTCGCTAAAATCTATGTCTTGAAAAGTTCTGTTTTGTAATACGTCGGCTAAAGCTATAACCTCAGAATAAAGATTAACATTGTAACTTATTTCTGCTTCTTTGTCTTGTATGTCTATAAGTCTTAAATAACCTTCAAAGATTATAAATCCATTTTGTTTTAATACACAAGGAGTTTTAATATAAGGATTAAAGCTATAAACATCTTGAACCATTGTAACCTCAAAAAGATTTGTAAATATTTGATTGTTTCTTTTTGTTGCTGGTAGTTTGAACCCTTTAGAATATGATTGTACCTTTTCAGCTACGTTTTTAAAGTTATCTACACTAAGATTAAGAGGTAAATCCTCATCTTCATATAAGTCGCATATTACTTGACCTTCATAAGTTTGTTCTGGTAAAAGACTAGCGCCTAGTATTGATATGTCATCAATTCTTAAATTACTTATTATTCCTTCATATTCAATTAGTATAGTGTCTCCTGTTGAATTAGCTGTAAAGTTTGTAGTGATTTGACCTAAAGCTAAGGCACTCGTAGAATAAGTGCTTTGTAATATGTTTCCTGTGTACGTTTTGATTCTTAATGTACCCCCTGCAACAGTTGCACTTATATTTACATTTACAGTATAAGATTGACCTATTATTAATGAAGATAGTTTTTGATATATTCCTGAGCGTCCTGTAGGAGATATTGAAGGAGATTTATGTAATATTAGTTCGCCTACTGTTCCTACAGGTGGTGCACCCTCTGATGGATTTGGTATTGTAGCCCAAGAACCCCCTGTTGTTCTATATCTAAACCAAGTATTGACTATTGTTGGGGGGCTGTTATCAATAGCATCTTGGTCTGGTAAAGCTGCTGTTGTGCCATATACAGTAGTTAGATTTAAATTATTAAAAGTTATACCATTAACTACATATTCATTGGTAGTTAGCTGCCTTTGAGGATATAATATTAATTGTACTGACATTATACAGATTGTGTTCTAAATGTTTTACTTTTTTCTACTTCAAATGTGTACTGCATTAATTTATCATTTGCTATCGTCTTTCTTGTGTAGCTTGAAGTAGTTAGTCTTACGGGTGTTACATAAGTATTTAGCATAGAAAAAGCACTGTCATTTTGATAACCTTCTAACATATAAACTTCAGCACTATTTATTAAATCTTCAAACCATTCTGATTCTGATTCATTTACATAATCAGTATTCATTGTTACCTTTTCTGTTGCATTAACTCTAAAAGACCTCTTGCCACCTTTGAATCCATTTAGTCTAAAAGCAGCTTCATTCCAAGTACCTTCTAATTGATTATAGGTGCTTCCTTGTGTTGATATTGTTCTACTTGACTTTAGCGTGAATGTGTAGTAGTCCCAAGCACCCCACTGATTTAACCAAGTAAGTCTAATAGGTGCATAGTTTTTAAGGTTAGGACAATTTACATTAATAGTATATAAAGCAGAAATAGCATCATCTGAAACATTAAATCCTTGTACTGTATAATAACCACCTTGTATTGTATTTGCTGTTACTAAGCCTTGAAAGGTCGTACTCCAATTTTGTAAGTTTCCAGGAAAACAACCAAAGTATAATATCTTTTGAATTATAGCAGAAGAAGGAGAGATACTTGTTAAAACACTTTCATTGCCTAAAGATACTCCTGCACTATTATAATAAATAAACTTCATATAAGACAGATTATCATTTAGAGGTAATAAGCCTACTGTTCCGTAATCATTAATATTAGCATATTGAGTTGTAGGCGCATTACTTAAAAAAGATGCTGTTGTACTACCTAGCTCAAGATGTGTATCTGAGCCGATACCAATATCTAAACCTATATCATTATTAAACTCATCTAGTTTATTAGTGTGTTTTACATAGCCATTAAATATCTTAAAATCAACAGAATTTACTGATTGACCTGCAATTACAGATGGTATTCCTGTTGCTGTTGTAGAGCCTTCTATACTAAATTTAATTGTTAGCCACCTCATAGCATTAGGATTCAAGGATAATTTGTCAATAATATGAATAGGAGGAAATGGAGCAGCTAAACTTAAAGCACCTTTGTACGAAGATAAAATACTACCTAGATTGTCTGCTTTAACGTGTGTTTCTACTACTGCTGAAAAGTCAAATATTCCTACCCCTGCTGCATTTGGTGTTGTTTTAAATGTACCTACTAAGTTTGCTGTTGCTGTTGAGGGTGTTGAATTACTAATATATACTTCTGCAATAAACTTAACATTGAAGTAAGTAGATACAACAGAAGCATTTGTTAGTGTAAATATTATGTCCTGTCCTACGGGTAGTGGATTATATAGAGGTTCTTGTGTGATTGTTGTCGCCATTTAATTAACTTGTGTTATTGTTTCTTTATCTAATGTGTTTAAAATATCTTCTTTTACAGCATTAAGCAAGTCTTTGCCGTACTGCTTAAGCCCTAAGCCTAAAGGCTTCTGAAAAAAGCTAAGGCTCTTTATTCCATTTCTTTTTATGCCTCTAGCAATTAAAAAAACTAGGCTTTTTCTCTTTATAAATCTACCTTCGGCATCTCTAGGGGCTATGCCTTTTTTTACAGTCCACTTATCTAGTATACCACTAGGGGGCTGCTTGTTAGTGTACTTAAATGGGCTAGATTTAATAGAGTTTTTATAATCTTTAAAACTTTGTTTCTTGTTAGTTCCTGACACTCCTTTATCTACAAATTGCCCATAGTTATTCATGTAGAAATTTACTGTAAATCCTTTAGCGTCTTTTACAACTTCAAATCGTATAGACTTTTCTAAATCAGTGCCACCACCTTTAGATTTTTGTAAATTACCTTTAGCTCTATTTACTACTTGCTTACCAAAGCTATTTAAGTACTTTTCTACGCTTTTCATTACACAAGCGCTGCAAACACTTCTACTTGTACATCAGTTGAAGCCGAAGGTCTTACCTCTACAGTAACTAAATCTTCTAGCGTAGGAAAAGCAGGGCTAGCATCTTCTTCACCTATCAATATTTCTTCTGCTTGAAATAAGATGTGAGAACCCCCTGCTCTTACTGTTACTTGATAGTTTGTAGCTGCTGTTACAAAGGCAACCTTCATATCTTGGTCTGTACTTAAATTAGTTATTCTAAAGTATTTACAGTTCTCTACATCTAAAGCGCCATCAGCACCATGAGGGGTTGAATTAAATACTCCTACAGTTGTAGTTTGTGAGTGAGCACAAGTTAATATTCTTTCAAACACGTCTACTATACCTGCTGTTGTTATTGTATTGCTAGAACCTCTTATGCTCCCGTTAAGCACTACGTTCTCTGTAATTGTTGTTGTTAAATCTGCCATAATTATTTTTTATCTATTTGTTTTAATTTATTAATTGCCCAGTTTATACCACTAGCACCGCCCCATGCGTCCCACATTAAGCCGCCACACCCTTCACTATACGGAACATCTTTATTCTGTTGATGTCTTTTAAATGACGCCATACGTGCTATTGTATCTCTACTAATTTTCTTTTTGTCTGCTAACTGTGCTGAACGTGTCCAGCCTACTCTAGTACCACAATTGCTACCATTTTCTTCTTTCCATTTTCTAGCACGTTTTGCGTTATTACTAGCGCTTTCTGGATAATCATTGTAAGACTCTAGTTTAATACTTATTGCTTCAAGCCTCTCTAATACATTTTCGTAGCTCATAGTCTTATTGTTATCTTTGGTGGTATTATTTGTATTTCTAGTTTCCATATTTTGAATTTAAACATTAGTAGCCCGCTCCTTTTTGTGTTACAGGTATAAAGCAGGTTTGAAAGTCATTCATTACTTTAATTCCTATTGTAAATGTCCAGCCGCAAAGTAGGTTATCAAAACGCTCTTGAAAAGGCTCTATAGTAAACTGGTCTTGCGTAAAGTAAACAGGAAAGTTAATATCATCAACACCCTCTAGTGACTGCCTCTCAGAGTGTCTCAGCATTCCAATAAAGTCTGTAGCTATTTCTAGAGTTTGGTTATATACATCTTGCTCATTACTTAAACTCTTTACTAGCTTTGTAAAATTAGCATCTGCATTATTCATAGTCCAGTTTTCCTTTTCAGATACTAAGTCACAAATGAAAATTTGAAAGTTATATATCAGTTCGCTGTCTCCTGTTGATACTGATGTTGGATTGACATGGAGCAGAGGCATTTTTTCCATCTTCTCTAGGTTAATCTCCCAGATGTCACCCACTGAGGTGGTGCTTATCTGGTCATGATATTCTCCAAGCCTTAATAAAAAATTAATTACGTTGTTATATGTTTTATTGCTTACCATGTTTTACTTTATTTTGTGAGTTTAAATCTGTTTCATAACTTAACCAGGTAAACGCATCTAATACGTTTAGCCTTGATATTTTTTCTAAGTTTGATATGTCCGCATTACATAACCTATACATTAGCCCAAAGTAGCCCCACTTTTCTGCAAAGGATTCTGAGGCAATTGCTTCTTCATTTCCTTCAGCTGCTGAGTCAAATATAATGGCAAAATCTCTGATAATACCCTCCCTAAACTGTAAAAAAAAACCAGTGCACTTTGCACTTGTTCTGCTGGCATCTTCTTCATTTCTTCCGCCCGAATCCTAATATCTCCATCATAAGCTTTAATAGTATAAATGTCATTTTTTTCTTCTGTAATAGGTCTATATAATACCGCCATAACTTCTGGTAGGTTCTTTTCTATATCCTGTTTTATAAATGTCTCTATGTCCGCCCACTCACCTAAAGTCATACTACTAAGGTCTGGGTGAAACCCATATCTTTTACCCTCTACTTCTATTATGCGTTTTAAGTGGCTGTCTTGTTCTTGCTGCATCTCAGACACTTTACTCATAATATTAACAATATCCTTTAGTTCTAATTGCTTAATTAAATCTTTAGGTATATTAGATAATGCTGCTATTGTTTCTTCTGCCTCCTTTGTTTTAGTTTCATTTTGAAAATTTACTAATTGTATCCACTTTTCATAACTAACCTCAGACCAGTTACTAATTATTTTAAATTCTTGTACCTTGCCTTGCTTTTTAATTTTAACCTTCATAATATATAATAGAAATTTTGAATATTTAGTTTAATAGTGTATATTTGCCGCTAGTTTGTATTTCATTTTGTGTAAAGGGTGGTGAGGCTTAGGTTCTTGCTACCCTTTTTTATTGTACAAAATATTTACCAATATTAGTATCTATTTCATAGTACATTCTCATAGCTAGAGCGTCTGAATAATCTGGTGAGCGCCCTATAATATTTTTAACAATTTCTTTAGGTATTATCTGAAGCTTATTATCTTTGTCAGCATCTTTAGTTCTTACCTGTTCACACTCTTCTATAATTTGATTCTTTACATTTATATCTGAGCAATTAACTCCTATTTGCCCCTTGTTTATCAAGTCTGCTAGCTTATAATAGCATTGTGTTTTTAAGTTTTGATAGTTTTCTTTTTTTAATGGGCTTGCATTATTTACAAATCCTTTACATCTTAGGTAGTCTTTTACACCACCTCCAACACCATCTTCATCAACAATTATATTACTCAGCTTAACTTGATGTTCTTTTTGCAACAGCCTCACAGCCTCAACAACGTCGTTTATAGCCGATTTAAGCAACGTTTGTATTATTTTAAGGTGTAAGCCTTGCCAAAGCATTATAACTGTCTTGTCGGCTCCAAAACGTGCTACATCACAACTTATGTATTTTTCGCCTTCTACTCCTTGCTGGTTGAATAGGTTTAGTATTGCGCTATATTCTATTAAACTGTCCTTAGTAGCGTCATACTCCCAGTTACCAAATAATAACCTTTGCTTGCTTAGTTCGTCTAGAGTCTCTAGCTGATTCTTGTAGTATTTAGAAATATACTCGTTATCATCTACTAGAGATTGTATAAATTTTCTATGAGGCTTTTGCTTGTTGTCTTTAGATGGTCTGTAGTATTGTGTATATACCCAGTTCTTTGCAGGGTTACAGGTCATAAGCATTTTAGGGATTAAGCCATAATCATCTAGCTTATACCTCAACCTACTAGCTACTATATTCTTAGCTTTTTCTGTTATCTGGTTTGCTTCATCTATAAAAGCTCCTGTTATCTCTAGTGAACCTAAGCTATCAAAATTTCTGTCACTAGGATATAAGAACAAATCTTTTAGTACTATCTCAGAACCATTGTAGAATGTTATAATATTACTAGAGCCGTTAAAGTTATAATGCTTGCCAGACTTCAAGCCCCAAGATTCGCACACTTCAAAGAATGTATTTAGCGTTGTTTTCTTTAAGGCGTCTAGCTTACTTCTACCCATTAAGTAACGAGTCTTAGGATATTTAAAAGCTACAAGTATAAGCCAGCTACAACCAACCCAAGACTTGCCACCACCAGCAGCGCCACCGAAAAGCACTTCGGTAGTAGACTTATTAAATAGGTATTCAATAGCCTGTTCTTGTGTAAGGGTAAAATTAGCATCAATATTCAACCCCTTTGATATTTACGTTTATTTTTACTGGCTCTTCGCCTGATGTTAAGTCTAGTTCTGAACGTTCTACATAGCCACGTTTCTTACCTTTAGTCTTTAGGTAAAAGATTGTAGCCGCTGTGCTGCTATCTTGTATTTGTTCAAATAGCTTACTTTCTACAAAGTCTAGGGCTACGTCTTGTATTTCTTTAGCAGACTTACTAAACTCTTCATCTTCTGATAACCACCTGTAATATGTAGCTCTACTTATATCTAGCTGCTTACAGGCTGTAGTAACAACGCCTAAACTTTTTTCTAATGCTTGTAGTAATGCTTCCTTTTTATCGTGTCTCATTTGTCTTATTCTTTACCTTTAAATGATGCTAGAGGATAAAACACTAAACTGTTTCTATAGCCGCCCTCTTTAGTAGGTGTTATAGGTGTTACACCATGTACATTACGCCAGGCAGGATAAACTAGTATACTATTGTCTTGACCATTCATAGTAGCGTTATAGTCTGGTACATGTAAGTCACCTCCTTTAACATCTTGCTTCTTGTTTATAATTACATTTACACAACCTTTTATATTGCCAGTATCTCTATGAAAAGGGGCGCTGATATTATAATTATTAATGCTGCTAGTAAAACATTTACCTAGCCTGTATTTCTTAGGTACATACTCTTCTATTAGCTTTACTTGTTTTTCATATTGCTCTGGTAGTATTTCTTTTAGTAATGCTTCTGCTTCTCTACAGGCTCCTAGCATAGCCTTTAAAAATGTTCTGGCGCTTTCTTCTCTATGTACTGAGGATATGCTGCAATAGTTTCTACCAGACATAGGTCTAGGCGGTACACTTCCAATAATAGTAGAATACTGTTTTACTCCGCTAGCTCTTGTCATAAGTTTTTTAGGTACTCTATCACTAATAAATTCATTGTTAGCTATCTCTATAAACTGCTTTAACTTTCCTGTAATCTGATTCATAAAGAATCCTACTGGTTCGCCCTCATGCATAAATATACAGTCCTCTAGTATGTTAGGCTCTTTGTATTCGCATTCTTGACCTACCTTAATGCTGTGTTCTACTTCTACTAATTCAATTCTTTGCATAATTTTTCTTTTTCTGTTTTTAAAAATTCTAGTATCATACCACCTACATAAGCGCCACTTTCTACAAGATAATTATATGTTTCTCTAGCCTCTTGATAATCTTCTGCTTCAAATCCTACTAGTACACCTCTTCTTACGTCTCCCTCCATAGCGTCTAGTTCTTCTTCAAAGTTTTCCTCATCTAGTATTGAATAGTCTGGCTCATCTCTAAACATACCGCTAGGTAAGTCTACGCTCCATTCGTCTAGTAGGTTAAAGCTATAGCCGTTACCTAGTATATCCCAGTCCCATTCACCAAATGAAACATTATCTTTTACTATTATTTCTTGACAGGTTTCTTCATAGGTTTTTTTATGCACCTTAAATGCATCTGTAGTCTTATGATGTTTCTTTGTATATTCAAATACTGGCACTTCTTTTAATCCTGCTTCAACACAGGCTCTGTACCTCATGTTACCACCTAGTATAGTTCTTTTTTCATCAACTATTATTGGTCTCATTTCTAGCATTTGAGGTAAATCTTTTACGCTCTTTACTAGCTTTTTAAATTTAACCTCTTTTATTGTTCTAGGGTTTTCTTGATTAAGACTGAGTTCATTAATTTTTAGCTTCATATTATATAATAGAATTTGTTAATATTTATTTATTAGTGTCTAGCGCATCTTCTTAGCAGGCTGTTTTCAAGCCTTTTTTTTAGGTTGTCGCTTATTATCATTCTAATCCTTCTAGGTGAAATATTGAATATTTCTTCTATCTCTTTTAAACTGTTTGCTTGAGGGTATTTAAAGTAATATTTCATCACTTGTTTGGCAATTAATTCTGGATTATCTGGTATTCTTAGTTTTGTATCCATTTAGTCAAATGGTTCGTTTATACCTCTATCTCCTATTAGTTTTTCTTTAGCGCTATCCCAGAGCTTGTCACCCTTTTTGGTTAGTGACGGCTCTGTTCTCTTAAGGCTAGGCATTCCTTCTACTGCCTCGCTGTCCATATACTTGCCGCAACTACATAGCGCTTGTTTGCAAACCCACTTACCATCATTGTAAATTATTGTGGCTTTGCTTATTTCTTTAGACTCTTTACAGCATTCACAAGTGTATAAAGTCATTGTGCTAGTGCTCCTGTTTTTATATCACTATTTTTAAATAGCTTATCTAGTTCAAAGTGCAAGTGGTTTATTGCTTTTCTTATATCTTGTTCTGCTGGGTTTCCTTCTTTTTTACCAGCTCTTAATAAGTAGCTTACAGCCGTTCCCAAGTTGTAAGACAATTCAAAGTCCTCTACTACTCTACGAGCTGAATAACCATACTTTGTTCCTGAGTAGTAGCTAGGTTCTGCTGTTTCTTTGTAATCTATTGGCATTGTTTATTGTTTTAGTTTATCTATTAATTTAAGTAGTTGTTGTGGTGTATATATCCTAGAGTCACCATCATAGTTTTCATATACGCTTGTAAAGTTATCATCTTCATAAGTCCATAAGCTCCTTACATTTTTTTTAATATGATGATTCAATACTGATTTGATTCCTTTGTACGTTCTTTTATTCTGCATATTTTTTATATAGGTTTTTAATAGTGTTAAAACAAGTTGAAATACAAGAGCTGCAATTGGTAGTGGTGCTGTAGTTAGTCATGTGTATAGTATTATATATCTCAATCATTCGTCTCTTAGCCGCCTGGTCTTTAGCTCTTCCTGTTTTTAAGTCCTCCCATACTTTTAATATTTCGTCTATTATTTCTTGCGGCAAATCGTCTGGAGAGTCAATTGCAGCCGTTTTAAGCCACTTTTTCTGACTGCAAGACATTGGCGCTAGGCGTGCCTTTATTTTCATAAAGCAGCCGCAATCTTTACACGTTCCCGTAGGCTTAAAATAATATACACATTCTTTACATATATCCAATCTCTCTTTATAAATTTCATTAGTAACGAAAAAATTACCCATCTACTAGCTCTTTTTTAAGTATTGTTCTTACTTTGTCTATAGTAGTAAATATACTATTTCTACTTATTCTGGTTTTAGCTGCTAGTGAATCTAGGGTGTTGCCTTCATAATAGTATAACTTAAATAATTCTCTGTCATACCAGTAATCTATCTTATCTAATTCTTTATCTATTAACTCTAATTTCTCTAGGTTTGAATTATCTACCTCTTTGTTTGGCAAGTTTGCAATATTTTTATTATTAGCAATATTATGAGATACAGAGTCATTACTGTAATTTGCACTACAGTCATAACTAAAATTATCAATATGTGTATAATACTTCTCATATTTATAATAGAAATTACTTCTTTTGCTTGTTAGCGCCCTCCTTAGTGCTACAGAGCCGTATCTTACAATCCCTTCTTTTCCATCTTTTTCGTATATTGACCTTAGAGTATCTGGGTTCATGCTTAAGAAATATAGCATAAGTTCTTGTACTGCATTGTCAATTTTATTTTTATCAGTAGTCAGCCCATAAGACATAGTTCTAAACTTATCAGATAATTTAGATATTTCTATATATATATCATTCATCGTCTGGATTTATTGAATCAATCTTAGTAACTGTTTCTTGTAGCAGCTCATCTAATACCACCTTGTACGCTCTTAGTATTGCTCTATTGCCTTTAGTTTCTAATGCTGCAAAATAGCCATTTGTGGCTGTAGATACGTTAATAGGTATTATCATTAACCAGTCCCAAAAATTATTCTCTCTTGCTCCAGCCCCATAGTTGTTATGATATTCTAAAATCAAACTTATAACTTCTATATAATTTTTATACCTTGCCTTTGTGCTAGTATCTTTTACAAAATCTTCACACATTGTTAAGTATGTTTCAATAGCTTGCTGATGTTTCTGGTTAGCGTAAATAGTTTTCTGCATACGCCAAAGATATTAAAAATGTTACTCAATTTTGTGTTGTTTTTTTAACTTATCAACATGAATCTTGTAATAACTTATTTTTTCTTCATAATCTACTCTAGTAAATTTAACTGTTTTTCTTGCTAAAAATTCTAGTTCTTCTGCTTTACCATCTCCATACTTAGCGTCTAGGTTTAAGGCAAATTTGTACTGTTCGCCTTGTTTAAACATATTACAACCAACACACTGGGGCTGGCAATTTTCTTCATTAAATCTAGTTGCTAGTTTAGAACGGCTTTGAAAATGACCGCATTGCATACCTTTGTTATAAGGCTTTACACAACCGCAAGTAAAACATTGTACCAGACCATCATGAGAGTCTCTAAGCCTTATGTAAAGGCTGAACCATTTATCAAGCTCTTTTTTTAATTTGCTAACTGGTTTTACCAAAGTATTTCTTGTATAAATTGTTGAGGTGGTGCTACATAAGTATATTTAGATATGGTGGTGTTTCTACCGAATCTAGTTTTTTTAGTTAAAGGCAGGCTGTCTATATCATATCCAGCTTTCCTATGATTACAAATAATAGCCGCTAACCTAGTAGCTCCATATTCTTTTATAGCCTCATAACTTGTTATGCTGCCATAAGTCTTTAAGTGCCAAAGAATTGCGTCAGACTGGCTTTTTACTTCTTCTGAGTTTATTGTTATTGTTTTCATTTCTTAGTGGTTTTTTATTTTTTCGTATATATCTGTAGGGCTGCTCAAATCCGAACATCATTTGAAAGCTATTACATTTATCAGGATTGTATAGTTTAGTTTTAGTCATTCTCAAATTTAGTGCAAAATATAGCTTCTAATACACAAGCTAATATAATTAATAACCATATCATTGTTAGTATTTTCATTTTAATAATTTTTGTGATTGATAATAAGGTACTGTCTTAGGGTCTTTCCCTAAAGTTCTAACTTCATATTCTGCATTGTCAATTAATTTCTTATGAGCATAACACCATTTGTAAAAAGTCCTGATATTTAAAAAAGGTTCATCTTTTCCAAATCTTACGCCAGTTCTAAAAGCGTCTTGTATTTGATTAAAGGTCATCTTTGTGAACCTTCTTTCTTGTAGTAAATCTGTTGCAAATATTTTACTAAGACTTGCTAAGGTTTTAGCATCAGTTCTATGTCCTATCTCTACAGATGTTAAGGCTACTAGGTCTAAAACTTTTTTAGTGAGTTCCTCTAGGTTTTCTTCTTTTAGTGTTTTCATAGTAATTTCTTAGCTTGTTCATATTGGCTTAGTTGTACATCTAATTTGCTCATTGTTTTAGGTTTGTTTTTGTTTCTAGTTTCCCAGGTTCTTACAGCTGCTTGCCAGTTTTTCATTTTTGCCTTACCTACTTTCCACCCTTTACTTTCATAAAAATTAAAAAAAACCTCTGCCTCTATATTATTATTACGCTCTTTACAATAATTTTCTATCTCTAAAATCGTTGGTGCTTTAAAGTATTTATTATTGTTTCTTATTAATTTATTCTTATTAAATGTTGTTAAGTTTTCGCATGACAAGTTGTTTAGAAACTGTACAACTAGTTGTTCATTTATTTTAAAATGTTGTTTAGCTGGTATTCCTATACGCTTAACGCTTATAATTTGATGTTTTTTAAGCGTTTTAAGACACTTTCTCTGTTGATAAGGCGTAAGGGTTGTATCCTTATAAATATTAGCCTCAGTGTTAAAAAACCAGCCTTCATTACATTCACCAAGTTTATTAAAATATTCCTCTTTACTTATAAGGTCTGCTAATAAAACAGCTTCTTTTAGCCCTATCTTTCTTGCTAAATCCTTATTTAACACTATATACGCTGTGCTACTTAATAAGCTTTTCATATTATTTTTACTGTATAGTGACAATTTATCATAGCCTCTTTAACGTTCTCAAATTGCTTAGAAAAGTCAAAGTAAGTGGTCTTTACTTTATATTTAACTTGACCGCTTTTAACTTCAATAAACACATCAGGATTCAAAGACTCTACAACACCATTTTGTATTAAATGATTCTTTAGAAAGTCTTTATCTGTAAATATCTTTTTACTTCCATCAATATCTTTGTAAGCCCTATATATTTTCTCAAAAGATTTTCTGTATATTATGCAGTGAGTAAAGTTCTTTTTATGCTTATTTTCATAATGATAAGTAGCTGTTCTGTCTCTATTTAAAATTTTGGCAACAACTTTTCTATCTATATCTTCTTCTGTTATTCCAATATAACCAGCAATTGACCTGCAACATTGTAGTTTTCTTTTTCTGCTTTTCAAGGCAAGCGAGCCTTTAGGCAACCCCATTACTCTAGTAGTGAGGTCACATATAGCTTTAAAGTTTAGTTCTTCTATCATGACTAAAATGGTAAGTTTTCGTCATCATCAAATGATACCATACCATTATCTGATAAAGATGCTTTGCTATTTACTTTAAAGCTATAACCGTCTATATTATGATAGTATTTACCTTTATATTCTCTTGAATAAACATTGCACAAAACTGTTAAATTTGTACCCTCTTCTAGATTAGATATTTTGTTAACCTTATCACCAAAAGCGCTTACACAAACAATATTATTAAAGTCTTCGCCAGTGTCAATTACAATACTTTGTTTTTGCCACTCTTTGCCAGCCTTGCTTACTCCAGATTCTAGCTTGAGTGTTTTTACTATTTTGCCTTTTAATTCCATAATTTTTTATTTTTTATTTATTAATTCTTTAATTTTTTTTATTTTTAGTTTAGCTTGAATAATTTGTAATTTTAAATCTAAATTATTTTGTCTTACTCTTTCATTTTCATTTTTTAGCCTTTCCATCTTTTCATTTTTTTTCAAAGGTGTGTTAATGCTGTTTTTAGGTATATAATTTGTTGGCATAATTATTTGTTTTTAGTTATTAAAAAAGAATCTGAAAGAGGAATTGTAATTGTTCACAAAGTATAACCGCTGAGTTATTAATTAAATTACCAACCTCTTTCAAATTCTTATCTTTTAAATTCTTCTGATTCATCTTCTGAAAATACTCCAAGCTCATAAAATCCTGTTAGCTTTAAGACAGCCCTGCTCATTGCTCTTTTTTCAGCCATCTCCATTACATACCATGTATTACAATTACCATCAGCGTAAGCCTTACCCTTTAGTGCTGAGCCAAAAGTCTGGATTTTTATTTCTTCATTTTCTTTATAGCCGTATGCTTTTACTACACAGAAATTCTGCTCACAGTTAATTACTTCATAGTCAATTGTAATGCCCTCTAAGGCTTGTATCTTATCAATTCCTGAGCGTGTTATAATAATATAGTGTTGATGCTTAAATACATCGTCTTTTGTTAAGTTATACTTTTCGTATTTTTGTTTTATTAGTTCTGTTTTCATTTTGTTTTTATGTGTTTAGTTAATTGTTCTTTAATATATTCTAGGTGTTCTGTATCAATCCATCTTAAAAAATCGTATGAATCAAATACAATTTGAAAGTCATTACCATACTCATCTTCACCTCTTAAATATAATTCGTTTTCGTGGGCTTGAAATGTGTTAATATTATTCATTGCCTTGTGTATTAGTTCGTTTTTCATTTTATTTATTTTTATATTATTGTAGCATTTTCATTACACTTGCTGCATTTACTTGTGTTACCTATAAACTTAGATTCACAGCATTCTGTTAATTCTATATTAAAACATTCGTTACAAATTTCTTCATAATCAAAGAAGCTGTTTAGCTCTTCGCCGCAGCATTTGCATTCTGGATTGTTTCCGCTCCAGTTAATAGGGTTATTTGATTCGTTTGATATATGCGTATCCATTAGTAATTGTATTGTGTTAAGTCCTTAAAGTTATAGTATTCGGTTTTTAGTTTTATAAATAAATCAATTACTTGTTCATCTAAAGACTTATCTAGTAAAAATTTTCTATGCTCATCTTCTATGGTTTTAACCAAAATAAATAGAGAATCTGTTACCTTGTTAGTCCATAAAGGGTTTTCTTGTATTACATCTAATATAGATATAATAGCTTCTTCTTTGTTTGTTGCTTCTTTCATTGTGTAGTTAGTTTTCATATTCTTTGTTTTTAGT
>JAAHTH010002383.1_pt1 | contig 14540 bp, 6 predicted proteins | sample 6116091 | NCBI WGS metagenome assembly JAAHTH01 (sample SAMN13939990, study PRJNA603662) | sponge metagenome | isolation source: marine sponge | host: Mycale hentscheli | place: New Zealand | collected 2006
CTGCCGGTTTAGGAGCTGATAAGGCTTTAGTTCTACTTTCTACAAGACTATCAGCCGTAGGTTTTATATCAGCAGATAATTCAGTTTCTAATCTTTGCTGCTTAGCACCTTTGATAACGTCTAACACAGGATTACCTTGTTTGTCTTTTAAGATGTTTCCTTCAGAGTCTTTTTTGTATTTTTTATATTTTTTAGCTAAAGCTTCACTTTCTTTTTGCAGCTCTTGTATTTCTTTTACTTTGTCTTGAGCTAATTGATCTTGCTCAGGTGTAAGTTTTCTAGCAGCTGACTGAGTGCCTTGTTGGCCTCTACCTCTTTCAGCTAGTTCTTTAGATCTTTCAGATAAAACACCAGACTCAGAGTCTTTGACATATCCTCTTACAAAATCGTAAAGATCTTGTCCGTCTTTAAAGCTAACATCAGTTGGTTTTACATCTTGTCCAGTAGTGTTTTTATTGGCAGCGCCAGAAAGTATGCGTGAAAAGAAATCACCTAATCTTTTAACTAATGAAGGCTTTTCTACAAACGTTTCTAAAGGTATATCACCTTCAGCTAGAAGAGATGCATATTGAGTTAAATACTCATCTGGAGCATCTTGTATTTCTTTTTCTGTGTATAGACTATTTATTTTATCTATAAGAAGCTTGTGACCTGCAGGATCTGTTTCTTTTAGAATTTTTAAGAACTCATTTTTAAGCTTTTCACCGTTAGGTCCAGAAAATTCTGATTTAAGTATTTTATGTAAAATCTCATGCCTACCAGCGCCAATAGCTCCAGCTTCACGCATGTGTTGCTTGTTTATAATTATCTGACCGTTTTCTAATATTACCGCATCAGTATTAGCATCTCCCGCTATATTGTTTTCTGCTAAGAACTTGTTAAACTCAGCTGTTGATTCAAAAGATTGAACTGCTTTGTTTTCACCTACAGCATTTTCAAACTCTCCATCTTTAGTTCCAATGTTTCTAAACTTCTCTGTAAAAGCTACGTCTTTTTCTACTTGTTGATCTATAGCCTCTTGTTGAGCTTCAGATCTAGGCATTTGTCTTAGCTCTGAATTTATTTCATTTATTCTATCTGATTCCGCTTTAGTTAATTCTGCGTCTTGTGTTTTCTTAACAGTAGCTTCTAAGCTTGATTTTTCAGCTAGTAAATCTATAACTTTAGCTCTGTTCTGACCAGTATAACCTAAGTTTGATATTCTATTAGCAGCGCCTTGTTTAGCTTTAAAATTAGCTTTAATTTCATTAGATTTGTCTGTTGTCATTTTACCAGACTCTACTTTTCTTTTTAACTCAGTATTTAAAAACTTTTCTGTTTGAGGATTTTGAAGAACGTTAAAAGCATTGTCAGCTTGTTGATCAGGAGTTGCTTTAGGTTTACGTGTTTTTACTTTTTTTGTATCTCTGGGCGCGTCAAATTTAGCTTCAATAGAATCTTTTGTATCAACGTTTACCTTAGATGTTTCTTCTGGAGTTATACTAGTTTCTACATTATCTTGCTTGCTAGTTTTTGAACTTCTATTAGATCTTGTTTTATCTGTTACATCTTTGTTAGAGGTTGGTTGCTCTGTGGTTTGATCAACTTCTATTTCACTTTCTGTTTGAGCCGCTGTTTCATCTTCAACTACGGTATCAGTAGTGGCGTCAGCGTCTACTATATCAGCGTTAGGATCAAACATTCCACTTAAGTCTTTATACTTAGTTTCTTTTAAATTACTTTTTATATTTTTGTAACCTATAGTACTTTTTATTATACTTGAACCGGCTCCAACAGAAGCCATACCACCACCCATAAGACCACCTATCATAAAAGTATCTAATACCTCACTAAATGTTGGTAAGAAGTTTTCCACTTCATCTTTGTATAAATAATCAGCTGCTTGCGTTAACAAGAGTGTCGCTGTTTCTGATAAACCTTCAGCGCCAAAGTCTTTTACTATATCAGTTCCATATTTTAGTAAGCTTTTTTGAATTACATCTTTTGGTGCTCCTGCTAAACTCTTAAACATTTTACCACCAATTTTTTTAGTGGTTATTTCTAATAATCCTTCTGCTGCCCCTACTACATAAGCATGCCCGAGTCTAGCATAATCTAAAGGTCTACCATCTTTTGCACTTTCCATATTAGTAGCAGCCGCTTCACCAGCTACTATAGAGGCGATACCCACATAAGGTATCATTGATTGCGCAACTGAAGGAAGTGATCCTAAAGCTGCAGATGTTGTTCTTGCAGCACCAGTTACAAAAGCACCAATCCGCTGCTCTGGAGTTAAGTCAATTTTTACTGGTTTACCATCTTTACCTATTATATCTTTTCCAAAAGCATCTTTTTTATTTTCTTGCCCAGTAATTCCTTTCCAACTAGTTTCAACCATACCAACTGGACCAAAATCCATTAAAGTAAGGTTTAACCCTTCGGCTTTTTCGCTGAAATTATCATAAGCAATTTCTCCGGCTTCAACTATATCTTTTTGAGTTACCGCGTTAACCCCTTTAAATCCCATGCCTACACCAGGTGGCATAGATTGATTAATTAATCCTTTCATTATAGGATTATTAATAAAATCTTGAACTCCTTCAGGAAGAATATTACCAACGCTGTCACCTATTACTTTTTTCGTGTCAGCTAACAGTTTTGGCAACGCTGCCATATTAGCCGCTATATTTAAAACACCAGCCTCTATTTGGTCTCCTGTTTCTTCAGCAAAATCATAACCTTCGCCATAAGCTCCAGGCGTAGCTCCTTTATCTAAAGCATATTTAGTAACTATATCATTAATAGCATTGTCTAGATTTACACCATCCCAAGAATCATCTTCGTAGTCTTCAAGATCTAATACTCCAATAAAATTCAAAGCTCCAGCTAAAGGCTCGTAAATTTCCCCAAGCTTATCAAGCTTAAACTCTATAGTCTCACCAACAGCTCTAGCAGCGGCTTCTGTAAACTTTAAATCAGAAAAGTCTTTAGTAAGAGCACTCCAACTAAGTTCTTTACCTTCGCCAAAACCAAAATTACCAAAAAACTTATCATCATCTCCAGCTAAAACACCTGCAACTCCCTTCTTGTCATCTTTAAGTCTTTGTTTTACAGCTTCTGCTTTCTTTTTTCTTTGATCTTCAGTTTGTTTTTTTTGCTGTTGTTGTGCGCTAAAATACTGTTCTCTTTTTGCGTCATCAAAATCAGAGTGACCAAAAAGATTAGCTATAGATGCTTCAGCTATTTTACCTTCATCAGTGCTGGTGTTAGCGCTAGCATTTGTCCACTCATTTGCACCTGTTTTTCTAGTGTAATAAACTCCTTTAGATTTATCATTTGGATCTATTTCAAATTTATATTCATAGCCATCGCCTCTGTCAATCGTTTGACCTGGTGGCACTGAAGATCCACTTGCCGATTCGGACCCTGTATTGTTGCTTGACTCCGAGCTCGGGTCCGCCGTCTGAGAGTCTTTTTTCTTTACTTCTTCTTTAGATTTTAAAGAATTAGAGTAAGCACGAATCTTATCATACATTTCTGTTTGAGATAAGTTTTGATCTGCTAAAGATCTAGCATATTCACGTACTGTCATTTAAATTAATTTAAGTTATTGTCTTGTAAAAATTTATCTGCCTTTGCTTGTCTAGCTTCTTCTAGATCAAATACCGCAGCATCTTGTTCTACTACTGGAAGCTTGTTTGTTATAAATTGCTTTAAATAGTTTTTAGCAAAATATTTAGCATAATTTTCTTCAAATAATTCTTTATTTTTTTGAGATAAAGGCAGTACTTCTTTGTAGTCCCAAGCTAAACTACCAGCGTTAGCGTTTTGAGCCATTTGATCATCTTCTTCTTCGCTAGATCCTCTAGCTATAAAAACGTTCCAAGCCGCAACTACACTTTGTTCCTGCTGTAGTAAACCTGAAACCTCTGCATTAATAAAAGGTTTTGTTTTTCTAATAATTTTATCTAAATCAAACTTAAGTACATTTCTACCTTTGCCCATACCAATGTCTATAATTTCATAGTCAAAAGATCCATCAGTGTTTTTTAATATAAACTCTTCAGCTAAAGCCGCTTCTGATAATAGTTCACCATTTTCATCAGCAGATCCTTCTGCTAAAACGCCACTGTCAACTAATAATTTAAGCATGTCTTTATTAATATCTGGTGTTTCTACAACTAAATCTGCATTAGATTCTAAAATAGCACTTAAAGTATTATTATTTATTTTTAATTCATTTTCAAGCAAAGGTCCTTCGAAAATTATTTCTTGAGAACCATCTTCTAAAAGATTTAAGTAAACATTATATCCTTCTGTTTTAGAAAAACCAGGCGTATTAGTCATAATACAATTAGCAACCATAAAAGAATAATCGTTATTAACGTCGTAATAGCTATCTTCTGTAGTAGATAATTCATCTATAACTTGCTGTAAAAACTTTATAGAATTACTAGGTGCTTCTTCAAGTATTTTTAATTGCGTATTTTCATAATCACAGCTTTCATCTAAGCATTTACCTGATTGTATAGCCATTTTTAATTTAGCATATTTTTTGCCAGTACCCGCATAGGCTTTGTCTAGTATTTTAAATGATGCGTCTATATTATTTGCTACATAGTTCTTATCATAAGCCAAAGCATTACTTTTGTTTGCTTGCTGTATAGACAGGTTGTATATTATGTTTTTGTTTTCCATTTTATCCTTATTTACCAAATGCACCTCCAAGTAAACTTGCAGCTGAGCCTATAGCTCCTGTTATCGCGGCTGTGCTATCTCTACTAGCGGAAGCAGCTTGACCTCTTAACGCGGCTATTTGATTAGAAACTCTATCTAATTGCGCCACTTCTCTAGCTTCTCTTTGACCAAACACAAACTGACTTCCAGCTACATCAGCCTGTTGTTGTCTTTGCTGTTCGGCCATAAGTTGTTGTTGTTTTTGTTTTTCACCTTCAGCTCTCATTTTTTCATTTTGTGCTTCTTGTTGCTCTATGCTAGCAGAAACACCTTGCTTACTTCTTAACGCTGCGTTAGCTAAAGCTGTAGCGCCTCCTGCGGAAGACCCAGTAGATCTTATCGTATCTAAAGTGTTAGCTAAAGAAATATCAGCCTGTTCTATTTCCATTTCAGCTGCTTTTGTAGCTACGCTTAAGTTTTCAAATGGATTTTTAATCATACTACTTAAGTCTGTTATAGCAGAATAAGGATCAATTATAGCTTGCCTATTAGCTTCTAAGGCGTTTAATTTTTTTTCTAGCTTACGCGCTTGTCTAGCGGCTCTTTTGGCGGCTCTTCTAGCTGAGCTACCACCAATAAGTCCACCGACTATACTAGCTCCAGCTCCAATTATTGCTCCTAATGCCATTGTGTTATTTTTTTATTATTGATATCCATTGTTCATAGCGTATTCTGTTCCTACTTGAAACAATTGTTTTTCTCCACCTAAATCTGTAGAAGAATCTGTAGACATGGTAACTACGGCGTAAAATCCTTTTATACCTGTCATTTGTTCGCCAAAATGCACTGCATATTTCGTTGGCGGACTAGTGTTTAAAAGATTAGCGTAATATTTATTTTCTTTACGATAAAATCCAGCTCTAAAGATGTTTCCGCTTAAAGTATTAGGATATGTTTGACCACTAGCATCATAAGCGCCTTCATCGTAACTATATACTTGACTCGTAATATCTATTGTAGAACTAAATTCAAGACTATTAATGTAGGTGTCTTTACCCGTAGAATCTGAAACAAATGAATCTACACGCCAGCCGTTAAATCCTTCATATTCTATTGTTTTAAATGTTTTGCTTAAATCAGGATTATCATTAAACACAAAAGTAACTGAAGACGGATAATTAATTCCATAAAAATTATTTCTTAAATTAGCAATAAAACTTAAAGAAACATTATCTTGTAAAGTAACTGGTCTATTAAGTATTAATTCTACAAAAGTAGCTTGAATATTTATACTTAAAACTACAGTACCTGGTGCTATATTAAGTCCTCTAACTAAATCCCCTAATGTTATATTCCCAGTAACATTATCAACTCTTATTTGAATAGAATTAGAAACAGCTCCTTGCAATGTTGCTTGAGAGTTTCTGTCTTCTTGATTGTTGTGAAGCCACAAACCTGCGTTTTTAGTAGTATACATTTGATTTCTTATACTTACTATTTGATCAGGATTATAATCAAAAAAGCTTGTCCATCCGTTTATTTTATCATCAAAAGCTAACGTGTTATATTTATCAATGCCGTTGTTTCTTGAAGTTATTGATATATTTTGTTTAGTGTTAACAATGTATTGACTCGTGTATATGTCCCATCCACCTAATACTACTCCTGGATTTGAAGATACTTTTATTCTATTTAATTCATCTCTAAAATAATCTTTCATTCCTGCGGAAGATATTTCATCTATACCGCCTCGCGATAATCTTAAAATAACATTTTTATTAGAGTCAGAAAAATATTTATTATAACCATAAATAGCAAAGCTCTCTGGGTTTGTACCTATACCATATTCACCTGAATAAGGTACTATTTGACCTATTACAGTCATAATAGCGCTTACCGAAGTTCCACCGCCCTCTGCAGAGTATATAGCGTCTTTATCTATTAAAGCTTTACTTACTTTTAATTCTTGAAATATATTTAAATTAGTATCTTCAGCATATAACTTTTGTATACTTCCATTAGCTGGATCTAGGCTTTTAGTTATTTCTTCTCCTATACTAAATACGTTTGTATTGTTAATACCTGTTCTTGAATTAAATATACCAGAATATATTAAAGTATTCACTCTGGTAGATTGATTAGGTTCATCTTCTACTAAATAAGCTTTAGCTCCGTAATCTGTTGAAGTGTTGTTATATCCACCTCTAATTCTAGCTTCTTCTAAACACCAATTTCCATCAGACGAGTTATTAGCTTGTCTAGGTGTAGATCTAGGATAACCACCTATACTTTCAGGTATACCAAAAGAACCATTCCACATAGGCGCATCTGGATCCTGACTAGATCCATCAGAATTTGTCTTTTTAAGAATAAAAGTGTTAAAATATTTTACCTCTATTACCGCTGCCATAATTTATTATTACTTATTTTTTTAATTATTTAATTTAAGGACAATTAAGATCATCTGGATCACAACCAAAATCTTGACCATTACAAGACTCTGTAGCTTCTTCACCGTATGTTCCGGTGTTACCGTCTATGCTGCAATTAGGAAAATCACCAGCAATTGCTACTGGGCATGTAGAAAGTATACCGTTGTCATCTTGGTAAAAAGCTGAGATCCCATTAGTACCTGCAAATTCTCCACCAGGACCTTGAGTAAATATTGAGCTTTGGGTGTAATCTAAAATTATTAAAGGCGTGCAAAAGCATTGACTAGTGTTATTAAAACCTGTTTTTGTACAGAAACTTAAGCTGTTACTAAAAGTCCAATCACTTGGACTAGCGGGCTGAGTTGTTCCAGGTACAAGATATGGAAAAGTAAAATTAGTATATGTATTTGGCCTCATTATAAATTCACAAATAGCATCATGAGAATTTCTATTTGAAACTTTCCATTGACCACAAGCAAATACAACCTCTGTTACACCAGTTAAGTCTATATTGCTTACTGTTGTTATATCTGCTTTAGTTCCAAACGGTGTCGGATCCGGAATTGGAAAACCAAATTCACTGTATTGTATTTCTGGAACATCAGTCCAAACAATGCTTGAAACTTGCCCTAATAAATTACCATTTGATTTATCATATATTCTAGAATTTGGCGCGAAAAAAACAAAATTAGGATCTCCAACTCCGCCAAATTGATTAGCTGTCGTGTAGCTACCAGCACCAGCGTTTTCATCTCCAACGGCTACTCCAGCTCGTATAGGGGTTGGAGGACTATAACTAAGCAAATTGACTACTGGAAATAGATCTAAATCATTTCCAAAAGGATTTATATAAACAATATCTTTTACGCTAAAAGCGTTAGTACTAATAACAGCGTCAAGGGTTGCTTCAGAATCTTTTGCAAAATTAGGATCAGAATAAGCAGGTATACCTTTAGGAGTTCTCATTCTAGCAGCCCAAGCCTTGTCTACATAAGCAGTTTCTGCATTTATTATTATTTTACAAGTTGGAGCTGTGTAAGAAGAATCAGATCCATCGGCGTCTTTTAGTCTTAACCTAAGAACCATTGCTCCACGGAAAGTTTGCTCTGTTTTAATTATTCTTAAAAAACTAACACCGTTATTAGAAGCATCACTGTTTAAGTTTACATTTTCTGTATCTAAAACATAAACACTTTGTTGGTGGTTTTCTTCAACATTATTTTCACCAGCACTTTCATATAAATAAGGCCAATTAATTCCGCCCCCTTGAAAACCAGCTTGTGTTGGACCAGGATATTGAGAATATATTTCCCATTGTAGTCCTTCACTAGACCTATGAGTTTGGTTTGTAGAGCTACCATCTTCATAAAATCTAGAACCGTTTTCAGCTTCAAGAGTGGCTACAGCAATAGTGTCTAATTGATCAATAGTTACTAAAGCGGGATTAGGGTCACCGTTTGATAACGTTAGAAAAACACCTTCTGGAGAACATATACTTCTCAAAGTGCCATTTTCTCTAGATCCTAATATTACTGGTATTTCGTTTTCAAGAGTAACAGTTTCATTAAAAAAACTTACAGCATCTGGCTCAACACCTGTAGTATCTATTACAGTGGCTTTAAATTGAAAATAAAAAACTCTATCTTGAGGATTTGAATTAAAAACAAACATTGATGCTGTTTTTAAGTTAAACGAACCTGCCGTTGCATCTGCTATTACTAATTGAAAATCTGAAGATCTATCTACACCGCCTAGGTCAATACATTCTGTTATTTCTAGTGTAAAATCAGTTCCTGCATTTGTTAAATTTGCACCAAATATATTACCTACAAAAAACGGAGAAGCATTAATAAAATCACCTATAATTATACTTTCTTTGAAATTGACAAAATCAAATCCATTTAATCCTGCCGCTCCATTATTATCGTAAAGCACGGCGTCATTTAAATCTGAAATAAGTCCACTTGAAGAAGTTTCCCAAAATATGTCTAATAAACTCTCAACAGGTTCTGTTTCGTAAACAGCTAAATGCTGAAGTCCAGGCGTTTCTGGCTGAAAGAAACTAAGTAAAGCACCGTCAGGTATAAATGTAACAGGAGTAGTTCCAGCAGTTCCAACATCTACACTTACAGAAATAACAGGTAAGCTTATACCTGTAACTGTTGTGCCGTCTGGTAAATTTCCACCTCTTACTATCATGTTAACGGCTATAGATCCTTCTACAGTATTTTGTTGAAGCGCAATTTGATTATTTAAATTACCTGGCGGCGTATTGTCACTGTCAACAAAAGCTGTTGCGGTTGCAAAACTTGCATCAGCTTTAAGACCTATTTGTTTCTGCGTAGTAATTCTAGCTATTAATGGATTTGAATTAAAGTTGTAAAATTGTGGAAAATAGTCTGGGCGCGTAGCTGTTAAAGGCGTGAAATCAAAAAGCTCATCTATTGTAGATATAACACTTACTGTATCTGATTTTATATTTGGGTAATATTGCTCGTTGTTTTCAAGACCAGTGCTAAAATCTAAATTTTGAACTCTACCAAAAAGCTGCACTGAACTTCTAAACTGTTTCTGCTGAGGTCCTACTTCAGTTAAATCTCTAGGTATTTTATTAATATTATCATTTATAAGTACAGCGTGAGATGTTTTGCCTATTTCTTTTGTTACATCTTTAGGATACGCAGCCATTATACCTGGTAGATAAACATTGTAATATTCTTGCTCTGTTTGCTTCACTACAATTTTCCATGAATACCAACCTAGTGGATTATAGTCTACGCTTGTTGTATCACCATTATATAGTCCAGGCCAACCTGTTCTTGTGTTTTTCTGACTTGGACCTATTATATTATTAAAAGATATTTTTAAAGAATCACCAGGCCATGTAGAGTTAGTTATTTCACCTAAAGAATTATAAGGAGAAAATATTGTGGAACCTACAAATTCATTCAAACCAACAGTAACAGAACTTAAACTGTCAGATAGTATAGTGCTAGATTGTCTTCCATATCTATCAGATAAAACAAAACCTATTTGATAATTTCTATTTTGCTTTACAGAGTGATTTGGATACTCTATTAAAGATGTAGATTTTTGAGTATCACTTCCAGGAACTAATAAAATTATATCTGAAACAGAAATAGTAATATTGTTAGTTAAAGTTATTACTCCAGTTCCGCTGTTAAAATCAACTACTAAAGTTCCGTCAGGTATATTAGCTCCAATAGCATTAGTAGTTACAATGCAGCCTATAACACTTCCAGAAGCCCATATACCACCTTTAGTTCCTGTTACAGTAATAGTAGTAGAACCTGTTGCTCCAGTTGAAACTGTAGCGCTACCTTCTAACGTATTAAAATCTGCTTTAGGAGTAGTATTTACATTATAATCTAAGTTAGCTGGTGGAGTATGCTTGTTTTGAAAATTACCATATACAATTCTATTACTAATAACTTCTTGAGCTAAAGCTCTAACTGGCGTTTTGTCATAGACTCTAATTAAATCTGCTTCTGGTAAAACCTTTGTAGGTTTTCTAGATTGATATTCATATATATAAAAATCAGGATCACCTATTGTTATAGTTGAATCATCTGGAAGAGTGCCTGTTATGGTATCACTTAAAACTAAAACTCCACCTAAATTTGGATTACTTGTGCTTGTTGGTACATAACTTTTAACTGTTACATTGAAGGGTATTACACCTCCTGTCACTAAAGCCCCAACCTGTATTCCTCCTTTAATATTGTCTACATTAAAAGTGTCTGTACTAGTACCAGATCCATTTATTTGAGCAATAGCAGAAGAATTAATTATATCATTTATTTTTACTTCTTCTATTACTTTAACAGCTGTTTGATTTGATTCTTTATATAGAATATCTATAGAACTTACATTAAGTTTTTCAGCTAAATCATAATTTTTAAAAGGTAAAGGAATATAAAGAAATATATTATTTACTTTATTTTCCATAAACTCTACTACGGTACTTGTGTAAGCTTGTTTTTGATCATCATTAACAACTGTTTGTCCAGTTGGTGTTACTTGTTTGAAATAACCATCTTGCTTAGGTATAAAAGTAGGTTGTGTAAATGTAGCAAATATAGAGTTTTCATTGTCGTTAAATGTAAATCTATAGCTAAATCTTACAAATTTATTTTCTAAATAATTAGGATCACCATTGTAAAAAGCATCATAATAAGGATTTGGTTCAAATATTAATTCTTTATCATTAACCGATGGTGATACTCCGCTTGGTCCTTGAATAGTAATATTTTGATCTAATTGAATTGGAGTTCCTGTAGAATCTACAGAAGTAACTGTAGTTCCAGCTGGAACGCTTGAGGATCCAGTTCCTTTTACTTCTGAACCTACATATATTTTACCTTCAAAATCAACAACAGGTATATCTGTACCTGCGGCGTAAGTTGTAGCGGTAGTAGTATTTACTTGAGCAGTACCACCGTTGGGGTAAAATTTACTTACAACATCAAGCATAGTGGTTTCATACTTTAAATCTGTACCGGTGCTTGCTATTTGACTTTCTCTAAAAAGTTGAATACACTTATATGGATTATAACTTGCTACAGATATTTGGTCTTCGTTGTTATAATAATTATTATTTTCTAAAGCAAGATTTATATTTAATTTTCTAGGTTGATTTCTATTGTCTGTCCAAAATAATATATTTTCTAAAACATTAATGCCGTATATAAAATTAGTTTTTGAAAAATTTAAAAAACTACCTTGAGCTAATTTTGTAGCTGTTTTAGTTACAGTGTTATATGAATATATAAAATTATTAGCATCTTTATTGTAAACAAAATTTTCAGGACTAAGATCTAAATAGTCTGTAAAAAATAAATAAATATTATTGTCAATATCGTCAGCAAAACTACCAATACAAGTTAAATTAGATACACCGGTTAATATTTTAAAGTCTGCCATTTGAGTATTACCAAGCACATTTTCTAAAGAACCTACTCCGTCTCCTTCTGATCTGCTTACTTGAACGTTTCTAGCATCTCGATATTCTCCGCTTGGAATTATTCTTGCGTCTATATCTTTGTTCATTTTAGAGCGCAAAAAAGTATTTTTAGCTTTAGCCATTTAATTTTAGTGTTTTATCCATTTAGATTTACCACGCATAACTTGTACTATTTCATCAAGTTTAATGTTTGATAATCTTATTTTAGCATTTCTAAGTTTTGCGCTTCTATCTCTTTTTAATCTCATTACGTCATTTGGACTCTGCCCAGCTCTAACAGATACTATATTATACATTATAGACGCGTATAGAGCGTCTTCTGCTAATTTAGGTACCTTACTATCACCGTCATAAGCTAAACCGTCTGATATGTATTCTAATACAATTAATTTATTTACTAAATTACTAGAAAAAGACATTTTACCATCTCTATAGTTAGGATTAAACCAACCGTTTATTTGAGCATATTGAGGTTCTATACCATACTGTTGACCAAGTCCAAAAGATGTTGGCCAACCGTATACATTTGCTAAATAAGCAAACTCATCAAAGTTTCTAAATAAATTTTGATTTATGAATCTATCGTCAGCTTTAGACCATCTTTCAGTTGTTATTGATGTTCCTTCTGTATTTTCGCCAAAATTGTCTTGAGTAGGTACTCCTAGATTATCTTGAGTCGGCGTTTCGTATGGGCTTATTGTTAAATTATTAGCTGGATATATTATTCTTTTAACTCCAAGCTGATCTATAAAAGAAACTCTTACATAATTAACATAGTCTTGAGGAAGTATTATACTTAAGCTAGGAGGTATAGTTAATTCTTGTGAGTGTATACTTTTTAAAGTGTCATAGCTAAATTCTTGTAGAGATCTTTTAGCAAAAAATAATACATCTGACTTGTTTGCTTTTTGAAGTATTTTACCATCACCTACATATCCAACCATAAAATTATCAATAGCATCGTCTAGTTTTATGTACTCATATCCACCGTAGTTTTCTTCTACTGTATCTCCATAAGCTTTCTCAGCTTCTGTTTGACCATAATTACCTCCATCTAATCTTTTTAATTGTACAACTAAATATACATTGGCTGGTATAGGGTTTGTTATTTTTATAGTGTTATTATCAACCGTATATGCTGACACGTATTCTGTCCAACTTGCTGGATTAGGCATACCGGTAGTACTAGTATATATCTTAAAATTATTTAAAGCGTAATCAACATTATTAGGATCAAAACTTCCAAAAACTAAATTTGTATCAAATGTAGTTACAAAAGTTTGATTAGCAAGTGCTGAATCTGTACCTCTAAAAGCTTGTACGCCTTGATAATATTGTTCGTTAGTTTCTGTTATTAAACTCATTTATTTAAGATTTTTCATTAGCTTCTACTTGTGCAGACTCTTGAGTTGCAGCTTGTATTATAAGAGGATCATTGATAATAATACCGCAATACTTTAATATACCTGTAATTAAATTAGTTTGTTCTGATATATCTAATTCAAAATCTACAGATGAAGATCCTATTGATCCAACTGGGGTAAAAACATATTGACTAAGTCCTCCAGTTGTAAAACCCCAGTTTGGATTTTTAGGACTAGTAATACAATCAACAAAAACAGTATCATTACTATTACTTGGCAGCGGTGATATTTTTAACACTAGTTGAGTTACAGGTGTTACAGTTATACTCGCGCTTGTTGTTCCACCTGTTACAGTTAAAACATCACCCGCAGAATAACCAGAACCATAATTTGTAACATTAACTGATAAAACTATACCGCCTGTTCCAGTAGTGACTGTTAATTCAAATCCAGTACCTGTTCCTCCTGTAGTAGTATGACTTGATCCATTAACATAACCTAAACCAGGCGTGTTTATGTTAACTATTGCGTAAAAAATATTATTATTTTCAGTATAAAATAAAGGATAAGACTTTGTAGGTGAAGTTAGTTTTGATCTAGTTATTTTATTAAAATCTTTTTTACTAACTAATTGTGTTATTGAGGAGTATTGAGGTTGTCCACTGTAGTTTGTTATTACTTGCCCTATTTTATATATATTAGGATTGCTGTTAGGACTGTAGTTGCAGTTGCCTATTGAACTGTAACTAAATTGAAGTGTTTTTTCAAAAGGATACAACTTATAGTTTATATCTTTAAACATGTTAAAGAACTCTGTATCATTTTGTGAATTGTTTTGATTTAATCTATTTACTTGATTACCGTCAGGAAAATAAGATTGAAATATTTCATCTTGTACTTGAGCAGCTAGACTGTTAAATTCAGCAGGTGTTATATATCCTCTTTGTTCTTTGTTTAATATATACAAGACTGTTTGGTATACTGTATTTACGCTTACTGCCATATTAATTTTTTATTATACTAAAAAGGCGGCCGAAACCGCCTATTTTATAGTATCACTTGTTTTTATAGTTTTTTATCTATAGATTTATAGATTTCAACACC
>JAAHTH010002384.1_pt1 | contig 14540 bp, 25 predicted proteins | sample 6116091 | NCBI WGS metagenome assembly JAAHTH01 (sample SAMN13939990, study PRJNA603662) | sponge metagenome | isolation source: marine sponge | host: Mycale hentscheli | place: New Zealand | collected 2006
CTAACAGATTAAAGCCAATTCTTGCTCGTGGGGAGATTAGGTGCATTGGAGCCACTACTTTAGAGGAGTATAAAAAACATATCGAAAAAGATGGCGCTTTAGCTAGAAGGTTTCAGGTTGTTAATGCGCAAGAGCCTTCGTCAAATGATTGTAAAAAAATACTAAATGGCATAGTCGCAGGTTATGAAGGTTTTCACAGCGTTCAATATTCCCCTGAGGCCCTTGAGCTTTGCGTCGATCTTTCTGTTAAATATATTCATGATAGATTTTTGCCAGATAAAGCTATTGACCTAATGGATCAGGCTGGCTCTAAGGTTAAAATAGATAACTTTCATCGCCCTAAAGAAGCTAAGAGGCTTGAGGCTGAATTAGAAAAGCTCATGTCAGCCGAAGATAAGTGCGAATCTATGGCGAAAGCTAAGGTTCTTTCTAAAAAACAGGATAAAATGTTAATCAAATACAAAAAGATCATCCTAGAATGGTCTGAGCATAACAAATCTCAGAATTTTATTGTTACTCCCGATGATATATATCATGTGTTATCAAAAAAAATCGGAGTTCCAGTAGACAAGCTCTCTCAAACTTCTGAAAAGCAGTTTTTGAATCTTGAGTCTGAAATGAATAAGCTTGTTATCGGCCAATCAGATGCGATCAAATCTATATGCCAAGCTTTAATTAGGAATCGAGCTGGCCTTAAAGACGATAACAAGCCAATCGGCTCTTTTTTATTACTGGGCCCATCTGGCATAGGCAAAACCTATACGGCCAAAATGTTAGCTTATAAACTTTTTGGAAGCAAAGATAACTTTATAAATATTAGCATGACCGAATATAGCGAATCTCATACGGGTTCAAAATTAATAGGGGCAGCTCCGGGTTATGTTGGATTCGAAAACGCAGGTCAGCTTACCGAGCAAGTTCGAAAAACTCCCTACAGTGTTGTGCTATTTGACGAGATAGAAAAAGCGCATGAAAACGTTTTGCAAACCCTCTTGCAGGTTCTTGATGAAGGTATTATTAAAGATAACATGGGTCGAGAAATCAATTTCAAGAACTGCGTGATAATGATGACTGGAAACATCGGCTCTGAAATTGCAAAAGGTAAATCATCGGTTGGGTTTTCTGCGGCGTATCAAACAGAAAGCGCTTCTGATATAAAAGACAAGATACAAAAAGAAGCGCTAAAGAAACTAAGTCCAGAATTTTTAAATAGACTAGATGAGTTAATTGTTTTCAGGAATTTTGAAGATGATAACTTAATCAATATAATCAATTTAAATATTGCAGAATTAAAAGAGAAGCTAAAGGCAAGAAAAATCTCCTTATTCGTGAATAAAGCTGCGAAAGCAGCCATACTTTCTCAAGTTTCGGATCTAAAGGATGGCGCTCGACCAATCGAAAGGGTTATACAGACTTCGATCATCAACCCTTTGTCTCAAGAGCTTTTGTTAAATTCTGGTGTAGAGATTAAAAAAGTGAAAGTCGGATTTAGTAGTTCTAATTTTACTTTCGACGTTCAATAATCTCCTTGACAAAGTTTATTTTATATGGTACTATCAATACCATTATGAACTTACTATATAAAACAAAAACTTATTTAGTCGGCCACATGCAATACCTTAGCGGTCGAGACTGGAGAGACGAAGTTACCGAGAAACTTTCTTCAATAAACGTTACTTGTTTTAATCCTTATAAAAAACCTTTTGTAAAAGATGTAGAGGAAGATGAAGCTTCTAGGGTTGAAATGGAGACTTGGATGAAGACTAAGCAGTATGATAGAGTAGGAGAGCGAATGAAAACTGTGCGCGCATACGATCTTAATCTTGTTGATCGTAGCGATTTCATCATTGCTCATCTTGTTCCAGATGTCGCAAGTTGGGGAAGCGCAGAAGAAATTGTCACAGCTATTAGAATGAAAAAGCCAACCTTTATAAGCATGGAAGGTGGTAAATCTAAAACTCCTTTATGGTTGCTTGGAATGCTACCTCATAAATTTATTTATAATAATCTTGACGAAGTTATAGAAATGTTGTATGCTATAGACAATGGAATTAAACCTATTGACTCTGACCGCTGGAGATTATTAAAGAAAGATTATAGATAGTATGAAATACATTTTACCAATCACATGTTTTTCTTTTATGTTTGCGTTGGCTACTTATGATGATTCGTTGTATGTAGTTTTGGTAGCCATGGCTTGCATATATTCGCTTCACAAACTTACAGACACAAAAGAAGAATCGTGCTAGTCATTATAAAGTCAGATAAATTAGATTTTAATTTTTCATTCAATCAATCTGCGAATGAGGTCCTCGAGGGTCTTAGAGCTTCTTTTGTGGAAAAGTTTGGCGCTGAGGTTTTTGCTAGAGCCTCAAAAATAATTGTAATGGAAGATAATTTTTATAATGTTATTAAGGATAGATATGGACCAACTTTAATTGGAGAGATTAATGATCAAATTTATGATTTAATCGACTCTCACTTATCGGTTTAAAATTTAAGCTTTCTTATGGCGTTAATTACTAAATTTAAATTATTATAATCTATTTTATCTACTGTCAAATTAGCTTTGCTCGTTCCAATCTTATAACCATACTCTTCGTCTTCCAGAATCATTTCATCAATAAAATCATACGCCCCATGCGATCTCAACCATTGATAGTATATATCCTTATTGTGCTCTTGACACTCAACAAGCACATTAAGTTTCACGATGCAAGACGCATATAAAGTTACATCCCTAAAGCATTGAACTGAGCTTGGAGGCTCAGACAAACAAGCTTCTAAAATAATCTTCACATTAAAGTATACACTTATGAACCAAAAAACCATTAAAGAGCTAAAAAAAATTATCAATTATGATAAATCAGATCCGACTCAAAAGCGAGTATTGAACAGGCTAAAGAAGCAATATTCAGAATTAAGTTCGGGGGCAAGATTTATTTTTGTTGACAAATTGAAAAATATATATAATAATAAAGAGAAATAATTATGAGTGAAGATAAAAATAAGAGTGCATCGGAAAGGGAGTGGAAGAAACGTGAGCTTGGAGCTCTTTGGCGCCGAGACGGTAAGGTTCAAAAGTACCTTTCTGGCGTTTTAAAGTTTGGTGAGTTTGGTACTGAGCAGGAAATTAGAGTGGTTGTTTTTACCAACAAAGGAAAAGCAAAAAACGAAAAAGCTCCTGACTTTATTGTTTATCAAGATCAGCCTCGCGAAGCTTTAGTTTCTAACGAAAGCTCTCAAGCGGAATCTCAAGTCGAGTCCGTTAAGGAACCTGCGGAATCTGAGGATGACGTTCCCGAAATGCTTCAGTAAAATGTTAAAAGTTTTACTGTTCTTGTTGCTTCCAATTGCGTTTTGCGCCAGCTCTATGGATTGTCGCGCGGTCTCCCCAGACCGCGTGGCGTCTTTTGGCGGGTCATGCGGCAAAGGAAATAGCTATTCCGAGGCTTACGCACAAGCAATTTCAGGCATGCCCTATGGAGCGGTTGTTTATCAGAAGTTAGTGCTTCGTCCTGCTTCAAAAAATCAAAAGTGGAACATAACTTTAATGTGGAGGAAAAATTGACGCTAGAATACGCATTAATTACAGACAGCTCCTTACCTAAAGAGGTAAGTAAAAGCAATTATTTTATTTCGGTAGATAAAAAACAATGGCTTGATTTAGTAGAGTACTCCGAAGGTCTTGTTGATTCTGACCCGTCTCAAGAAGTCATGTTTTTAATAGTCGCGAAAGGTACTGAAGAGCAAGAGGCCGAAGACGCTGAGAGGCAAAAAAAAGAACAGGAAAAACTTGAGCAACTTTACAGCGAAAAGTCTGCCGCAGAAAAAGCCTTACTCGAAAGAGAGCAAGAAGAAAAAGATCGTCTACGCTCTTTGGAGAAAGAAAGAAGTGAGTTGCGAGAAAAGTCAAAATCTATTTTTAACGCCCTGTACAAACGTTAATGTATAAGTATCACTTTAAGTTGTCTAAGGTTATTGATGGTGACACTGTAGACGGCGTAATTGATTTAGGTTTTGGCATCTTCTTGTCAGAAAGAGTCCGACTATTAGGAATTGATGCTCCTGAAATAAGAATGCAGTCGTCTATAATCAATTACGAAGAACGTTTGGCAGAAAAAAAACGAGGCCTTACTGCAAAATCTAGGTTACTAGAATTGTTAAAGGGATTAATAATAGAAACTAAACTTTTAATAAGGGGTAAATACGGAAGAGTCGTAGGGGATATAAAATACATTTACGCACGAGATTTGCATAATGCTCAAGAAGGTTCTAACCCTTGGGTGGGCTATCGCAGCATTTCGAAACAATTACTAGAAGAAGGCTTAGTTAAGTTATATAATAAATAAAATGAGCGAAGAATATGTATATGTGGTAACACGAAACAATCGCAGGACTGAACCTTGCAATTACGTTTCTTTAACTAGCGCCCAATCTCGAGCTAATGCTTTACGAGATGTACTAAAACGATTTGACCCTTCGGATGTAAAAAATGTAAATGTGGTTCGCACTAAAAAACCTAACCAAATTAGATAATTTAGTGTACTTACATTTTAATGGGCTCGTTAAAATTTCAAACTGTTTTTAAGTTGTTTTCTGATTGCGCAGCAGCGAACGGGTTTAATGTTCGACTCTCAACCGAAAAAGAGAAACTCAACGACATTGACATGGTCATTTGGGACGCATCGGACAAAACAAAAGTTTTTGCTGTGGCTATCAAAAACACTATATTAAAAAAAAGTAAAAAGCGAAAACATTTATGGGGCTGGGTTGAGCTTGCTGATCGACACGGAAATGAAGGTTGGTTATATAAAAAATGCACCTTCGTTATTTACGAAAGAAAAAAAGATTTCGTCTTGATCCATAAGAGTGATTTTAAAAACTGGATACAATCGAACAATTTGGCTCGCTGGGACCTTCCTTTCGTAAAAGATAGCTGGTCTGCAGCCTACAGGCTATTTAGAAGACCAAAAACTAAAGAGTCGATCTTTCACCTAAAGGTGGCAGATGCGTTAAAAAATTGCCGTCATCATATTTGGGTAAAGCCAGAAGAGTCCAACTAAAATATTTCAAAAAGGGCTCTTTCTTCCCTACGTAAGAGAGTTTTATCCGTTTCTCTACTTGATTAGAAAGTAATGTCAAAAACGGTTTTTCTTCTTGACTTTTTTTGGTTTCTGTCGTATAATCGATTCCATAATTAATGAAATTAAAAATCAAAAAACTATCTAAGGAATCTACATTACCTTTTTACGCTAAAGACGGAGACGCTGGTATGGATTTGACTTGCATCTCTTTATCTAAAGAAGATAAATACCTTGAATACGGAACTGGCTTGGCGTTTGAAATACCAAAAGGTTATGTTGGTCTTGTGTTTCCTCGTTCCAGCATTTCAAAAACAGACCACTTTTTAAAAAATTCGGTTGGGGTTATTGATTCGGGTTACAGAGGCGAAGTGAAATTAAGGATGAGTATCCCTGCTTATAAAGAGTCTAAATATAACATTGGAGACAAAATAGGCCAATTGCTTATAGTAAAATTGCCTTGGGTAGAAATAGAGCAGGTAGAAAATCTTGGTTCAAGCGACCGAGGAGATGGAGGTTTTGGCAGTACAGGAAATTAATATGAAAGTATTTTATTGGCTTAAGAACAGGCTATCAAGTAAATATTTGGTAGTTTATAAAACTAACGAAGGGAAGATTAAAAGTTACATAATTTCCAAGCCTAATCTTTTTGATTCTTTTGGGAACAAAATAGAAAAAAGAGATAACGTAGGCTTTAAAGCTTATTGTTTTGGCAGGAAATCAATGCGCTCCTTCAGACATGATAGAATCGTATCGTTAACAAAACTATAATAGAAATGAATACTTATATTATTAATTTTATATTAAATAAAGTTTGCCCCTATTTGTGCATATTCGTGATACTTTTTACCACTGTAGGCCTGTCAAACCCTTTGTGTTATTTTATAATTCCATTTATTATTTTCATAGATAAATATAGCTTTAAGGCTGGCTACTCAGTTGCTTACTGTGAGGTTAAAAAAATCGATTTAAATAATCGGGCTGATTAATGGATTATTTAGGTTGGCTATTTTTTCTGGCTACCATATTGCCAATATTTTTTTTAATTAAAAAAGTAAACCGCTTTCAATCTTCGGTAGAAGCGCTTTCAGACTGCAAAGAATCCGTTCGCAGATCAGAAGAAGATAAGGTTGACCTAGTGAGAAGTCATCAAAAAGTGAAAGATCAACTAGATTATTTAAATACTCATTATTCTAACGAGCAGTCTAATAGCAAAAAAACAATTGAAAAATTAGAGCAAGACTTATATGATAAAGAGCAATCACGTAAGGCTACTCTATCCCAAAGAAAAAGTAGCGAAGTAAGAATAGGACACATAGCCGAAAAACTAGCACCATTTTTAGAAGACTTTCCATATAACCCTGAGGACGCGATTTTCGCAGGTCAGCCTATTGATTATATTGTATTTGACGAAAAAGCCGTAGTCTTCGTTGAGATCAAAAGCGGAAAAAGTCAACTTTCAAAAAAACAAAGACATATCAGAGATTTAATTAAGAACAAATCCGTTGAATGGAAGGAGATAAGAATCCAATAACTTTATAATAAAATATTATGAATACTAAAAAACTAATTGTTTCAGCCCTATTGGGGCTTATTATTAACGTCGCCTCTGCGGGTAATTCCGCTAGCATAGGCTATACTTCTGATTTTTTCTATCGCGGAGCTCAAAAAGCCGAGCAGTCAATACAATCTTCAGTAGATTTTGAAAAAGCGCTTATGGGCTTAAAAGGTAGCCTTCATGCTTGCACTAATCAGTCTGTCGATAATGGTGTTGATAGTTATAGAATTGCTGGCGGCCTCACTCATACATTCCTAGACGGATTATTTAATGGTTATGTTGGCCTTAATCATTTTGAAGATGTTGATGGCGAGGCTCTGTCCGAAGTTGCTGTCTCTGCGTCTTTTGGCTCTATTTTAAACCCTACGGTTTCTGTTTATAGAGATTTAGATGACTCGCTTTTTACCTTTGAAGCTTCGGTGTCTCATGTCATTGATATGGACATTGTTGATTTAGGATTGAACGCTTCAATTGGGAACACAGAATTAACAAGCTCTAATGATGTAACTTATTACGCAGTGGGAGCCTCTCTTTCGCGCCCTATTGGCGCAGCAGAAGGTGGCCTGTCTATTGATTATATAGATGCGGATGATGTAGATAGAGAGTTCGTTCTTAGCACTGGTTTAACTTTTAAATTCTAACCCTAATAAAAATCATATTATGAAAAATACTATAGATGTAATTAAGTCATATGCTGGTGGAATCACTAGCGTATTATTATCAATCATCGGCTTGCTAGTCGTCGCTCAAGTTGTCTTTGGCACAGGAGCTCCTATTGACGTTATTGGCAATCTTCAACAAGTCGTCACTGGTTTTGTTGGTGAAGGAGCTAGCTTGGCTGGCATCATCACTCTGCTTTTGCTTGTGGCTCTTTTTCAGAAGAGCGGTTGTTGCGATAAGTCAAAGTAAGACTTCTGTCGAGCTTAAAATTGAGGCGCCTTTTCGGAGGCGCCTTTTTTTTGTTTAAAAATTGACTATATTATATATTATAGGTATATGAAAGACGATAACTGGAAGCCAGATGGCCCACGTAATTTTGACGAACAGACAGATGCTTTTCGTTTCGACTTGGATGATTTAGTTAATAGATACTTGTCAGAGTTTGACATCAACGCTTTAACTATAATGGGAAGCTTGCAGGAAAAAGTTATAGAGTTATCAATGGCCGGTTCTTTTGAAGTGGATATAGATCCAGAAGACTTGGATAGTTTTGATGAAGAATAATTGTACTAAAAATTCTTGCGGCAAGCTCCCCAACTCAAACGGCAAAGGAGATTCGCCGAGAAATAATTTCTCTAAAAAATTTAAAAAAAACTTTGACTCAATAAACTGGAAGAGGAAAAAAAAATAAAAACGATTTTCGGTTAGCAGTGGACTATATATGAAAGATAACCCCCAAAGAAAGTACTTAAAAACTGAAAAAGGCAAATTAGCGCAGTCAAAAGCGCAAAAGAAATATGATGAGCAAAATTTAGAGAAGCGTCGCGCTCAAAAAAGGGAATACATGAGAAAAAAGCGTTGCGAAGATCCAAATTATTGCAAGTGGAAAAAAAAGACTTGACGATTCCAGCGTTTTATGGTATAGTTTGTCTTTCTTATGCCTAAGACTTTTAAAATACAGAGAGCAGCAAAATTCAATATTACTAACTTAAGTGATCCCGATTTAATTGATTTCCAGAAGTCGCATTCATCTTGGGTAAATAAGGTCAATCGTTTTATTTGGGACTTAATTAGTTCAAAAAAGATAGACATATATAAGACTAACTCTCAATACATTCATATTAATGAATTAAATGATCGTTTAAGTTTTTGTGACGTAAAGAACAAGAATCTATTTGACTTAAAGAATTTTATTTCTGAAACTGGAATGGACGATTGTCAGGTAAAATATATTCGCGGCGTGTTTCAGTATGTCACTGACAGGTACAAGAGCTACATAAAAAGAAATAGGGAGTTAATAGCTAAAGGAGTTAAAAAATTAAATTACATCAATATTCGCGGAAAAGAAATTCAACTCAAGAATCAAATCGTTAGTCTAGACGAAGACAAAAATATTTTAGAGCTTGACGTTTATCTTAAAGACAAACGTAGCAAATTAAAATTAACTTATGATCCCCGAAATAGTTTTTTAAATCACGCGCATGGTTTAGGTTCTTCTAAATGTGATAATTTTGGGGGTAATCTTGTGATCGATCAGCGTGTATTTGTGGCTTGTAATAGTTTTGATAAAGTTTTTGATTATGATCCGAAAGATTATCTAGGGATCGATATTAATGTAAACAAAGAGTCTTGGCTATGCTTAAGCTCTGCAATTAAAGGCAAGCAAGTATTTGAAAAGCCCGAAGATATAGCAATCCTTGAAGAAGAAATAAAATTAATTAATGAAAAATTAAATTCTCGCTTTAGAAAAGGGTCCAAAGTCATACCTACGCACGAAAGATCTTTCAAATCAAAAGAAGCAAGAAAATTAAGGATCAGGGTAAAAAAGCTCCACCGACAACAAAAAAAACTAATTGAAAAATTTTTAGAGGAAATTCAGATTGTTGATTATGTTAGGTCTAACAAGCTGTTGTTATGCATGGACATGGTAGCTTGCGGCCAAACTCATGGAACTTTCGGCCAAGATAAGATTACAAAATATTTAATTAAGCAGTGCGAAAACAATAATATTCCATTCTGGAAGCCTCCGACAGATAATAGTTCAAGAGCTTGCTCTGAGTGCGGTTATTGTGATAAAGCTAACAGAAAAAAGCAATCAGAATTTAAATGTTTGAAGTGCGGTCATGAAGAAAATGCTGACATTCAAGCTGCAAAAAATACTGGAAATTTTGGATGGGTTCTCTTTCATGAATTTGATTGGGGGGCGCCTAAATACGAGCAGGTATCTTATATAAAAAATAACATTATTAACTCGAACCAATCTAAAACTCAGCCTGCTATCGGAAAATCAGCCTTGCAATCTAGCGGGAAAATTGCCGACCATACATCTAAACCCATAACTAAAAAAGCGGTACTTAAAGTCAACAAGCAAATCGAATTTAATTTTTTATATGATTAAGTCTAAAAAACCTAAACCTTCCCTAAAAAAGAGTGCTAATACAAAATTCCCTTATTCTCAATACTGGCATGCTTCTTACTCAGTCTTGTCGAGCAACGGGTCTACTTTAAAGTTCAAGAGCGTTATATGCGCAAGATCAGCTAGTTTTGCAAGAGAGATTTTGGCCAAGAAAATATCAAATGACGAGCCACACTTCAAGCTTAAAAATATAAAGATATCTATGTTTACTAAAAGCTCTAGGATCAACAATAAAAGATTATCAATCCTAGACTGGCAAGACATACAGCAATGCTCCTTCCCTAATTCTTTAAATATATTATTCAAATACAATGCTAACTGAACAAAAAGAAACTCATACCTACAACTCCTTACTCCGCGACTCTCAATTAGACATGAGGCGTTATATCGCAAGCTTGCGAAAAGGAAAGCATTCTCTATCTATTGACGAAATCTTGGCCGAGGTTAATTATCGACTTTTAAAATATAGAAGCTCGGCGCTTAAAAACAGAGAATGCTTAACAAGAGACGGCTTTACAAAACTGTTTTGTGGAACTTGTAAAAACGTAGTAAGATGGACGGCTTACGGAGTATCTATGAGGGATATTAAATATAACAATAAAAAAATTAATAACGATGCTATTAATAAAAAAGGGGAGTCTGTATTTGATATCGCATGCGAATCAATGGGAACAGAGGACGGCTTTCATGAAAAATTAAACCGCGCTAACAAGACAAAAAATATACAAATTTGGATTGAAGAGTACAGTGACTTCTTGACGGAAAAAGAACTTCTTGTGTTTAAAGGGATGTCAAGGGGACTTGGGGTAAAAAAGTTAGGCGAGCAATTAGGGGTCACCCACCAAGCAGTTACTTGGCTATGGCAGTCTCTAGAAGCTAAAGTAAAATGTCATGTAAGAACCGACTTAAACTCCTCTTCTGAGCTTTCTGATTTCAATAATTCTATAAAATCCATAAAACGCTTATTTGATAAGTAAAAATCGCGTGTATATATTACATGGGCAATAATAATATTTTATATTTTTTAGCTGTTTTGGCTTTGATCTGTTCTTGTTTTTTATATAAAGAGAGATTGAAAAATGATAGGCTTTATAAAATTTGCCAAGATCAAGATGACACTATCCAACTTCAATTAGAAGCGATCTCATCGCAAAGGTCTTATATTAGTAAATTAAAGGATCATTATAATAATAATTTGATTTATAATAGAAATAGTTATGATGATTACCCCTTTTCTCGTTCTCCAGAAAATCCAATTCATTAAAAATGGCAACATTAAGAGACTTGCTGACAGAAACCTCCTACAAAGCCGTATTCAACTCTTTGTATAAAGAATTTTACCAAAGCAAAGATTACTCGAAATCTGACATTGTCGAGTGCGACCTAGCTTATCATCAAGTAGTAAAAACCTTAATAGCATTGCCCTCTAATCCAGAATCTAACTTAAAAATATACTTGGCCAGCATAGGCGCTGATTGCGATATAGATGTTTGCTTATTTGATGAAATAGAAGACAGTCTTTTTTCGTTGGATTTTGTTGCTTGGGAGGATATAATAGACATGGAAGTATTTAATAGTGTTAAAATTTCTTACGCTGAATCATTATCTCATATTTTGTGGGAAATTACTACTTGGGGGTTTACTCAAGAAAAAATTCAAAAAGAAAAGCAAAAAACCATAGATGCGATAAATGAAAAATGACGATTCGATTCGCCCGTGGGGGAGCTACGAAATATTACTTGATGCAGATTATTGTAAAGTAAAAAGAATTTACGTAAAACCAAATCAGCGCCTTAGTTATCAGTATCATCATAAGCGCCAAGAAGCGTGGACTGTTGTATCTGGAATAGCCCGTATAACCATAGATGGAACGACAAAAGATTATGGCGCAGGAGAAACAGTTTTAATACCTTTAGGCGCTAAACATCGAATGGCTAATCCAGAAGATGATAAGGATATGATTTTAATTGAAGTGCAAACTGGCACTTACTTCGGAGAAGATGATATTGTCAGGGTTGAAGATGATTATGATCGCCCTGAATCTCATGAAGTAATTAATTTATGGAAACCAAAATGGGAAATTACTCAAGATGAAAAAAGTAGCGATTAGCGGTTATTTTGATCCAATTCACATTGGTCATTTAGAATATATTAAAATGGCGCGCGAATTAGGGGACTATTTAATAGTTATTGTTAATAACGACAAGCAAGCTTATCTCAAAAAAGGTAAGTCTTTTATGTGCGAAGATGATCGTTTAACTATCGTTTCCCAAATCAAAGGCGTTGATGAGGCTATCATGGCAATAGATGAAGACAAAACGGTTTGCAAAACTCTTGATCTTATAAAGCCTGACGTTTTTGCTAACGGAGGCGATAGAAGCAATTCAGAAATCCCAGAATTCAAAATTTGTAAAGAGAATGGAACTAAAGTAGTAGATGGCCTAGGTAATAAAATCCGCTCGTCCTCAGAGCTTACAGGAATCAAATGAATTTATATAAATTACCCACTCACGAAAGATCGCCAAAAATAGTTTATGGAGTTATAGAAATTGAAGAAGGATCAAAAAACAAATATGAATACGATGGAGATCTTGGGGTCTTTATGTATGATAGATGCCTCACTTCTGCTATGGTTTATCCAGCGAGTTACGGTTTTATTCCCGGTACTTTATGCGAAGATGGAGATCCACTTGATATTTTAGTTATAAGCCCAGAACCAATAAAAAGAGCAACGGTTGTTGAATGTAAAGTAGTTGGATGCTTAGACATGGACGATGAGGGCGATAAAGATTATAAAATATTGGCGGTCCCGAATTTTTATACTCGTAAATATTGCGGTCTTAAAGATGTAGAAGAGTCTTTTCTTTTAATTGCTAAAAATTTCTTTGCTCATTATAAAGATTTATCAATGAGCGGCGATAAAGTAAAAGTAAAAGGGTGGATTGGAAAGCAAGAAACTCTAAAAATAATAGAAGATAGAATTGTAAAATGATGACATTGATCACTATAGGAATGTTAGCCGCATTATATACTTTTTGCGTCTGGGAAAAATACGACTGGCACAAATAATAGTGTACCTTAGTATGTGCTAAGGTTATTGCCACTTATTTTGTTGGGCGGTTGTGTTATTAAACACGACCCTAAGCCTTCTGACACTAATTTTGATCCATCGGATAGAGATTGGGTAGAAACATACAAGAAAGAAATAGAGGTTGCCATAGAAAATGATGATCGTGAAGCGTGGAGTTTTTTCTGGAGAGAGTACATGCTCGAAAAAGCTATAATACAACAAAAATTATACGATAATTAATTATTCTATGGTGTATTTAAGTAAGCATGGATATAAAAAAAATTTTTGTTATAAATCTTAAAGACAAAGAACATCGCTTTCATAAATTTGAAGAAATTGGCGATGATAGGCTTGAGCGTTTTGAAGCTATTGATTCTCGGTGCAATCATTTAATATGCGAAGATTATGGGCTTAAGCTTCGTCCTGTAGGATTAACTAACGAATTATATTTTTCTCAGTCTTTTGGAGCGATAGGATGCTATTTGAGTCATTACTTGCTTTGGAAGAAAATGATTGATGAAAATATTAATTTAGCTTTATTTCTTGAAGATGACGCTAAACATACAGATGTAATTAATTTTCTAAGCAAAGATAAATCTTACTTAGATTTTTATGATTTAATTCAGTTGAATAAAAGAACCGACGATAATATCGAAAATTATACTAAACACTTTAACGGGACAGAAGCTTACCTATTGACCCGTTTGGGAGCTAAAAAGTTAATTGCTGCAACTCATGACCATTCGCATTTTCAAGATTTAGTTAAAGCTGTTCCTTTGACTGGGTGGTTGGATTTGTTTCCATCAGAATATGAATGCTACAAAAATGAAACTCGTCAAGATTGGTCAATTCCTGATTCTATAACTTCTCCAGTTGATAAATTTATTGGTTACTGCGCTAATTTGAGATTACCATTAGAAAAAAGATTGAATATCCTTATAGATCGGAATATACAATTGTTTTGCCAAAAAGTTCCCTCTGATATAATGGATCCAGAAGATACTCCTTTCTGGGACAGAAATGAGCATGGAATTAACGATTTAATTAATAGCGAAAGATTTAAGTGGTGGAAAAAGTAATTTCTCAAGTGTTTTTACTACAGGAATTAAAATTTTATATTAAAAATACATGAAAATAAAAAAAAATGGCATTGAAATAGAACTTATAAAAAAATTCACTAGCAAACCAACGCATAATTCTATAATTCTTATTTGCGTCATTTTTAATGAAAAACTCTTAATGAAATATTTTATTAAGCATTATATTGATATTGGTGTTACACATTTTATTTTTATAGATAATAATTCGGAAGATGATACCGTTTCGTATTTACAGGGCAGAACTGATATTGATTGTCAAATTTATCGTACTGCCGATTCTTACGCTAAAAATAAATATGGGCTTGCGTGGGTAAATGAAATCCTTAATAGTCATTGCAGAGATAAATGGTGCGTTGTCGTTGATGCGGACGAATTAATAACACCAGACAGTAATGAAACTTTAGCAACCATCAAGAGCGATATGAAAAGTAACTCTCAAAACGTTCTTCAAACTTGCTTGGTCGATTTTTACCCTAAGAATTTGGAAGAAGAGTGTTATAGGAGCGGCTCTTCTTTTTATTCACATTCGAATTATTATGATAAATTTTCCAAGGATGACCTGCATTTATACGCAGGAAAAAGTGGCGAACTTGTGGTTAAAGGCGGAGTAAGCCATCGCATTTTCGGCTCTAATGGAGAGCCCGTATGCTTG
>JAAHTH010000291.1_pt2 | contig 14536 bp, 13 predicted proteins | sample 6116091 | NCBI WGS metagenome assembly JAAHTH01 (sample SAMN13939990, study PRJNA603662) | sponge metagenome | isolation source: marine sponge | host: Mycale hentscheli | place: New Zealand | collected 2006
ACAATAGGGCTTGGTCATGACTTGAAAGTTATTGTGTCGTTTTCTCGGGAGAGGCACTGTTTTTTTTGCATAAGAAAACGTGTTCGTTTTTGATGATGCCGAATTTATTTTGAACTGAATTGGGAATGTCTTCGGCCCGATTCAATTCAACTTTGAAGCCTGCAGATCTCAGTCGATTAATAAAATCGTCTCCATAGATTCGCAAATGCTGCTCTTCGCCAAAGTGAAGTTTTCTTGCTTCGGCGGTTTTGATTGTCGGGTCTTCATAAGTTTTTCTCTGAAAGTCGATGGGGACAGTGATTAGCGCCCAACCGCCCTGCTTCAGAACCCGATGTAATTCAGTAATTGCCAGTCGGTCATTGAGAACATGCTCTAAAACATGGATGCAAATGACTGCGTCAAAGGTGTCTGATTCAAATGGCAGATCGGAAACATCAATGGGATGTTCGGCAAAAGGTCGGCCTTCGAGATCAATTCCGGTGAACTGAATGTTGGCCATTTTTGTAAAACGGCGGGCCAGTGAATATTTCGGGGATACGTGTAGCAATCGAATTTGTTTTTCAAATAAATCGGTATGTTCCTTAAGGAACAGCCAATTTCGCCGATGCCGAGCCTTCGAGTTGCAGCGTGGGCAATATCCTTTTTCTCGCGTCTTTAGTGAGGTGTTTCCACGGGTAAATGAACGAAGTTTCCAACCGCAGCAGGGGCAATGAACGCGCCAGCCCATGAAAAAAATCGCGCGGCCGGCCAGCATCGTTTCGATCCAAAAACGATTTCGCTGTTTTTGGGCGGATTGGAAAAAAAAACTAATCATCAGTAACTTGAGCTACCTGCCGTTTTTTTCTTCTTCTTGAAGATGTAATTAAACTAACTGCCTGCCAGCAATCAAAGATAAAAGGCAAAGGATCCCGCCAAGAGGCAACCGCATAGGCTTTTTTTCCACGGATCGATTTAAGCCATTCGACCAAACGCAACTCGCCCCTCCGCCAATAGACAAGCGATGACTGCAGGTCCTTTCGCAGGTGAATCCACTTAACTCCTTGATAGTTTTGCGTCCTGTTTGTCGGCAAAGAAAGCCCTAGAGCGTCGCGATATGCGGTGAGTAAAATATCGACTCCGCCCGCTTCGGCGATCGTTCCCCTACCCGTTGGACGACCAATATTGGGTTCAACAATAAGCAGTTGATTGGTGGTTTGGTCATATTTCATTTCCAAGTAACCAAGGCCTTGATAATTGACTTTTTGGAATAGTTGAATGGCCGTCTCCAACACAGCATCATTCCGGACTTCCTCACCCAGACAACTAACGCCGGTTTCCGGTGGCCATTGTCTAATTTTACGAGCTATGAAAGTAGCCAGTGGTTTCGAGTTTCGATCAAAGTAACCGTTAAAGGAATAGAGATCAGAGTCTTTACCTTCGATCCATTGTTGGGCAATGAAGCAGGCGGAATACGATTTGTAGTCTTGATACAAGCGTCTCAATGATGCCGCGTCCTCTACTTTGAATGCTTTGTGAATGGTCTTTTCTTCCCAGAGATGTGCTGCACTGTCCCGCGGTTTAAAAATACACGGATAGGTCAGTTCTTGAGCGGCTATTTCCAGCTGTTCATCAGATTCAATATAAAATGTTTTCGGAACAGGAAGTGAAGTTCTCTCTGCATAGGAGTAGAAACTAACTTTGTCCATCAACATCTCAACTGTCTGTGAGTCTGGTAAGAGAATGTGAAAAAACGGTTCAAGGCGATTTCGGTGTCGGGAGATTAGAAGAACATTGGTGTCGGCGCAGGGAAACAGCACTGGCTTGGCTGGCAAGTTTTGGCCGAACTCAACCAGATGGTCAATTAAGCCAGGATCGTCGGTGGGGGCAAATCTAATTTCACGGCAGACATTGGTTTTTGTTTGGGAATTGTTTGGATTAGCGGCAATGCCAATGACGGGAACGCCATGTCGGGCGAGAACCCGGGCTGCGGGAAGGCCTTGCATGCTATCGAAACCCACCAGCACAGCTGGGGGCAATTCAGCTGTTGCGGGAAGTCGACTCTGTTTTTTTGTGGAGGAACGAATCATTTGGAAACGAGTTCAGTCGTAGAAGCAGATTGGGGAAGAGTGGGACTGGTGGGTGCAGATTTGGGGCAGGCGTCAAATCCAATCTTGGAATAGGCTTTCAAGAGTTGGTCTTCCTGGTGATGCCACGCGAATTTTTCAATCATTCTTAGACGGCCAATTTGCCCCATCGTATTTTGGAGTTCCGGATCATTAATGAGTTGCACAATTGTGTTTGCAAAGTCGTGAACGTCATTGCGGATCGCGTAAAGTGCAGCCTGTCCTGCCGATGCTCGATGCTCAGTAAGGTCAAAAGCAACAATCGGCTTAGCCATTGCCATGTAGTCCATCATCTTGACCATTGTCGAACGGTCGTTGTACGGGTTGTGAGGATCTGGATCGATACAGATGTCGCAGGCGGAAACGTAACGAGGTAGTTCGTTGTAAGGAATCGATCCGGTAAATGAAATATATTGTTCGAGTTCAAGTTCGGAAGTTAATTTTTTCAGGCCCGGAATTGCCGACCCGCTTCCCATGATAACCGCGTGGATATCCGTAATGCCGAGTTCTTTTACGATGTAATCGAGGGCGCGAATCAAATAGTCAACGCCATCCTGTTGGCCAATGACTCCCAGGTAACCCAGCATGATGGATGCTTTGGCTCTGATCTGGGGATCCGGAGAGACAGGTTTCATTTTGGAAATGTCGGGGCCGTTTCGGACAATCGAGACTTTACTCGCAGCGATGCCTGCCCTTTCAATTTCAATTTTTTTATAAGATTCATTGGTGGCAATGATCTGATGAGCCATGCGGCACGAGAGGATTTCAAAAAATTTCAGAGCCTGATAGACGAGGCGATTTCCCTGATTGTCGAACCGGGCGTAATACATTTCCGGCGAAAGATCGTGGTGGTCGAAAATGAATTTTTTTCCAAAGATTCGAAAGCAAATCCCAATTAAAACAAATAGATCGGGTGGATTGTGCGCGTGGATCACATCAAAGCCACGTCTAAAAAAGACCCAGATCGTTAAGAAGAAACTAAAGAACAATGCCCAGCTATATTCCACGAGGTAACTTAAACATCCGACCCCTGCGGGTGGACTGGGGTAGCGGTAGACGTGAACGCCGTGATTGTTTTCATAGTAGGATTGAGATCGTGTGCCGGGTGCAATCACGGTAACCTGAAATCCATTTGAGGCCAGGGAGTTTGCTTCCTGACGTACACGTAGATCGTTTGGGTAGGGGTTGTTTTCCAGTAACATCAAAACGCGGCAATTAGTTTTAGATTTCATCGGATTCTAAAATTAGATCTTCGGTTTTTGTTTTGGTAGTTGAGGTTGTAATTGAGGTTCCAGTACATCGAGTTTGCTTCTGGAGCCGAGTTGTTCGTAGATTTTGGCTACTGATCCTGCAAAAGAACTAACGCTCATCTCGGCTGCAAAATCACGCCCGTTGGATCGTCTGCCAGTTCGTAGAATCTTGGAAATAGAATTCGCAATTGTTTCCGGTTCTGCATCCACGACTGCACAGTTGTCAGTTTTGCCAACCACGCTGGCAACATCTCCGACATCGACTGAGACGATCGGCAGGTTGCAGGCCATCGCTTCACGAATGGCAACCGGTGCGCCTTCTGATCGGGAAGTCATGATCAAGGCATCACAAGCGTTCATGTAAAGTGGGATGTGTTCATAAGGTCGTTCATGGATAGCGATTAGCTGGATGTTAGGAAATTCAAGTTTTAGAATCTCAACTGCGGCAGTAGCGAGAGAGAACCGCTTGATTTTCCTGGCTGGGTCGTAGGGGAAGAGAAGGATGGGTGCATCGCGGTCGAGAGACAGTTTTTGTCGAGAGACGTCGCGTTCCAGTGGCCGAAATCGTTCCAGATCTATTCCGTAGGGGATAATCTCTGCAGATTCCTGGCCTAGAACTGTTTTCATCTGCTGAGACATTACGATTAATCGGTTGGCCAATTTAGCGGCCCAGCGACTGATGGGAAGTTCACGATGGTAAAGGATGTCAGATCCACGAAATGTGATGACGGTCGGTCGGGCAAGTTGAAGGCAAGCAACAAGTCCGCAGTATTGACCGTAGTGGGCGTGGACGATGTCGTATTGGCGGCAGATTTGGATTTTCCAAAAGATCAGCCAAGCAGCTTTAAGGTAGTTGCCCCTGTTATTTTGACTGTCAATGTATAAGAGATCTACTTCATAGCCGAGCCGCTCCAAAGCCTGGCGTTGTTGTGCAATGCAGGGACTGTCACCGGGGCGCTCAGTTGTGGGGTATCGATTGGTGACGAATAGGATCTTCATTTTGAAAACGAGTGCGTGTTCCTAAACAGCGTTTACTGAATAAGAAGCGGCAGCACTGGAGCGAATGGCGTTCGGTTCGTAATCTGCTTTGATTTGACTCAGAAGGTGGTAGAGCATCATCGAAAGGTTACGCGGGTAGGATCTGCGGTCTTCGAGGATTCGGTAGTTGTACCGAGAGAAGAAGCGAAAACCACCATCGGTGCGTTGGTGACTCAGTGCACGTTGATAGGCTTTTTGAATTTCTTCTGGGCAATTTGTGAACGCCATTTTTTGACTATGACTCAGAGCCCGCGCGAGGGAAATTGTGTAGTAGTTCACCTCGGGGGTTGCCTGCTGGCAGTCGTAACGACAAGCGCCCCGATTCGTAAAACCGCTGCTTAAGTAACTCGCCAGTCTTTCGATGATTGAAAGAACGGTTTGGTTCTTGGTCCGGTGATAGTAATGAGCGAGGTCGAGGTATTCAAATGCATTGTATTGGTAACAGAGGAAATGAACTCTGTCTTTTTCTGCGGTTTTACCTAAGGCATAGGGCAGTTCTCCTGAGTCCAATTGAACATGCTCAAGCCAATTAATCATGGGTTGGCAGTGTTCTAAATACTCTTGCCTACCAGTGGCATCAAAAAGTTCACCCAGCATCCACAGTAGCAATGTCGAATTGTTGGGCACTCCACCTCCGTCTCCAGGCGTTCCTGCGAAATAATTGACAGCCAGCATGGAGGGATGGTCTTGTTTTCGAAAACCAATTTCGCTCAACAGATATTGATAGAATTTTTCGGCGCCGTCGAGATATTTTTGCTGGCCCGTTCGGCGGTAGCTTTCCACTAGCGCGAGTGAACCGATGCAACCTTCTACTGTCGCGATTCGGTGTTTCCATTCCGGGTTAGGATATTTCCAATAACCATTGGGGGTCTGATGAGCGTTAACGAAGTCAGTGCCTTGAATCGCCAGATTTTCGAATTGAGAATCCCCAGTGATGTCATGCATTAACCAGTTGCTAAAGATCCAATAGGCTTGTGATTGGATGTAAGCGTAGTTGTCAGCCCACGGCAAGAAACTTAGATAGCCTTTAATGAATCGGCCAATTCGGGCATTGAAGCGAACTCCTGAATCCGGGCCGTATACTGCCCCGTCCTGCCAATGCTGTTGTAGCAAATATGAATGCAATCGTTCGGCGGAACTGAATTTTGATTCAGGTGTCAGCGGAACATTTGTGGTTTTTGGTGAGGTTGTTTTAGACATCCGGAAAACACAGAGAGTGAAGTGGGATGGTCACACTGGGCCGACCCGTTTCATCGGCGGGGTTCAGTTGCAGTTGAGTGATTTTTTGGGAAGCAAGAAAGATATCTGTTCGCTTGCTGTCTTCAACGTAAAACGTGATTCCTTGAAGCTCTTCGATGGAAGGAATGCGTCTACCTTCGATGGGGTCGTCGAATTCATAGATCGTGATTTGCGTACGGCCATTACGCTGAACCTGGGTGGCAACTATTGACTGGTGTGCAAATTTGTATTTCAGTATTTTCGCCGTGGTTGATACATAAATCTCGCCCTGTTCATTGAGTGTTGCGAGATGTCTGAGTGCCGATTGGGATTCAGTCGCAATGACTGGAGCACGGTCTCCGTTCTTTCCGAGATGAGCGTAGGCGATCATGTAACCCTCCCTCGCGATCAAGTTCGCGAGGTTTCGTTTCGAAATAACGTAGGCTAATCCTCGGGAGGTCGCTCCAATGGGTACGCCTTCAGGGTGATTGCAGTAACGAATGAACTCATGCACTCGCCCGCCATCTGCCAGAGTTAATGGTCGCATTAGGTCGTTGCTTCGATGGAGCGCGAACCGCTCATCCTTGCGTCCTAGGATTTGTTTACGTACTTCTTTCATAACATTGCCGGTTGAGACCCGGGGGTGGCGGGGATCAAACGCGGTGGTTAGTTTTGGCTGGGATGCTTGCCCGACGATTCGAGTTGTCGCGCCCACCCATGCAAATCGAATGCCATGTGCCAGTGTGAGATCAGTGTGATAGGCACTGGACTGAGGGGTGTCGCCCTCACATTGTTCGAACATATATTCAAATTTTTTACAGATATCATTGCTGACCCCGTAATGATTGATCCAAACTTCAATTTTGCAATTGGCAGAATCTAGCGAGCCGAGAGCTCGAATAATGTCGTCTCGGCTATCGGTGTCGCCGTAAGAATGCAGGCAATCAATATACCCGGACTGAATCATCGCCTGCGTAATTTGTTTTGCCCTGTCATCCTGGTCAAAATACGAGAATTCATTTTTATGATTATAAAAAAAGAAGCTGTTTCCAATTTCCAAGCCAATTCCCTTTCCCATGGAAGTCATTGACCGAGTGTTCAAGAATTTCTGGATCTCTAAAAACTCAGCGGATGATCTCGTTTCGTCAATGTCACTGCAGATGGTCATTGCCGCTTTAAAGGGGAATGGAAATTTTCGAAGATTGGCAGGAGTTCCCCCAATTGAGACCGCAGACGAATCAAGACAGTAGGTGTCCAGATCTGATTGTTGAACTTTTTCAATCACGAAATAAACCAAAACTAATTTTTAAGCCTGGGCTTGTCATTTTTATCGTTAGGCTGACCATCGATTAAGCCAATGAGCGTATTTGTCTCCGATGCGATCCCAGGCAAATTCTGATTCTGCCAAATCACGGCCACGAGAACCCATTTCTGTTTTTTCTCTCAGGCTTAGTTGGGCAGCGTTATCCAGTGTTTTGCTCCAAGATTCAATCGAAGGTTCTGCCACTAGTCCGCAATCGTATTGGTGAATTAAGTCGGCAGTTTCATCGACGTTTGAGACGATTACCGGTTTTCCAATTGCCAGGTATTCTGCAAATTTAGTAGGTAAGGCAACGCGAAGTGCTGGGTGGGATTGGCGCGGAATCGCGAGGACATCCGCGTTTGCTAAGGTTTGAACTAACTTGTCCTGACTCATCCGATCGAACAATTGCAGGCGATCCCCGAGTTGAGCCTTGAATTTGGATGCAAGGTCGCGGTCAGAAGCTTGCAGGCCAATTAAGTGGAGTTCAATATTCCGATTCGAGGTACGAGAGACCGCTTCAACAAGGTTGTCGACACCCTGCCAGCCTACGAATCCGCCCGCGTATCCGACGATAAATTTACGGTGATTTGGGGAGGGTAGCGGGCGAAAGACGGTTAGGTCGACGCCGTTTCGAATCAAGGCACTATTATCAAGACTTCCTTTGCATCTATTACTTAGCCAATTTTGCATTGGTCGCGAGACGACGAGAAACTTACCTGATTTGCGGAATTCAATAAAGTTGGCAATATAAGATTGAATCATTTGATGCATAGCAGAGAGGCTTGGTTGATGCATCCATTTGAATCGGGCTTCGTTGAAGGTGTCGCCGTGTACATCGTGAATGATTTTGGCGGATAGAAATGGGCTCCACATTTTTGCAACATAGGCCGCATCTCCTCCGGCATGGATGAAGTCAGCCTGCGCAAGTTTTTCCCGGGCCGCGGGGTAGTTCAGCGGGTGCAGCAGAATTGGTCGTTGAATCCGAGCGTCCCGTAGGCTGAACTCATCTGATTCAAATCCTTGTGCTTCAATTGCCAGACGCAATTTATCAAGGCGATGGCCGTAAGCACTTCGTGTTTGTTCACGATTACTTTCCGTTGATAAAAATAGTACTTTCACCGTTGTTTTGGTATCCACGTCAGGAAATGAGAGAGCATGCCGATTTAAAGGTATCTCGCGCGAAGATTGCGAAATCCCCCAACCATCCAGGATTCAATTAGTAAGTAAACTATGGCGTAAAGAACAGCCGCTGAAATTACCAAAAGCACTGGATTCCACGGACTGACGGCTGTGAGATAAATTGCCATAACCGCGCTGGCCGATGCCGGCTTCCATAATAAGCGGGTTAGACTGATTTGTTCCATTAACTGTGAGACGGGCTTCCAGTGCTGGGCGAAGTCAATAACGCGAGTTAGCAAAGCAGCCCACGCAGCGCCAATTAGGCCAAAACTAGAAATTAAGACCCAGCCCAGAATGAGGGCAGCGATTAGGTCTACCAAGACGATTCTCAATGTGGTGAGTTCGCGGTTTCCAGCCAGGAGTAACTGCCCCATTACTCCGCTCAGTGATGTTAAGAGTACCACAGCGACAATGATTCTCAGGACACTCGCCGAGGCCGTATAGGCCTCCGAACCATAAACTAAAACCAAGAGCGGATCTGCGAGCATAAATAAACCAACCGAACCTGGGATTACAAGTATGAACAGTAACTCCATCAGTCGGTTTGAAATTTCGTGTATGTTGTCCGCATCCTGAGCAAAGCGTCGACACATCAAAGGATAAGATGAGGTCATGACGCATTGAATGAAAATTGCGAGCGGGATCAGTAATTGAATCGCAGCGTTGTAGATACCGACTTCGACTTCGCTCGTGATTTTTGAAAGTAAGATCAAGTTGAGACTTGTCCACCAGGCAACTGCCGCATCAATTCCCATAAACGTTGAAGCGCGTTTGGCAATAGACCAGGCGGATGGCAAGGAAATGGCATTCCATTGGAAGCCGCGTAAGTAAACTGCGACAATTGAAAATAATATAGCAGCGATAATGAATTGAGCGCCGGCCAAAATCGCAACAACCTCGAAGACACCTCCGCCGGTATAAATCACAAAGGTGGTTGCCACGACTTTAATCGCATTGGCTGGGATTTGGGCAAAGGCAATTAAGTGCATCTTTTCCCAACCCCGGACTACGGAGTCGCAAATCGAGCTGATTACAAATGGGATGATCCCAAGTGAAATCACTAAAATTAAGTTTTGGGTTTCCGGTGAATAGTCGAGTAGAACGGTCATGGCCATCATTAGGGCTGTCCCAATGATGGATGTCGTTAAACCAATCAACAACGCATTTGTAAAGTAACGTTGGCTTTTGTCAGTTTGTTTGGCGACCTCGCGGGTGATAAATTGCTGCAAGCCAAAGACAGCGACGGTTTGGAAGCTATAAAACAATGCCAATGCTAGAGAAAGCTGGCCAAATGCGAGTGTTCCTAATTCCCGCGAAACCATGATGTAGATCAGGAAGGTCGTGCCTCGGTTGACCACATCACTGGATAATATTGAAACTAGGTTTCCCGCAAACCTACGGGCTTCGCGATTGTTTTCGGGACGATTATTCAAGGAGATTCAATCTCAATTGAACTCGATTTTGGTGCCGTGATCTTGTCGATCGCGAAGATCAATGCGGCGGACAGAAGCAGCAGTTGGACTTGAGAGCGACTGTTGAAAATCTCGCCCATCATGTGAATTTGCTGCCCACAGATTCCGGCAGTTAAGCCTAGTGCAATCGGAACTAGCGCGCGATCAGAGCGACCGATGGTCCTCCAGCCGCTGCGGATAGTCGTGAGGATAAATGCGCCAAAGGCCAGTAGTCCAACAACTCCAACTTCGGTCAAGACAAGTAAATACTTGTTGTGAACTGTGTAGAACCACTCTTCGCGAAAGCTAGTCCGATCAGCATATTGCTGTCCGGCGACGGCCCAGTTATTCGCCCCCACTCCAAATGGATGGTCGGCAATGATTAGGGTTGAGATTTGCATGAGGGAGATTCTTGACTGGGCTGAGCCGTTATCATCGCCAAAGATCCGCTCTGCAAGCAGTGGTAAACAAGAGATGATTAACAAGCAACAACCAAGTGCGAATTTAAGAAATAACGCGCGTGACAACCAACCTTTTTGAAGTGCTACGGCGATGCAAAGGCCAATTGAAAAAGTAGTGCCGAGCCATCCTCCGCGGGAAAGGGTGAGCACAAGGCCAAGTCCACCAAATAAAAGAGCGAAGGCTGAAAGCTGGCGAAGTCGTTTTGAGTTGGAGGAGAACAGGAGGCAACAGCATAAAGGGATCAAAAGATTGAAGAAACTGGCAGCGATATTCGCGGCACCCAAGGATCCACTAACCCGTCCGGTGGCTTCATTGTAATCAAAATAGATTGGGCCAAGTGATAGGGTTCGGCGCAGACCTTGTGTCAGCAACATCATCATGCCTTCGCCGGCTAAACAGAGTGTCAGGCAAGTGACAATAAATATCACATCCTTCTTTTCAGTGACGGTATTAATGATGTAGATAAACAGGAGAAACGACTGTCCCAAAAGAAATATTTCATACAGGGCGAGGGACGGCTGCAGGGCCCAGATCGTTGATGCTGTTACGATGGCAGTGTAAATAGTAAGCGCGAAATTTCCCCGCAGTGGACGTGATTCGATTACCAGTTTAGGGAGCCATTGGGCGTACAAGAGGATCAAGCAAAAAGTTGAAATTGAAACGATATACCCGCTCAATGCTCCTGTGAGTGCCTGGTCAATGTCGTGAAAGAAATACTTGTCGATCTGAAGTGGCAATTCGATGACGACGATTCCCAGTAAACCCCGCCTCCACCAAAATGCCATTTGGTTATTGGTGGAGGATAGTTGCCTGCCTAGGAGTGTCGCTGTACTTTCGCCATCTGCGAAAGCACCGTCAAAGGTTGTAAGTTGGGCCGTGCGGTCTTGCATTAATGTGCTGAAGCGTCGAACGATTTGATTGCCTTACTGACACGCTGGATTTGAGATTCTGTAATGCCAGGAAACATCGGGAGTGAGAATATTTCGTCGGCTAGCTTTGTACAGACGGGCAGGTTGTTTGGTGCAGATCGAACATCTAAATAAGGCGTTGCCTGATTGAGGGGATTGGGATAATGAATTCCGCAGAAGATATCTTGTTGATTCAGGTATTCCATCAGCTGTTTTCGCTGCGGATGTTTGACGACGAAGAGGTGGTAGACGTGTCGTGCCCCTTCGTTCTCCGTTGGTAAAACCAATTCAGAATCGGCCAGATACTGGTGGTACAGAGCTGCAGCCTTTCGCCGCTGATTATTCCAGTCATCAAGGTACGGGAGTTTGACTAATAGAACTGCCGCCTGCAACGTGTCGAGTCGACTGTTAAATGCGAGCATGCTGTGGACATTCTTCTCACGCTGCCCGTAATTGCGGAGGAGCCTCAGACGTTCCGCGACTTTTGGGTCTTGCGTTACAATCGCACCTCCATCACCAAAAGCACCAAGATTTTTACCCGGATAAAAACTAAAGCAACCAGCGTCCCCAAGTGTGCCAGTCCGTTTTCCAAAGTACTCCGAGCCGTGAGCCTGACAGGAGTCCTCGACAATTTTGAGACCGTGTTTTTCAGCGATCTCCTGAATCGCTTGCATGTTGCCGGGTTGACCATAAAGGTGGACAGGCACAATCGCTTTGGTTTTTGGTGAGATTGCCTGTTCGATTAAATTGACGTTTAAGTTGTGGTCGGATGGATTAATGTCGACCAAAACGGGCGTTGCACCGGTATGCGATATTGCAAACGTAGTAGCGACAAAAGAATTTCCCGCCGTAATGACCTCATCGCCCGGTCCAACGCCGACAGCTCGAAGTGCTAAGTGAATCGCGTCGGTTCCACTGGCGACACTAACGCAGTAGCCGGAATCACAGTAGTCAGCAAATTTCTCTTCGAATTCGTCAACCTCCGCGCCCAAAATAAAAGCGGCACGCCGAATGACATTTTCAATTGCAGGCATGATTTCGGATGTTAATTCATTGCATTGAGTTTTTAGATCAACAAAAGGAACAGGGACGGTTACCGCTTTCATAGGTTTAACGCTTTCCTAGGTTTCGTTTCAAAGTAGTCATTTCAAAGGTGTGTTCGGAGAGTGTGCCAGTTAGTTCAGCGGCATAAAATCGGCGATCGTTGCATCGCAATTCGGACATGCTGGCCCAGCCTGAGGCGACATTTTCAAGCCGCAAAAGCAAACGGTTCCAACACGTCTTGCGGGGGAGCCAGCCACTAAGGCATGTGGCTCTACATTCCGGGTGACGATTGAGCCAGCCGCAATCATGCAATAGGCACCGAGGGTGATGCCTGGCATGATGGTAGAATTTGCTCCAATGGAGCTACCTTGTTTGACAACGGTTGACTCAAGCCAGGTTTCTTTTTGTTGATACCGGTTTGCGATCCTGTTCATTCTTGGCGAGCGGGGATATTTATCATTGGTAAACACAACGTGAGGGCCAAGAAACACTTCGTCTTCAATGATAATGCCCTCCCAAATGCAAACGTGGTTTTTGATGGTGACGTTGTTGCCAACGCGACTACCGGTTTCAAGGAAGGCGTGGTCACCTACGTTGCAATCTGCACCCAGCGTCGCTCCTTTCATTACGTGCGCGAATGCCCAAATGCGAGTGCCTTGGCCAATGGTCTCGCATTCGACCAGTGCTTGAGGGTGCACTTGTGTCGAGTCCGTCATTATTTGACCAGTTTCATTTCTTTTACTGTGTCGGCTCGTTTTAACGTGGAGAGGTGGACATCCCCCATCTTTTGATTCAATGAAAGGTCAGCCGCTTCGAGTACCTGAACAACATCCCTCCCGTTTCGGCCATCAGTTTTCGGTTGTTTGTTGGCGGTAATGCAGTCAATGAAATCCAACAGTTCGGCCTTCAAGGGCTCGACTTCATTGATCCTTGGAGAATGTATGTCGCCGTACCGATAACTCACTCGAAAGTCTGCATAAGTTTTATCGTCCTGGGGGGACAGGTCTTCGAACTCAACGCTATTATCATAGATTTTTATTTTTTCCAACGACTCAATGTCGTTGTAGATTGCCATTTTTTTACTGCCGACTACCGTCATTTCCCGCTTCTTATGAGGGTCCAGCCAGCTGACATGAATAATCCCCATGCGGTTGTCTTCAAAATGAATATTGACGGTGCAGACGTCATGATTTGAGGGGTTGAGGTACGCCAGTCCGGAGCAATTCACAGCGACCGGCGAACCCATCAATTCGAGCATGATTGAAATATCATGAGGTGCGAGGTCCCAAAGAGCGCTCACGTCATAGCGTACCGGGCCAAGATTGAGACGAGTCGAACTCATGTAGTAGATCTCGCCAAATTCGTCGTTGAGAACCATTTCTTTTAGTTTGGCCACGGGAGCTGAATGAAGGAAAATATGACCGACAAACAATTTTAAATCGTTGGCATCGGCAAGATTGATTAAGGAATCACATTCGGCGGTCGAGGTTGCCAGTGGCTTTTCAACAAAGGTGTGAATTCCGTTAGTCAGGGCGAGTTGTGCCAACTGATAATGGGTTTTCGTAGGCGTAGAAATAATAATTGCATCGACATGCTCTGTGGTCATGATGTCGGCTGCATCCATACTGGTTAAGGCCATTGGGTATTTTTTCCCAAACGCCTTAAGTCGATCTGGATCCCGGTCGCAAAGTACCGTAACTACGCAATTATCTAGGCTGTTCAAAACGCGGGCAAGATTGGGCCCCCAGTAACCAAGTCCAACGATACCGATTCGAATTTGACTGGGGTTTTGAGGTTGAATCATGAATTTAACTTTCGATGAGTAGCCAATTTTATGAGTTGGGTTGTGTCTCAGAGGAACTCTGGAGCACTAACTGAATAATTGAAGGGATGGTCATTGCAATGATTTTTGCATCTAACCAGAAAGAGCGGTGCTGGACATAATCTGCATCCAGTTGGCTCATTTCGTTAAAAGTTGTGTTGTTTTTACCACTCACCTGCCAAAGCCCCGTTAAGCCTGGCAGAACGATGAACCGAATTCGCTGCCACTCGCGGTATTGGTTTACGGGAATCACGTCGGGTCGAGGACCCACCAGACTCATCTCGCCCTTGATCACATTGAACAATTGTGGAAGTTCGTCAATCGCCGTGCATCGCAGCCATTTTCCCAGAAAGATTAAATGTGCGTCGTTGTTGATTTTCGTTAGCTGTGAGTCATCATTCGTCAGTTCAAGAACATGCTGTTGATGAACATCCGGGTCGGTGTGAATGTGCATGGAGCGAAATTTCCATACATAAATTGGTTGTCCGAGGTAGCCGTATCGTTGGTGTTTGAAAAAGACGGGGCCACGGGAAGAAATTTTGATATGGATCGCAACAACAATCAGTAGTGGTGAAAGGACTACTAGACCCAAGGCGGCACCACCTAGGTCAATGGCGCGCTTCCACATCGGAATGGGTTTTAGTTTCGTTGGGATAACGATGGGTTCGGTTGTCATTGGTCCGCGCGCACTCCGTCCCTTTCGGTGACAGATCACGTTTGATTTTCGTAGTTGTTAAAATTGTGACCGCAGGTACCGGT
>JAAHTH010002388.1_pt1 | contig 14529 bp, 8 predicted proteins | sample 6116091 | NCBI WGS metagenome assembly JAAHTH01 (sample SAMN13939990, study PRJNA603662) | sponge metagenome | isolation source: marine sponge | host: Mycale hentscheli | place: New Zealand | collected 2006
CACTGCAGCAGAAGTGATGGCCTTTAAGTTGATGCAAGAGTGTGAGAAAAAGTGGGAGTCGATAAGAGGCTACCAAGATATTGATAAACTTTTATCAGGGGCCCTTTACAAGGATGGGGTTTTAGTAGAAAGTTCATCCAACCAAGAGGGGGTTGCCTAGGCTCTGACCCACAACTTTTGGGCGTATCTCGTTTAGAGGAGTTGCAGGTAGATCTGGATGCATGGGTGTTCGAGTATAACAATGAACGCACTCATCAAGGAAAGAAGTGTGAAGGTAGAACCCCAATGCAAACTTTTATTGACGCGAAGGAAATAGTGCGAGAAAAGATAATCGTCTGATCGAGATCGGACACTGAACTTCGCCGGACAGGGTAGCCTGTACGATCAAGTCAAAACTTTTACAAATGACACTTTTACATCTTAACTGGAACAAAACTTATGTCTAAAAAGCACAAAATTTTCCTCTTCTCAATTTCTGTTTTGCTTGCCTCATCCTTGCTATTTAAATTCTCCCTAAATAAGCAAAAGGCTGCTAGCCCTCTCCATTTCATGAGTAACTTTTTAGGACTACAAGGTCAATCATCACAACCTATCCCTTTAAATGGAAATTTCAACGTAAGCTCAGCAGGAAGTGCTACTTACCGTTTGAGCTTTCCTCTTCCTCCTTGGAATACTTCTATCTCTCCCTCGCTAGGCCTTTCCTACAGCAGCGATGGGGCCGAAAGCTTTATTGGATATGGCTGGGCCGTTTCAGGCTTTTCCCGTATCACTTTATGCTCTCAAAATTATTACTCTGATCAAACTTGGTCTAACGCCAACGCCGGTAACCAAGAGTTTTACCACCTCAACAGACTCTGTATAGATGGTAAGCGATTAGTGAGTATCAAAGGTGACTACGGAAAGGATGGAAGCGAGTATAGGACAACCTTGTTCAACGGCATGCGAGTTATATCTCGAGGAATATGCGGTAATGGACCCTGCTTTTTCGAAGTTTGGGAACCTAACGGCAACAAAAGAATTTATGGTACAGCCAATAGTACCAGCTCTTCAACAAACTCTGTGCTTCACTCTGGACAAGACATCTATATGTGGGGACTCAGTCAAACTCTTGACCCAAGCGGAAACCAAGTTTTGTATGAGTATATGAATGTTGAAGGAGATAGTATCCTTTACCCCTCTAAAATCTCTTATGGAGGAAATGAACAAAAAGCACCTAGTCGTATCATCCAATTTAATTATCAAATAGCTCAAAAAAACCGTCATCAACCTATGTACGTAGCCCTCACCAATAAAAGCAAATCTTTTTCTCGAATTTTGCAAAATATTGAAACCAAAGTGGATAACCAGACTGTTCTTACTTACAGCCTTAATACTTCGTTAAACAACAATATAAATAGCTATGTCTTAAATAGCGTGGGAGTATGTGGCTCCAATGAATGCTACGCTCCAACCACTTTTAGTTACGAACAAAATAACCTCCCGAGTAATATTGTTTTTCAAGAAAAGACAAAAACGTCCCTAGGGACAGTTTCAACAAACCCTAAAGAAGTTCGAATATTGTTTATGGATAAATATGGTGATGGCCATGCTGGCCTTTCCCTATTAACAAGAAAAGGCAGTCAGGCAGTTTTCACCCATTTTAGAAATGATGGAGAGGGAAACTTCAAAGCAGCAGCTGATTCGTACTCTTTCGGAGAATGGAACCCAACCTACCAATATTATATCATGGATAAAAATGGCGACGGCCTCCAAGACATTGTGCATATCTATAAGGGGAGCGCAGGTGGCGCTTACGCTCGTGCTTACATTAGTCAGAGTGATCGTCCAAACTTCTCCCCTGAAGCCCAAGAGCAACTCTTAAACAATACATACAACATTACAGATGAAGTAGGTGGAAATATCTATTTATCCCGCGATATAGATGGAAATGGACTCAATGATCTAGTCGAAATGACGCCTCGTTCAGCACAACTTAGTAGTGGTTATTCAGTCAATACTTTTTTCAACGCAAGGAAAGGAGGATTTCCAAAAAGTCAGAATTTTGATTCACGCATTAGCGCTTATATTAACCCCCTATTATCTGATGCCATTAATTTCCAAGATATTAATGGAGATAGCTTCCACGATATGTATGTTCTCTACAACACCAGCCGTGACCCATCCCAAACCCAATTTCAAGTAGGTGGATTATCCCTTTATCGCATTCTAAATCAATTTCAAGGCCCGACAGCAAGTCAAGGAAGCGTAAACCTAGGCTCAAATGGCGACTGGGAAAGTCTTCCTGCCTATCTTTGGTTTGATTACAACAGAGATGGGCTCGCAGATCTATTATTAGTTGAATACAACAAAGGTCAGGGAGCACAAGGAGCTATTTGGTTAAATACAGGAGGAAACTACGACACTATGCTAGCCGCTCCAGGGGCGGATGGTAATATAACTCAAAAATTTTCTCTAGGTCTCCCCAGCACTGCCAATAAAAAACTTTATCGTAACCTTTCCACAGGAGATGTCAACGGTGATGGGCTTTTAGACTTATTACTCTATCTAAGCGATTCTCAAGACCCTCAAAGCGATACAAATACTGGATTTGAAATATTTATTAACAACGGTATTAGTTTCCAAAGAGTCAACCCCACTCAGAATTTTGGGGCCCACACACGTAATTTTCCAACAGATTTAAATGGTGACGGACTAGCCGACATTTTAAGTATAGGGATTGTAGGGGGACAAGCAACCGTTACAAGTGCTATCAATCAATCGAAAAATGTAAAACCAATTTTAAAATCAATTGACAACGGTATTGGTGGATTAATCACAGTCAACTATGAAGACCTTCTAGAACTAAGTGAAAAAAAGTCAACCTTAACAAGTCCAGAGTACCCTTACACACACTATCGCAAACCGAAGATAGTTGTCTCAAGTTACCAACTTAATAATGGAGGGAAAAACAATTACGCTTATACACGTACTTTCTCCCTTCAGTATAGTGGAGCCATGTTCAATAGGCAAAATTGGCAACTTTCAAGCTTTTCAAACGTTACTGAAGTTAATCAAGCCCGTAACCTTTCTTACGTACGTAGTTACTACACCCAGTACCCATTAGTGGGTCGCCAAAAATCCTACGCCGTTAAAACAGCAGATGGAGAACGTGTCTTTAACGAAGTTAACAATAGCTTCGACTCCGTAATTGCAAAGCAAGGCACACAAAGAGGTGACCAAGTCATACTTATTAGACGTAAACAAACTCAAAATACAACCTACGGTGATGATGGCACTCCAACGACAACGAAAACAACAGCTTATAACTACTTTCCCCTTTCCTCGATGGATGGCCAACTAGGCAATATTCAAAGTAGTTCAATATCAATAAGCGGAAGCCCCGATATTTTATACCACTGCTATACTTATCAAAATATTATTGATGACAAGAAGTGGGCGATAGGGCTTCAAACTGGTGTCAAACAGTCTAAATTAAGCAGTTGTAATAACTTTAACAACCCCTTCCAATATAAATGGGATGCTAACAACGACTACCGTCTATTAGCGGTGAAGTATGACCAAAATATCTACCAAAGACAGGTAGCTCAAAGTTATTACTACAATAAAAATGAATCATCAGCACAGGGCTGGACCATAATCTCATTTGATTACAATGACCGAGGATTAGTCAAATCACAAAATACTCACTTAAATTATCAAAATCCCCAAACAGGAAAATTTGGAGAAGACGACCAAATAATTACCCTTAATTATGAGTACGATGGCTACGACTTTATTAAAAACAAAGTCCGGGGAAATACAGGGAACACTTTAACAACAAGTTATATTTATGAGAAAAATTTTGGACAACTTCAACAAATAACCTCACCCAATGGAAGAATTGTAAAAAGGGCCATCTCTGATTTAGGTTTAACAACATCTGTATCGACAAGTCGCACACCCGGAAATATGGTTGAAGTGCAAAGATTTAACTACAGCTCAGATGACATAGGATATTTCCAAAAGCGTCTCAATCGAGTTAGCTGGGATGATAGTGATACAGATAATTGGCACTACAATAAAACCTATTTCGATGGCCTTATTAATACATTTCGAGTAGCTGAACGCTCTTGGGATGATAAAAATGAACTCATCACTCAAAATGTACAATATGAAAAATCAACAGGTAGAGTTTCACGCCAAGCCATTCCATCCTACAACAATAACCTTTCTTACCGTAGCTATAGCTACACAGATCGAGGTCGAATAAAAAGTTTAACCCAAGCTGACGGCTCCGTCGTAAATTATACTTATACTTACTCCCCAGGGTTTATTAAAACAGTACAAACAGGTCCCAACCCAAAAAACCAATGCGATCAACAAACACCATTAGATGAAGTATCTGTAACGACCATCCAAAACTATGAAAAACGTCAAAGTAGTATTACCTACCCTGATGGAACCTCAGAGTTTCGATATTTTGACATATTTGGGCAATTAATAAAGTATCAAGAGGGGCGAGGGTTAACTAGAAATCGTTACTATGACTCCCTTGCTCGTCTAGTAGAAAACGATTCACCTGATAGCGGAGTGACAAAAAGATTTTATAATGCTCTAGGGTTAGTTAGCCTCTACACGTTTAGCGATAAAACACAGGTAAACTCTAAGTTCAATAATTTAATGCAGTTGATTTCAAAAACAGCAACAAGTACTGATGGTAAAAAAATAACCCGAACTTATAAATATAGTGAAAAAAGAGATGGTTTTTTCAATAATTCTCAAGTCACAAGTCTTTTTTACGAAAATAATACGACATACAATTACAACTATAATCTTTTAGGCCTTTTAACAAATCGGCTTGTACAAACTCCGGATCAAAAAGAACAAAGTTTTACGCTAGACTACGGACCATTACGCCAGTTGATAAGCCAAGTAAGTCCTAACGGTGTTAAAGAAGAAAGACTATTTTATAATAATGGTCTTCTCAAGAGCGTTTCTTACAACAATCAATTAATCAACTTCTCTAACTATAATGCCTATGGAACAAGCGATAAAACCTCTTATTCAAATGGCATTGTGAAAACATCAACTAGAGATATTTTTGGCCAAATAACTAATGTCAATTATCAAAATCAAACATCGAACAAAGTACTCCTCGATAAAAACTATTGCTATAACCAAGCTAGACGCTTAGTGAGAGAAACAGATAGCCAAACAAAAAAAGTAAAAAACTACCAATACGATATATTGGGAAGATTAACATCAGCACAAAACGAAACTTATACCTATGATGCCTCTGGTAACCTTACCAAAAAAGGTGAATTCAACTTTGTTATCGATTCAAAATCTAATAAGTTGACTAGTGCTAATACAAGCTCTGGAGATAGCTATAGTTTTCAATACGATCCTCGAGGACGTTTAGTTGCGAAGAATTCATCAAAAGAAGCACGGTCATTTGCTTATGGTCCATTTGGTAGATTGTCTCTATTCAAATCCTCGAATGGCAACCAAACCCAATATCAATATGGTGATAACGGTCTTTTCATTCGTGAAGTACAAAGTAGTAAACATAAAAAGCAGTACCGACTATCCAACACATATGAAATAGAACAAGATTTTGATAGTACAGGAGAAAAAACAGGAACACCTCGTCTAACTAAAAGAGTCAGAGCGACAGAAATCGACCTTCTAACAAATACTTTTGAAGGGGATTCAGATAGCACTTATTACCCCGTTCGTGACTGGATTGGTAACCGTATTAGGATACTAGATGAAAAAGAAAATACTGTTAAAAGCTATGAGTACAGTCCTTATGGTGAGTTTTCAGAACAAGGTGACAATTCAACTCAATGAGATACACCTAAAAGTTGTGGATCAGAGCCTAGGCAACTCCCTCTTGGTTGGATGAACTGAAAAAGTTTATCAATCTCTTGGTAGCCTCTTATTAAATGCCATCACTTCTGCTGCAGTGACACTGCCTGCGAGCTTAAAATTTCAGGATTCCATTAAGTTTAGAAGCCAGCGTTTGTGGCAAGCACAAGGAGACAGACAAAGACGTGGCGAGGCGTACTAGAAGTACGTCGAGCAAGGCTTTGGTGCAGGCGACGCCGTAGATGCCGTGAAATCGGGCTTCTATTCTAAATGTATAGTCGCCTTTTAACTTCCCCCTTAAGGCGCTCACCCTCATTAGCTGCATAGGTACGAAGGTCATGTGTGATGGAGCGATCTTTTAGGACACCCATTAGTATTTCACCTTTGACGATGGTGAGTAGGTGGGAGGGGTAGCGATTTGCTTCTACTCGATAGCGATCGAGTTCTAAAAGCAAGTCAGCTTTTTCCATTGATTTTAGCTTTGATTCGTAGCCTTTGAAAAGTCTTTGACACTCTTTTAATGTGCGAAAAGCTCGCAGGGAAATAACCTTCTCGACTGTCTGGCTTGCGGTCATTTTGAACTGCTCCACAATAAATAAACTCTAGGTGTCTTATATCAAAATGTACAAAAATAGTCAAAATTTAGCGTGTAACAAAGGAATAATTCAATAATTCTAATTATTTATCAGAGTCAGGCACACCTTAACTTGAAGTGTTTAGCTCCTATGAAGTAAATCTAAAGAAAGTCGAGTTAGACCACACCTGGACGTTTGGCAGCTTTCTCTAATGCCGGACCATAGATTTGTACTACCGCAGGCTTAGGAAGTGAATTGCCACCGCCTGGCCAATTCGACGTCAAATTACTCAGTGACCTCGATCGAGAACCTGGATGCTGAACTGCCATAAACAGTGTCTTATGGTCTGGACTAAAGAAGATACCTGTTAACTCTGAGTTCATTGGGCCAGAGGCAATTTGATAAGCACGGCCAGCGTTCTTTCCCCGCATTGGCACCATGAAGAGTCCGTTATTTGGAAACTTCTCATATGGTTTCTTCCCAAGCTTGCTTTCTGAAATATCCGTCGTGAACCACAGATTGCCATTTTGATCAAACTCTAGGTTGTCCGGACAAGCAAAGCCAACATCCGGACCACCAACCAAAAGCGTAGACGACTCAAAGTTCATTGCTAAGGGACTTGAGTTGCGCTCTCTCATGCGGAAGAGAGATCCGTAGTAGTTGCCTGCTTTCGCATTCTTGGTAAGTGCAACTACGATGTCTTTTGTAAACGGGTTAATTTCCACATCTTCTGGGCGATCCATCTCAGTACCACCGACTAGAAGCGAAGCTTCCCGAGCATTTATAAGAACTTCCAGTTGCGTCTTATATTTTTTGCGCAACACCTTGTTCTGACGGATATCTAGCGGGATCCACTTACCCTTCTTAATGTCCGCGACGTATAGCGTTCCCGTCTCCAGGCTACCTGAACGGATGCCAATATATTTATAAATGCAACCGCCTGTGCGATCGTCACCAGAATAAACTACTGGGCGGCCATCTTTCGCCATTGTAACCGTCGCACCCTCACGCTTTAGGCGCCCCATAGCGACTAGTTTTTTGGATTTTCCAGACATTGGATCCACTTCAACTACCCATCCGTAGTGCTCTGGTGGGTTGTCATAGTGCTTCCACCATTGCACATCATATTTAGGATTAGTTTTGCGCTCACCATTATCGCCTCGTGTGCCATAAAAGAGGTTCCAGTTTTCTTCGGCAGTTAAAATTGTCTTCCATGGAGTAATACCACCAGCACAATTGGCCAGGGTACCCATCGCCTTTGTTTTGCCTTGAACTTTTACTTCACCACTCCAAGCAAATGGAATCATCGTTTGGGCAGTAATACGGCGGTTGCGAGGATCATCTTTCACCACCTCCCATGTGTTGCTATCAGCATTCTTCTTAATGCGCACCAACGAGCCACCAACGGAATCCATTTCTTTATGCACCTGACTGCGGGTTTTGGTATCGCCTTTTTTATAGCCACTGACAAACATCTCATGTGGGTATTCGTGGTTCGCCCAAAGCATGCCATCGTTCGAATTCTTATCATCAAACGGTACAAACGCGAGATAATCGTTGTTGTAACCGAAGGTGTCTCCCTGTACACTAATCCCATCGCCCCAAGCAATCAATAATTTTTGCTTAAGTGATTTGCTGAGCACCAGATCATCTTTCGTACTAGGACCGATAGACTGAATACCCAGCACATCCTCTCCCAGCACCGCGCCACTATCGCTGACCGCGTTGCTTGTCTTAGTTCCAGTTGACGAGCTCTCACAGGAGCTCAGCAAGACACCGATTGTAGGCACAGAGGCTGCAGCGACCCCGGTCTTCCCGAGAAAATTTAAAAATTTACGACGTGACTGATATTCATTCCATTTCATTGGTATTCACTCCACTTCACTGATACTGACCTAAGCACCCTATTCGTACTGGTATCGACGAGCAAATAGCTTGCTCAGTTTTTCTAAGTTAAGGACCGTTAAGAAGTCGATGCAACCGAAATCAAAATCTACAGCTGGTTCGCCACAAACTACCGCACCAGACTTCAAATACGACTGAAAGAGCGCCGGAGTCTTTGCCCTAATCACGCCTTCATTGGCCTCATCGTAATGGGTTTCGGCAAAGCAAACAGATGAATCAAAGTTACGGAAGCGGCAGGCGTCCGTTGGATACGAAATGCAAGTCTTTGACATATAACCATTCCGCTTTAGATAAAGGTAAATTTCTGCTGCTTCCTTCGCTTCCGTAGTCAACACAGAAGAACAGCCAAATAGATGTTTGGATCCGGAGCGCATTGCATAGGAAGTAATTCCTCGCCAAAGAAGTGAAATGACCGAACCACTCCGAAAGCCTTGCTTTACGCAGGCCCGACCAAGCTCCATTTTGCCGGCATCTAGTGCAAGAACTGGATCCAAATTAAACTCAACCTCACTATAAAAATCACGATTAAATTTCGTCGTCCGAATTCGGTAGGTGCCAACAATCGTATTTATCCGGTTATCCACAATGATAATGTGGTCACAGGTCGAATCGTAATCATCGATATCGATTTCCTCTCCGTGATGCGGATGCAACGGATCTTCAAAAAAGACCTCTGCTCGAAGTCGCAAAGCTTCGTGCAGCTCCGCCTGCGTTTCAACTGTCTTTAACGTGTAATACGGAATCGCATCAATGTTTAACCTGACATTGGGTCGATAGAGCTCGAGATCACCGATCTCAGAGATTCTGTTTTCAAGCGCTGCCAGGCTCATATAACCACTCCTAAACACGCTAACCGAATACGCTAAATTTTAGCGGAAATCTAACGGATTTTACTGCACAAACTCCACTTCTAGAAAGGAGAATTGTTAAATTTTTCTAACTATCCAAGTGTTTTATTCGACAACTTGGGGGAGGAGCTTAAATTTTAAATATTTAACCGATCTTGGAAAGCGCTCAGCTTCTAAGTGCTTTATACTTAGTATGGGATGATGCGTTTCGTTGGTCAGCCTTACACGCAATGATGCGGTATATAAGTGCATGCGAAGCGGGTGAACTATGCAAGGTTTACGACGTTTACTAAAAAATGAATCGGGTCAAATCGTTTTCGTGATGGTTGCCGCCTTAGTTACGGCTACTGCCGCGGTGACAATGATCCAGATAAGCAACGTACAGAAGAAGGGTCAAGCGCAAATGCGAGTCACGGTGAATACGATAGAAGCCGAGGAGCGCTTGAGAAATGCGCTCAAGTCCGATCTCGGCTGGAAAGCTACCCTTGCGGACACTGGGAATACTACACTTGCTTGTTTGAGGAACTCTAGTACTGACGGTGACTGTAAGAATAAAAGCGGCTCCCTGAAGGTCATTTACGATGAAACAGGCACCACAAAACTAATTGACCTAACCATACCACCCCCATCAGGTTCACCAGCGGATGTACAGGGTTTGACCCTTGACGGGGAAGCATGCTCTGGATTCGTGGAGCCGCCAGCGGATGGCAATGGCCGATGTCCTTACGGTGTTAAAGTGGAGTGGCAAGCGATCAAGCGTGGTACGAACATACCAGATCGAACTAAACAAGATGAAATTCCGGATCTCCCATCTTGCACGGATGACGAACGCAACGCATGCGATGTGCGGATTATAGTGAAGTTCCAGATTAACGGCTCGAAAAAATCGATGACTAAGCTACACCTTAACGAAGTAAACTATTATGTGGATTTCTCTCGCCGAAATTTATCGACGAAGGGGGGCGAAATTGTACTAATACATAAAACGTCAGGTCATGGGGGTCGATGCGGCAAAGACTGGAAAAAACGTGGTCTCAATACCAAGGTAATCGACACTAACAATAATGTTGTGGAGCTAAGCGATGATAAGGCAAAATTCAAACAAGGTTCCTATTCTTGTGAAGTAACCGCACCGGCAGCAGTTCCGTTCTTGCATCAAGCGTCACTTCACGTCGCCACGGTCGGGCGACTCGTAGGTACGTCTTCATACTACTATAGCTCATCTTTCGTGAAGGCATCCTTTACAATAAATAGCGATCAGTTTGTAAGAGTGGATCATGTTTGTGAAGATGTTTTCGGCAGCGGGAACCCGTCACGAGATAAAGAGCTTGGTCAATCTCTTGGTGCCGGACAAAACGTGTATACCGTTTTGAGATGTGTGAAGAAGGCGGATTAATTCTGGTGTAGAATATAAATTCGGATTTTATTAAGGTGGTGAATGAACAGAGTAACGTTACAAAATTTTCAGCACTCAGTTTTTCCTCCGCCTAAGGAGGGAAGAGATTCGCACAACATAATTCGAAGCCAGGCCGGTGCTTCACTTATTTCCGTCTTAGTTTCGCTGGCTATTCTCATGGCTATTTTCCTGTCTGGTTTGCAGATAACAGACCAATCTACAGTTGGGCAATGGCAGGTGCCCTCTCAAGCTAGAGTTGCAATGGCGAAATATTCGATACTGCAAAGCATTCTTTATGACCCAAACTGGGAAACTCAACTGAATACTGAGTTACCGTGCGTGATGGACCCTACGAAAAACTGCAACGCTATATACGACGAAATGAGAGCAAAACCTGATGATCTTTTCGACACTTATAACCCAGTCACAATCAATTTCGGGAAGGGGCGTAATCATACTTTCGAGCTAAAGACATGTGACGCCTGTGGCATAAATTTGCGGTACCAGACTGACGAGGAGGAAGACTACTCCTGTAAGACATCAGATGGGGTAAAGTGTGGCGTTCGTATTCGAATGGTTTTTTATCCTTTTGACTGCACGGGAACCCACCCGAGAGCCACGACAGACCCCCCCTGTCACCCAAATCAAATTCGGGCCATTGCCCAACTAGACGTAAATCCCACCCTTACCACCGACTCAGAATTGAAAAAACGTTTTGGATATTTTAAGCCTGAGCGCTACTCCTTTGAGATCGTTCGACCAGCAAAACCCACTGGCGAGTACTTTCTCGTAGCCGATAGAGCCGGTGACCCTCAAGAATTCAGCGGCACTGACGTTACGCGAAGACTTAATGACACTCTATATGACATTGGTGACAACATAGAGCTCAACGCAAATACTGTTACTCTAAAACCGGGGACGTACAAGTGTAATGCTTCAGCTCCTGCTTGCGCTGTTGGTAGCCACTCCATTCGTCTCGTAAAAGTTAGTACCTCTACTCCTACCTCTACTACAGTACTGCTATACGGAAGCACAGGTAATGCTTATAGAGGCCAACAAGGCAACTACAACTGTAGTCGCTCAACAATTTCTGGAAAAATTGTGTTGCATGAAAGCTCAATGTTAAGAATACAGCACTTACGTCAACCGTCACCACCACCAACAAAGCCATTAAAAACAGCAAGTGAACTAGGAACACATCCGATTTCAGTAACGCCACCAGCAACGCCCCCCCCAATACCAGCAGAGCTACCAACCTTCACAACAGGCGGAATGAGAACAGATTCAGCTTCTACAAATAATTACTACACAATTCTTTCCTGCTCCAAGGAGACTAGTTGATCACTCCAAGGAAATCAAATAGCGGGATGACGTTAATAGAAGTAGTGATCGCTGGGGGGCTCTTCGCTTCCGTAGCCATGGGAGTTTCATTTTATTTAGTCTTCTTAAGTAAATCACAGACGAAGCAGATTTCTAGGTCAGCTGTTGCGATTATACAGCAAGAAATAGCTCAAAGCCTAATGAACGATCGGGCATGGAGAAAAACTTTAGATCATAGCAGCAATGCTTCCATTTTTTCCTGTTTAACCGGCTCAAATTTTCAAGACTGTAGCGGTAAGAATAGTGAAGAGTTTTCAGTATTGAACCAAAAAAGCAAGGTTCTTACAGGAGGGACAAATGACGGCTTTAGTCTGAATGGAGAACGCTGCCCATACTCTAATACAACCAACAGTAAGTGCCCGCTCAAATTTGTTGTTACAGCAGAACCATTATGTCGATCGTCTAAATGTACGAATGTAATACTTCGCCTTACAGGAAAGCTAGAAATTGCAGCAAATCATAATTATAGAGGAAGGCGTGCTGAAACTATGGCAAACCCTCTACAGTACAATTTCTGGTTAATTCGCCAGACTTTCATTCCACCCAAAAGAGACGTTTTTGAGGCCTCCATTTCGTTTGCATCCGGAGTTCCAGGGGGAATTTGTCGCGACCCCGATCCTACTAAGGATGATCCTCGCCAGCCAAAGACGGTTACTCGCGAAGGCTGGGAGAAGACTGGACATAGCCTGTTCGGCTCAATTACATCACTGCCAGAGCCACCAGCACCAGCACCACCAACGAAGAATACCATTGTACTAAATACAGAAGGTAGGCGCGCCACCTGGCATTGCAGAGTTGTGTCCTCCGTTTATGGAGTAGGTGCAAACTATGTAGAGGCCTTGTTTCTGTGGGATGGTACTTGGTACATGGGGAGCAGCACTCTTGCGAAAAATGCTACCTTGCGTGGCACCTCTGAATATGCGGCAGGAATTCCCCCAGAAGTAACTCCTCATCTTACATCACTATCATTATCATACCCATACTCGAACCCACCAGCGTACCCAGCACCATACTCAGGCCCACGACCGTACCCCCTACCACCAATGTACTCACCACCAACGTATGTACCACCACAACTACCAGCGCCACCAGCACTGGTATACAAGCCATTGCTTTCCAGCTCAAATTCATTGTTGGAGTTTGTGGTTGATGTAAAAAAATATGACTCTAGCAGCACGGACGGTCATCCAAAGTTTCAAATTCAGCACTACGTAGCGTCCTCCCCTAATTTAGTCTATCCTCAGCCTATTCCCATTGCCCGCCCCCCTAAGTTCCCCTACCCCCCTGCTCACTGCCCTTCTCAGTGCCGCCCTTTTTGCATCAGCCCTCCTTGCGCTATTACTAATCTTGATCCTTGCCCTACTTCTTGCGATGGCTTTAATCCTCCTTGCTGCCCTGAGCGGATGACTCTGGCACCTACACCTACACCTACGCCTACGCCTACGTCACCTCCTAGTAATGACCCAAGGTACTGTTTAGGGAGGCCCACAAGGCCCACAGTACCGGTGGGACAACCAAGAGAAGTTTATGCTAAGCTCCGATGTGAACGATTGGATTTTAACTTCTGATTAGATTTTAATTTCTGACTAAAATCCCTAATTGACTGTGGGGGCTTAGGGCACTAGAACAGGCTCTTATCATCCACTTACGGGGTGATCTTGCCAGTGGTGGCTGTAGCTCAGTTGGCAGAGCAACGGATTGTGATTCCGTAGGTCGTGGGTTCAAGCCCCATCAGCCACCCCATTTTAAATGCGCGTAACATGGAATTGTTTCAAGCGTTTGGAATTAAACTATTTGCGCTTCAGCATTCTGGTTGAGATCAATTTTTATTGTCACTACACATCAGCAAGGAAAATTTTGTGTGGTGGACTATTGGTGGAAAGTATGGGGTATGGGAGATACACCCAAAAGTTGTGGGTCAGAGCCTAGGCTGATAAAGGACTGACTGCTAGCTTAACTAGTTAAAAACGGCTTTTCACGGTTAAGGGTGAGGGGCAGGGCGTAAAAAAAGCATAGTCGAATCATCTTAGGTAGAATTCAGTCATGAAACAAAAACAACCTAGGAGAAACCACTATGCCTGAATCTAAACTTACACGGTTTGTAGCCCTTCCAGAACTAAAAATTCTTCACATGACCACTGGTGCACGCGGCCTCCTCGTTTTAGAGGCAGAAAACGTCGTTACTTCTGCAAGCAATGCAAGAAAGTCTTTACAGAACCGGTGCCAGGGATCATGCCAAGAATGCGCACCACGCAAAAATATCGCAGAAGTATACTTTGGGCATGTGAGAATTTCTCTGATCTCAAAAAAGTACGCAAAACCTACAGATGTTCATCCGCTTTAATCTATCGCGTACTTTTTGAGCAGCTTGAACGTAAGCTGAGAGAATATCGCTATCCTTGGCCAAGTAAGATCGGCATTGATGAGCATTTCTTCTCAAGGAGCAAGGGATATAAAAGCTTCGCTACAGTAATCACCGACATGAATAAAAAAAGACTAAAGGAGGTTGCAATGGGCAAGGGCCAAGCAAGTTTGCACGAGGCTTTCGAAAACATCCCAGGCAGAGAGAATGTAG
>JAAHTH010001474.1_pt2 | contig 14521 bp, 8 predicted proteins | sample 6116091 | NCBI WGS metagenome assembly JAAHTH01 (sample SAMN13939990, study PRJNA603662) | sponge metagenome | isolation source: marine sponge | host: Mycale hentscheli | place: New Zealand | collected 2006
AAAAAAAACAAAAAACAAAACCCGAAACAACCCCATCCCCCCGCGATCCCCCCCCCAGTTTTTCCATTTCACCTTTTCCTCCCCCATGCTCCAGGTGACGTTGCAGGAAATCAACTCCATGACTGCTGAATGATCGAAGTAGGATGTGTGAACGAGTTCTTTGCCAGAAAGCTCGTTGCAAAACCCTTCTACTCCCTGCGCCAGGGACGCCTGCCCTAGCAATTTCCTCAACATGGGTGCAATATCCTTGGCATGATGATCAGCAGTACAAAGAATCCGCTTTGATAATGGTGCCGGAAGAGGAGGAAACAGATGCGATAACTCTGGAACCGGTGATGGCGTCACAGCGACAATCATTGAACTTGGCCGATCATTACCCTGAGCCGATCGAGTCACAGCATTACGTACGAGCCGGTCAATGGAGGGCTGCAACCACCGGTTAAAGATCGGGGACAGCACCCAGTAATAAGGTCTTGATAACAACCCTAGTGTGTCGGAAAAGAATACTCGTTCCTGAGGGAACATTTTGCTTACGAATGAAACCTGGAATCCAAGCGTGGCCCGCAATCCATTGATCGCTTCATCATCAGGCGACCAGATTGCCAGATAGCGGTTTCCATAAATCTCCAACGCAGATCGCTGCAGTCGCTCCTCCGCACGAATCCGATAGGACTCGATCGCAGGACGCATACTGATCATGGAAAGATGAACCAATACGTAGGACAATGTTAATGTCACTGCCATCAGTAAGATCCCTTCAAAACTTCCGAATAAGTATTCCAAGAGAGAACGCCCAGTATCCGGATCGTAACTGCCAATGTGCACACCAGCGACTGATCGCTCAACCTGAACTCCAACCCATTCAAGACTGGAAAGAATCGGCGCGCGTATGATGCCCATCAAGCCTGCCTCACTTGCTGGTGGCAAGGTCAGCACCATGTCGTTACCCTGAAATGCATTGGTCAGCATCCGGCCCAATTGCAACATCGCTCGAGCCGCAGGTGGAATCAACAAAATGCCCATCACGACGCCCGCGATATTCCAAATATTGAAGACACTACGACTTCGATGCTCGAGGTAGGGAGTACCAACCGTGGTCCAGCTCTTCAAGTGCTCCAGCGGCTGCTGGCTCAACGCCTTGGCCTTCAGTGCCTTCCAGATCACTGACCCACCATGACTATGCCCTACTAAGTGGTAATCGCGATGCTCACCCTCGAGCGTGCGAAGTCGCTCCAGCAGTTGTCGCCCAGCTTTACTGCGGGCCCGCTCGCTGTTCTCACCTGACCAATGAAAGACTTCAGACCCCTCAGCAATCTTGACCCCTCGTGGCAAACGAGACCTCAATTGCGAGACCGTTGTGCTGCCGGCTTGCCACCATTTTTGGCCAGCATTTTCGCTATCACCGGCGTACGTCCCATGCACCAAAATGACCAGCGCTGACGAATCGCAGTCCTCAGCCAAGCATGGAAAAGTAGCATCGGCTATCTGTTGGTTCATCCGTGGTCATTCCGAGTACAAAGACAACGCTTAAAAACAAACCCTAACGCCAAGCCCCAGCTCCAACCCCAAACGCTCCATCGACACACAGTCAAATTGCAGGCATTGAGATGCCCAGCCCAAGTCCGACCTGAGACCATTGCGAAGATAGAGCTCTTTCGCTGACAAGCCAATCCCAAATCCACTCACTCCTGCAGCACCTGCATCAGGGAAGCACTGGCAAGCCTTGACACCCGCGCACCTCCTCTGCGATGGTGCTGATCAAGTGGATTTTTTTCTTAAATTCATCAGCCCCGCAACGAACTCAAGTGATGTTTGCCAGACGACGTCCTGAAGCAGGTGCCCGCCCTGGCACCCTTGTTTTAAGCTCCAATTCACAACCAGTTGAGCTGAGTGTCACCCTGATTTATGGCAAGCACCACCAGGTATTTACCTGTCGTTCGGTAGAAGAATTGCCTACCCAGTTGATCGACGGACAAGTGATGTGGATTGATGTTCGTGGCCAAGGTGACGGCACCGTCCTGCAGCAGCTTGCATCACGATTTCGCATCACCCCCCTGGCGATGGAGGACTTGGTCAATGCACCTCAGCGCCCGAAGATGGAACTATTCGAGCATCAGCAACTGCTCATTGCGCACAGCGTTCCAGCAGCGGGACGTGACATGACACCCAGTCAGCTTGGAATCGTATTTGACAAACAGGTCGTACTGACTTTCCACGAAGACTGCGCGCATGTGTTGGCGCCGATTCATGAGCGATTAGAGAACCCGCAAGCCAGGCTACGACGCAAAGGTCCTGATTATCTTGTCTACGCAATCTTGGATGCGTGCGTCGACGGATGCTACCCAGTCCTTGAAAATCTGGGTGAAAACATCGAGAAACTGGAAGAACAGGCCCTGCGGGATCCCAGGCCTGAATTACTAGCACAAATTCATCACACCAAGAACATTCTTGTCCGGCTCAGGCGAAGCATCTGGCCACAACGTGAGATGGTGCTTTCACTACTCACGGTTGACAGCCCATTCATCGATAAAGGCACAGAAGAATACCTTCGTGATACCACCGATCACTGCACACAACTGTCGGATGTCGTGGATATGTACCGGGAATCAACAAGCGGATTGATCAACACCTACATGTCTGCCGTTGCTCACCGAAGTAACGAAATCATGAAGGTACTCAACTTACTCACTAGCGTGTTTGTTCCACCTACCTTTCTAGCAGGAGTCTATGGAATGAACTTCGCGAACATGCCCGAGCTATCCATGAAGGGAGCGTATCCTGCCGCCCTTACTTTGATGGGCATGATGATTGCTGGCACCCTGTTTTACTTCCATCGACGAGGCTGGCTACGTCGCGCCCCGATCGAACACAGGATCGATCCAGTTGCAACAGAAGAGCGAAAACGACGACGCCCAACACGCCGTGTCGTTGTGCAGTCTTCCCATTCACACAACACTCGCAAAGCCGCCTGACCCAAGCTTTCCAGTGGACGACGCAGCACAGGCCCCACCCGACTCTGCTTGGCCCTCAATTCATCCTTGCTGCGTTTCAACAGTGTAGCCTTCTGCATGTAGACCAAACCTCAGCTGTCTCTCACCGCCGTCGTCAACGAAACCAACCTGAACTGCTACTGCTACTGCTACTGCTACTGCTACTGCTACTGCTACAAAAAACCACTTTGACCAAACTGCAAAGGCCCAGCAACAGACACCATTCCAACCGAAACCCACAAACAGACACGGGACGCCATTGTGCGTTGTCAGCCTATCAGACAAAGGCCTTAGCCAACCCGGCGTAACCGGTGCACACCACTGATAATTCTTGAGTCGCCGACTTGCTCGGTAGTCAGCGTTTCATTCTTGTCTTTTTTCAGGTGCACCTCCAACGGGGAACTCATGTCAATGTGAACATCCCTTTGCGGGAATGCGATCACAATTCCTGCCTCGCGGAAGTCCTTATCAATTGCTGCCCGCACGCTACTGCGAAGCTTTGCGCCGTCCATAATGCGTTTCATCTGAACCCAAAAATGGACTTCAAAAGCAAGCGAACTATCTCCAAAATCCTGAAATAGGACAATTGGTTCTGGCGTTAGCAGCACATTGTCTTGTTGACGGATAACCTGCTTCAAACGTTCGATTACTTCGGCAACAGGCGAACCATAAGCAACACCAACACTCACGCTGGTTCGAATCCGCGTATCGGACAACGTCCAATTGGTCACATTGTTTTCAAGAAACTTGCTGTTGGGAACGAGAATCTCAAGGTTTGACCCTGTCCTCACCCGGGTACTGCGTGCGCCAATGTGCTCTACGTTGGCATCGATCCCTTCTACATTGACAAGATCTCCCACACGAATCGGGCGTTCCACCAGCAAGATCAATCCGCTGATAAAGTTATTCAGCAGATTCTGGCTACCAAAACCAAGCCCAATTGCAGCAGCACCACCAAAGAAGGCAAAGAACGTCAACGGTACATTGACGATATCAAGCGAGACAAAGAACAGACAAACAATCATTGCGTAAAGCATCACGGATCTTAGCACGGATGCCGCAGCATGACTGACACCGAACCGTGGCAATACTTTGTAGGCGACAACCGACGCCACCGCTCGACTCAGCAGGTATCCAATTAACAGTAAAGCCAAACCAATCACATCCGTCTTGACCGTGATTGCCTTGCCCTCACTCTCGGTGATTTCAAACTCCCAAGCAGCGATTACCCATCCCCAGAACAATTCGACATTGTCGGCAAAAGAGTAGGCGCCCTGCTCAGCTCGCAAGTCTTCTAAAAACAAATCGCAAAGCCGACCACCTGAAGTCGCGAGTACCTGAAGCCCACCATAAAAATCGAGCACATTTTCCAATTCTTCGATGCGAGCCAACGTCTCTGCATCGACTTGCTCACCCGCAAGACCCACCGAACCACCCGTCACGCTACTGACTGTGCCAGAGGCTCGCGTCAGTAGCGATAAAGCCTCTCGCCGCTGTCGCGTCCTCAATCTTAATTTTTCATCAATCAGCGCGACCTGCTGACTCAATTGCTCCCCATCCTCCAACCACTTCTCGATGTCGCTCGGAGCCACCTCAAAATTCGAGAGTTCATACCTTCTACGCCAACACTCTTTAAACAAACTAGTGTTGCTGAGCAGGTCTCTGAGCAACTGAGACTCTTCTCGAACAATTTCATAGTTCGATTCGCTAATGTTTTTCCCCATGTGCCTCCGCATCATGATTTCACGCATTTGCGAGTCGAGAGCAGATAACTGCATTCGCACCTGTTGCTCAAACTTTTCAAGAATCGTCACACGCTCATCAAGTTCCCCTTTGGAAAGCTTGAACTGACTCGTTGGAGCACTCACCAATGCATCCAACGCTTCGCCCTCGGATACCGCATCTTTCGCGCGGATCCGCAGCAAATTGATTCGCTCATGGTGCAAGTTGAGATTGGCTTTCAAAACCCGGCTTTCCAGATCCTGAACAATGTACGTTTGTTGTAGAGCAAAACGCTGCTCCACAGAACTGTTACTCAACGCTTCCGTTGTTTTACGCTTCAACTGTTCCGCACTCTCTAAATCATCACGAAGGCCATTTGCGATTCGTTCCTCAGACCCCACTTCCAGTTGCAAAGACTTCAGTGAACTCGCCACGGCAACGCGACGAGCCCGCAACTCATCCAACTCAAGAAATGAGTTTGGCGACGCACGCGAACGCCTCACGCTATCTGCATCGATTGCCAAACCCGAATCATGCCGTGCGCGGTCCTGGTACGCCAACCGCCACTCCTCAAGAATGATCTCAAAATTTCCCCATAGCTCAAGTTCCTGCATTAGCTGGGGACGAACGCCCCTTTGATTTGCCCGGGCAACCAATATTTCATCCTGCAGGCTCTTGATTTCCACACGGCATTCTTCTTGCATTCCTGAAAAATCAGGAGCAGCCTGCTGCGTCTCTCCCTGGATTTGACGACCAGGTGCAACCTGCGTCATCAAACTATTTTCAACAGCACTTACGGCGTCAATCTGCTCAGTGACGAACATCAAACAAATGACGAGAAGGCTGAATCTCCGCATCCCATGCAATCCCCACATCGAGTTCAATGCACCTGCGTGTTTTGCCAGAACGAACGTTAAAATGCGCCAGTACCGACCAGCCTGATTACAAACAGTCTCACAAGACTGCCGTGAAATGCCACGTGCCGCGTAACTTACTGAACTCATGAAAGCACCCCATCCTTGGAAGGACTTGCCGTTTGCTGTTTCAATGACTAACCAGTAGCGTTTGAACAGGCAGTACCGACTGGTCAGCGGTGGGCATCATGCCCGACCGTGAAACTTGACTCATATTCCACCGAAATAACCAAATCATGGAAAGAGAGATTCCTGCTGTAAATTAAGAAACCAGACCACATTCCAGAGACAACGCTGACTAGCGACGCGTTGAAGGCAGAACCGACCGAAGAGCCCCATACAAAGCAATTTCACCAGACCCGCCACTAAGCTAGCATTCAGGCGAGCCTTTTGATTCTCACCTCCAAGTGAGCAACCGCATGCTCCCCGGAAGGCAAGTTATCCCCGCGGTTCACAACCCGCTGCGGCAGATCTCAATCCGTGGCAGAACACTCCCCACAAGCGAGCGATGAATCGAAATCGCGCGGGAGTGACCATGGTGGCCGATTCTCTCAAAAACTAACCAACCTTTTTTTCGATACCGTGATGTCCTGCATAGCCGCAGATCACCTTATCTTTCGCGCGGACCTGAGGATCAGGCCCGCGGCCCAAGAACAAGAGCCCAAGAACGGCGCGATGATCGGCGCACAGGTTCATGTTTGTATTCATGAACCACAGATTCATATCGCAAACTCATCTCGGCGCAACGCTTTGTTAGGCAATGAACGAAAAACCAAGCTTGCAGGTGAACGCCACCAAGCAAGGCAGAGCCTTGCATGAAGGACAATGGTTGCAGCAGTAACGAGGCATTCGTTCGCTTCAGCAGTAACAACCGCAGCCGTAGCGGCGCGAAAGATCGAAGAATGAGCGTGATCAGAGGAATTGCGTGGCCGTCGTAATCGGGACAACCGGCATGTCCGCTATTTTTTGACGTCATGATCCCTCTTTCACAGACAAACGTCAGTTCCGAGCCTAGAGACAAGCAATATCGGCCGATTCAATTTCGTACCGGCGGGGGTCGACCAATGTGGGAGGCCCGCGCTCGACTGAGCGGGTCGTCGCAAAATTGGTTGTGGGGTGGGATTGCAACCGATTGGGCAACGACTTTTTCTCGCGGGTTGATGAGTAAACGGCGGGGCAGCGCGGGCGTGTTTCCCCGCCGTTTTTCACTTTCACAGACTGGACCGCTTCAACTGAGTACCCGGATATGGCATCATGAACGGGACCGGCTAAGAATGTGCGAGTCACATCGAACTGCGTGCAGGTTGTTGCCCATCAGGGCCACTGCGGCGCAGGCTCGATTTCAAAGACGTACGCATGGCCTGAATTCAAATGCATGCCCTGATTGACGCGTGATAGGTTCGCTTTGTACATCCGCACCTTCCGAAACGCCGATTTACCTGATCTGGTAAGGGTCTGGGTTGAACATTGGTCAACTGCGGGGCCGCCACCGTATGTGAATCAGGCAAAATTCGAACAGGCAGTGTTAGCTCGCACGTTTTTTGACCCTGAAACACTGTTGGTGGCAGAGTCAGAGGGAACAGTGACAGGTTGGTGTCATTTTGCTCCGCCCCACCGCGACCCGTCGCAGGACGACAGCAAGGCTACCATCGTGCACGCCATTTGCTTAGCCAGTAGCAGCGACGATGCGGTCGCACTGCGATTACTCGCAGCAATGGAAAACGCCCCACAAACCACATCACAGATTCGCGTCGGGTTGGTTCGCGATGACCAGCGTGGCTATGCCGGTCTTGAGCCCATTGGCTATGGCATCGGTGTACCGCTCTCGGACTACCGCAGTCAGTCCTTTCTCCAACAAGGTGGATACACCCCGGGGAAACCACACCTTCGAATGACGGCAAACGTGGCACAGTATCGGCCGCCAGTAAACCGATCCGCTCTGCAATTCAGGCGAAACACAAACGTCACCTGCACCACCACCTTACCCAAAGAGGCCCGGATTGCCGCCAGCCTCGGCCACGTCGACATCGAATCAGCCGAACTACAAGAACGCGGCGGAACGTCGCTGGCCTCCGTTTCGATTTGGTTCAGCGATCCGGAAGCGGAAGTGATGTCACCGACAGCTGCGATTTTAGATCTGAAGCGGCAACACGCTCGGGGTACGTTGCAACCAGCAGAGTCATATCTGATTGGTAGTTTGATTCATTCACTGAACCAGCGCAATATCCACATCGTAGAAACAACGATTGACCGCGACCGAACAGAACTACTCGAGCAACTAGAGACTTTGCAATTCAAAATCGTTGATGAGGGCTGTTGTTGGGAAAAGACATGCCCAGCACAGTGATGCTGTTTGATATACGCGTATTGATGGAGACACAACTCATGCTTCCACCAGGCTTCATGCTTCCACGAGGTTTCTAGTTTCCACAAGGTTTCTAGTTTCCTCCAGGCCTGCTGAAGAGATAATACCTCCGCCCGGTTGTTTTGGCCGGACTCAGGTTCTCAGCCCCAAAAACGACAGGATTGCTGCACCGTTCTCAGTTACAGAATTTTGTGACTCGTGACGCCATAAGACCACCTTGATGGCGGCGTCATATTTACGTCGAAGCCAATCCTACGCCAAACGCTGATCGGCGATTACCCCGAACAAAACGTGGGGACAACCTGCTAGAATGTGCTGGTATTGATACTTGCGTAAACGCCTCTTCTCAGGATGACTAACGTGACCCGTTGCCTATTCACATCGCTGTCCATTGCAGTCGCGATCACTTTTTCTTCCCACCCAATCTTCGGCCAAGCTCCGGGAGCTGCAAAAAAGATGGAACTTGACTCGCCTCTGCTTCAACCCTGGACCGGGCCCCACGGTGGCGTTCCCCCTTGGAATCTCGTGCGTTCAGAGGAATTTGTAACAGCTTTCGATGCAGCTATCTCTGAATCGAATGCCGAGATCAAGGCAATCACGGACAACAAAGACGAACCCAACTTCGAAAACACGATCGTCGCGATGGAACGCGCGGGTCGCACACTGAGCCGACTGGAGGCGATTTTCTTCGTATATACATCCAATCTCAACGTGGGTCCGATTCCAGATATTGAGAAAGTGATCGTGCCCAAGCTGTCTGAATACGAGGACAGCGTCTATCAGAACAAAGAGCTGTTCGCAAGGATTTCTGCCGTCTACGAGAGTCCCGCGATGAAGAACGGAAGCTTTGATCTTGCACAACGCCGTTTGGTCGACGACACCTATAAAACGTTCCTGAGAAAAGGTGCCAAACTGGACCGCAGCGACAAGGCAAAGCTTTCACAGATGAACACGCGTCTGGCGCGTCTGTTCACCGATTTCAGCCAAAATGTTTTGGCAGACGAGAACGGTTATGTCACGTGGATCAAAGACAAGTCCGAACTTACTGGCCTGCCAGACAGCGTGGTTGCTGCCATGTCAAATGCGGCGCAGGACAGAAACAACAAAGACGGCGATTGGGCCATCACCAACACGCGATCGTCAATGGATCCGTTCCTTACCTATTCCAGCAACCGCCCTCTGCGGGAAAAAGTATGGCGGAATTACTACAGTCGAGGCGACAATGGAGACAAGTACGACAACAACAAGATCATTGCAGAAATTCTGAAAATTCGCGCCGCCCGTGCAAAGCTTCTGGGGTATGAAACTCACGCTCACTGGCGGATGGAACCGACCATGGCCAAGAAGCCAGAAGCCGCCATGGATCTGATGATGAAAGTCTGGCCGAAGGCTCTTGCGAGAGTGCGTGAGGAGGTGGCAGACATGCAGGCCATCGCGGACGAAGAAGGAGCAAAGCTCAAGATCGAACCATGGGATTATCGGTACTACGCAGAAAAAGTCCGTAAGGCGAAATACGACCTCGATTTCAATGAGGTCAAACCGTATTTGCAACTGGACAAACTGCGTGAAGCCATGATGTGGGCTGCTACCCAACTTTATGGTCTGCACTTCAAACAGCTCAGCGGTATCCCCGTCTTTCATCCCGACGTTACCGTTTGGGAGGTCACAGATGCCGATGGTAAACATGTCGGGCTGTGGTACTTGGACCCCTACGCTCGCGAAGGCAAACGAAGTGGAGCGTGGATGACGGACTACCGAGCGCAGGAAAATATGGGCAAGCCGATTACAACCATCGTTTCCAACAACTCGAACTTTATCAAAGGCGCCGACGGCGAAGCCGTACTTATCTCATGGGACGATGCGGTAACCCTATTCCATGAATTCGGTCACGCACTGCATGGCTTGCTTTCGAAAGTCAACTACCGATCGCAGTCCGGCACATCAGTGGCGCGGGATTATGTTGAATTTCCGTCTCAGATCAACGAGCATTGGCTCGAAACACCAGAGATTCTCAATCAGTTCGCTGTCCACCACAAAACCGGTGAACCGATCCCACAAGAGCTCCTCGACAAAATCAAAAAAGCATCGACATTCAACCAAGGCTTCGACACCGTTGAATACCTCGCCAGCGCTTTGATCGATATGAAATTGCACTTGGCAGGTTCAGATGACATCGACCCCGATGCATTTGAGCGTGAAACCCTGGCTGCGATGGACATGCCAAGCGAATTGCCGATGCGTCATCGAACGCCGCACTTCATGCACATTTTCAGTGGCGATAGCTACTCAGCTGGTTATTACAGCTATTTGTGGGCGGATGCCTTGACCGCAGATGCAGCCGAACGTTTCGTCGAAGCCGGCAGTTTCTACGACAAGGATGTCGCCAAAAGCCTGCATGACAACGTCATGAGCATCGGTGATACCATCGATCCAGCCGAGGGATTCCGCCGATTCCGTGGACGCGATGTCGACACCAGTGCTCTGCTGCGAAAGCGTGGCTTCCCCGTCGACTGAGTTGGCTTGGTTCGTCGGCGATAATGGTAAGGCTGGAAATCGACCCCATACAGGCAACATCCCGCAACCCCACCCGAAACGGGCTCGCGGGAACGTCACGTCTGGAATGGTACCTTCGTGCAACCAAATGACTCGATGCTATCGCCAGCCAAGCAAGGTTCGCGTGCATCAAGGCGATGCCATTAAGATGATCAAAGCAGGGACAAATCCCTGCTGCATTGTTCACACTGGAGGTGAAAACATGTACCACGATGATGGCCACCAGCTCTACATGCCACAGGATATCAGGCTGCGTAGCGTCTGCCGCAACTGCGTTGAACTACGCGAATTCCGTGATCGCACAGGCGGCGGGATCGCACCTGAGTGCCGTGAATGCCACAAGTCCATACGGGCGGCCCAGGACTTTGTTGTTATCTCGACCGTTAATAACTCGCAGCGGAAGGATCATATCAGAACCTCAATCACTCCATCATGTTCACGTATCTGAAATGTTTCCTGTAGTGGCTGGCGATTGATCGTCTGAATGCCAGTTTTCAGTTCGTATTGCCAACCGTGCCACGGGCAGGTGACACACCCGTGTTCAACATGCCCTTCTGCCACGGGCCCGCCTTGATGGGCACACATCCCATCCATAGCGAAAAGCCTGCCTTCATGGCGAAACACTGCAATCACCCTCTCTTTGATCATCACCTCAGTCGCCTGACCATCCTCAAGTGGTTCCGTGATGCTAACGGGGAGCCAATTTTGCGGTCCATCAGCTTCATCACGTTGAACGTTGTAGTTGTCCATGAATAACCCGCGACGTCCTGTTATCGGTTGGTTGTTGCCTCGCTACAATCCGAGGCACACGTAGTGAGATCGATGATCGCCACATTTTCAAGGAGTATGGCAGTGGCACTGCACCAAATACACCCCAAAGTCACAAAGTCAGCATTCAAGGTGCACCCAAAATTGGTTGCATACCTGTTGGGCTGCAGCATTTTTACCGTCTCAGCACTGCGAGCGGACGATCCCCCCGCGAAGCCCCGCTCCCCCCGGGAAGACGCGGCTCAACCATCGGATGGAACCATTATGAAAGTCACTGAAGTCGAGGGAATCTCCGAGTACGAGCTCAAAAATGGTGTTCGCGTTTTGCTGTTTCCCGACGCAAGTAAGGAGGTCGTGACCGTTAACATGACTGTATTCGTGGGATCGCGCCATGAGGGATACGGTGAGGCTGGTATGGCGCACCTTTTGGAACACATGCTATTCAAGGGCACCCCCACGAATCCTGATATTCCCAAGGCATTGAAAGATCGCGGTGCTGGCCGTTCGATGAACGGCACCACTTGGATGGATCGCACCAACTACTACGAAACCCTACCAGCCACCGGCGACAACCTGGAATTCGCGATCCAACTGGAAGCAGACCGTTTGGTAAACAGCAAAATTCTAGGTGAGGATCTTGCTTCTGAAATGACTGTTGTTCGAAACGAGTTCGAGAGTGGAGAGAACTCTCCTTTCCGAGTTTTGATGCAGCGTGTGCAGGCAGCAGCCTATGAATGGCACAACTACGGCCAAACCACGATCGGCAACCGCAGCGATATTGAACGCGTTCCGGTAGTCAAACTCAGACAGTTTTATCGCAAGTTTTATCGTCCGGACAATGTGATGGTCATCGTTGCCGGAAAATTTGACAAGGAAGATGCCCTGAGTTATCTGGAGAAGTACTTCGGTGCCCTCTCCAATCCAGACGTTCCGCTCGATGACACTTACACGACAGAGCCTGCACAAGACGGAGAACGCACGGTAGTTGTTCGCCGTGTCGGCGAGACACAGCTGGTAGCCAACGCCTATCACATTCCTGCTGGTAGCCACCCGGATTATGCTGCTGCCAAAGCTCTTGTCTATATCCTGAGTGACCAACCCACAGGTCGACTCTACAAAGGTCTTGTAGAAACCGAACTCGCCACCAGCGTTTACGCATTAGCCAACGCATTTGCGGAGCCTGGGCTTTTCATGACCTTGGCAGAAGTTCCCGGTGATGGATCGTTGGAAAAAGCGCGTCTTAAGATGACTGAGATCGCGGAACAGTCTTTTCGCGACGACCCGGTAACCGAGACAGAAGTTAAGCGAGCAGTCCAGCAGATTCTGAAGGCACGCGAACTTGAATCCTCCGACTCGGACCGGATTGCCATTTCGCTCAGCGACTGGGCTGCCCAGGGCGACTGGAGACTCTACTTCCTGTACCGCGATGCAATTGAATCTTTGACTCGGGAACAGGTGCAGCAAGTTGCGGAGAAGTATTTCGTCCGTAACAACCGGACCACAGGACTCTTCATTCCGAGCGAGGAATCGGATCGCGTCAGCATCCCGGAAGCTCCCGATATTGCCGCCATGCTCAAGGACTATCAGGGGCGGGAAGCCGTTGCGGCAGGTGAGCAAATTGACCCTGAACCCAACGCCATCGAAAAACGCACCTTGCGAGGCAAATTAACCGGAGGACTGGAGTACGCATTTCTACCTAAGAAAACTCGTGGTGAAACTGTTTCCATGCAACTCACGCTGCGATTCGGAACTGGTGACACGTTGAAGGATAAGATCGGGGCAGTAGAACTACTGGGAATCCTGATGGCCCGCGGTACCGAACAGTACGATTACACGGAACTTCAGGACGAACTCAATCGACTACGGATTGAAATGTCAATGAGCACCACCATTGGCGTACTGCAAGCGAGCCTGAAAACCAAACGAAGCTCGTTGCCAGAAGCCGTTTCGCTTCTGGGAGACGTGCTGAGACGGCCACGACTTGACGCGAATGAACTAGAGGTGCTGCGGCGCCAAATCATCACAAGTCTGCAACAAAGCACGACTGAACCCCAAGCGTTGGCACCACGCAGCGTGCGCCGTAGCTTGTCGCCATACGCGAAAGACGATGTTCGATATGTTATGTCCGTTGAAGAAGAAATCGACATGTACAAGAAGGTAACAATCGATGAGATCCGTGCCCTGCACGCCGGTTTCCTGAGCAATCAGGCAGGTGAAATTTCAGCTGTTGGTGACTTTGATCCTGATGAACTCAAAGCACTCATCAATGCACAAATGGCTGATTGGAATACAGAGCAACCGTTCGTACGAGTTGACCGAAAGCCGCATCCCGAAGTTGAGCAATCACTTGATATCATCGAGACGCCCGACAAGGCGAATGCATTTTTCTTCAGCAGCCAGCAGTACAACCTCAAGGATTCCGATCCAGAATACGCTTCACTGGTTCTAGGAAACTACATCCTTGGTGGCGGTTCACTAAGCAGTCGACTAGGGAACCGAGTTCGCCAACAGGAGGGACTCTCGTATGGGGTGCGGAGTGGCATCTCGGCAAGAGCCAAGGACGATCGCGTTGACTTCACCCTGTATGCGATTACGAACCCCCAAAATCGTGACAAGCTGATGGCGGTCATGATTGAGGAACTCGAAAAAATCCGTAAGGATGGAATCACACAGGAGGAACTTGACCAAGCGAAGGTCGCCTACCTACAAGCAGCACGCGTACGTCGTAGTGGTGATGCAGCCTTAACCAGCGAGTTACTTTCCACACTGTTTAATGATCGAACGATGTCTCATTACGCTGAGCACGATGCCCAGATCGAAGCAGCAACTGTCGAGAGTGTTAACAAAGCAATCAATAAGTACATCGATCCTGAAAAGCTTATCATGGCGATTGCTGGCGACTTTGCTGCAGCATCGAAAGCCCGTGCAGAGAAGGACTAGCACGCGTTCATCATCAACAGCAGTCTACGACTGTACTCGGATGCCCGGCAATGCAGATGCATTGCCGGGCATCTTTCATTAACGGGGCGTAGCTTCCTAAAGTGAGACTGGCGGTACAACCTCCATAGCGGCCATGAATCTGGCAAGTTTTGAACTGGCAAGCCGCGGCTACCTCGAAAGTTCTCTTTGGAATCATCTTTGCTACTAACCATCCGGTTTGCTAACAACCATCTGGGCAAACCTTCAATGCATTATCTCGCCCATGATCA
>JAAHTH010001543.1_pt1 | contig 14515 bp, 24 predicted proteins | sample 6116091 | NCBI WGS metagenome assembly JAAHTH01 (sample SAMN13939990, study PRJNA603662) | sponge metagenome | isolation source: marine sponge | host: Mycale hentscheli | place: New Zealand | collected 2006
GAATACTCTACCTTATTTTTATAATAATTATAAATTATAAAATAAAAAAAGGTAGTAAATTTAATATTTGTTTAAACATATATATACATTCGCTTTATTTTTTTTTGTTGCCTCTTTTTTCACTTACTATTGACGCAATTGTTGGCAAATTTTCTCCCATTCCCATTGCTTCCAGTAATTGTGTACGAGCCAAATGCTCCATAATAAATGCTCTACGAGATGCCATTGTTTGAATATTATTTCCACTCATATCCATCATCTCATTGGCACCTGTGCGCTGATTTCTTTTGTTTTTCAACTTTATTTTTAATGCCTTTTTCGCAGCCTCACGCTGTTCACTAGCTATCACTCTACGATTTGAATTCAGAAATTCACGAAACTGTTCTGATGTTATTTGAACTCCTCCATGTGGGGAATCATTGTGTGATGCATGATTGCAGCAGTGAGAAGTACAGGTGTGGGTATTTTGCGACATTGTTTGTGTATATGTGAATGTGTTTTTGTAATATTATTATAGAATTTATGTGTTTCAATTTTTGATTATTTACATATTGGCCCGTAAAATACCATGAACAAACAAAATGCTGGAAATGACATCAATGCAAATATCATTATTTTGAACGGCACGTATGATATGCATCTCAAGCAATTAAAACAACCAGAATTTTCTTGTTTATCATAAATTAATTTTCTATTTTCTATTACTGTTACAAATACATTATCGTATATATCTATTGCTGCATGAGGCAATAATTTAAAGTAATATTCCTCAAATTCATTATCAAATTGCATTAAAAATTCCATCGCCATACTATTAAGTATCATATTCTGTATATCATTATCTACAAATACTATCCAAATATTTGCACCATAAACGAAAATATTAAAAATAAATTCTTGAAATGTGTCTAGTAATACCCACGTATCCAAACATGGATATACCTTTTGTAATTTTGTTCTTTTTGTAAGATTGTCCCAAATATTAAAACTTTTTGTAAAATAAATTAATGAAACTCCACATATCATTACTTTTTGATACCATAATGATGAATTTGGACACCAATCACCTTCAAAATGTATTAACTCATTTGCTATTAATGCTATATACATTAACCATTGTGCTATAAAAACTAATACTGGTAATGCTGCATACAATGAAAATATATGTGTACAGTAAATTGTATTGTCTTTTTTTAATTCTTCATTTTTATAACCTCTTTTCAAATGATACTTCATTAAACTAAACATACCAAATTTCGGGTCATTTAATACTATGTCTACCTTGTCTTCATTCGATATGTCGAATGTTTTTATATTTAATGTTGTTATTGGTGATTCTACATCTGGAGAGATTTTCTTCATGTGTTCATTCCCTATTAGTAAATCATCACCTAATTTTTCACAAATATTATTTACTACCATTTTTGCTCCATTACATACTCCTTTAATGCACATTTAAAGTAATTTAATTTTTACGTTTAAATTACTTTTTATAATTGTTTGCGCCTTAAAATAAATAATCATTGTAAAATTCTCTCATCACTATTCCTGTATTTGCTGTTGCCATATAACAACTGGGACAAAATTGTCCAATTCCTGTAATATAATGTTTTCGTGAGTATATTGTTGTATTTGTTGAGTATTCGGTATCTTGTTTACAAATTGTACATTTATCATATTCTACTGCTACAGGAAATTTTAACTTAGGTGGACTACCTGTTAGTGCTCTTTTTCTTATATAATTTATTTGTCCAGTTGTTGATTTCCATGCTGATAAATTTTTGAAACAATCATTACACGTTGTTTGATTTTCTTCTGGAAAATAAAATTTAAATTTCGAATTATCAAACTCTTCTCGCCATTGTTCCGTGTTGGCTATTAAATTTGCTTGTATTGTACACATATTTTTTGATAAATCTCGTTTACAAACCCAACAGTTATTTCCTCTTTCTCGTTTTTTTCCTAATTCAGATACCCTCATCATTTATATTTTTTATATTTATACACTTAAGTCAATTTGTATGTTACTTATCCATACAAATTTCTTTTACGTAAGTAACATAGTAATGCGTTTATTTATAAAAATTGAATACTAAATATGTCATTTTTTATTGTTAACAGTTAATTTTAAATTAGATACAAACAATGCAAACCCCTTCTCCATCACTTACCAATTCAGATTATAAATTTGTTGAAGTTTATGGTATCGATTTTCGGCCATGTGTTAAAGATATGTGTGATACCGTTACTAGATTAGGGTTATGGGAATGGTTTCGTACCTATAATCCACCTGAGGATAGTGGATTTATGTATTCATCACATTCTAATGTAGAAGCTATTTGTAATGGCTTGAGTGATGACTGCCACAGCGGTGCTACATTTGGATACTGTATGCGTTTGATGCAAGCAATCGCCAAACGCGGATTTGATAATTGGAATAATGAGAAATTGCCTGGTTAAATTAAAGTAAAAACATTGGTACATCATCATCGTGTAAATCTATCAAATTATTTGCTACGAAATCTCCTTTTTTTAATAATTTCTCTTTTGAATCACGCCCCGTTAATACACCTATTGTTAATCTACAACCAGCATTTTTTCCTTCTATCATATCATTATATGAATCTCCTACCTTAGCAACATTATTTACATTTGATATGTCACATTGTTCCATTAATCGGTGTATCATATGTGGTGATGGTTTACCATATCTTACACTTTCTGATGAAATAAATCCATCAACATGTTTTTCCAACTCGAGATGTTTAATTAATTCTTTCTAATAACATGATGAATAGCTTGTTGTTAGACCCACCTTTATTCCATTCATTCTAATATTACTGAAAAAATCTGGAATCCGTGCATCTACTAATTCAATATTATCTTCAAACGATGTCCATTTTAATTCTTTACTGAATATTTTTTCTGCTTCATCTACCATAGGTGGAATATGCTTTACTCCTGGTGGGTCATAATATTTATATATTTCATTAAAGAATATCTGTCGCTTATCTAATCCAAACCATTCTTTTGTATCTACTGGTTTATTATATCCCATTTTTATTAAGGTTGACTTTATTGTTGAATTTATCGCACCATTTTCTCGAAAAATAGTTCCTCGCATTCCACATACCAAAAATGTAATATTGTTCCTGAATAATATACTCATCTATTTATAATCACAATTTCTCGTTTAAACCCTTTACTAAATTGATATAGAAAACTACTGATAATTATTAATATCACACTACAATGAATTGTACACATAATATTATAGATACCCCTTTCTGTAATGACTTTTATAGAAATACTTTTAACGAAACGATTATTATTAAACAAAAATTAAAGGCACAAGAAAATATTATGAATATTATTTTAATTGTTATATTTTTTATGCTTTTGAAATTATACACTGATAAATATGGTAAATCAAAACGAAATAAAAAATCTCTCCATGAGTCATCTTTATCAAATGTTGTAGGTCTTGAAAGTGTTAAAGAAGAAATTAAATATTATATGGATTTTATAGATAATAAATCTAAGTATAAAAAATGGAATGTTCAATTACCAAAAGGTATTTTGTTAGCTGGACCTCCTGGAACTGGTAAAACTTTATTAGTTAAAACTATAGCGAAAAATCTTGATATACCTATTGTTTCTATGTGTGGTAGCGAATTTGTTGAAAAGTATGTTGGTGTTGGAGCTTCGCGTGTTAGAGAATTATTTAATAAAGCTAAGAGAAAAAAAAAATGTATCGTTTTTATTGATGAAATAGATGCTGTTGGAAAAAAAAGAGGTTTGGATAATAATTCCGAACGCGATACTACTCTTAATCAACTTCTTGTTGAAATGGACGGTTTTGAAGTTACAGATAATATTATCGTTTTTGCTGCTACAAATCTTGTCAAAAATCTAGATAGTGCACTTGTTCGTTCAGGTAGATTTGATAAAAAAGTTTATTTTGACCCTCCTAATTTTAAAGAGCGGAAAGATTTATATAAACTTTATTTTAAGAATGTCGTTCTACCCGAAAATATAAATTATGATATTCTTTCTGAAAGAAGTGTCGGTTTGACTGGTGCTGATATTGCCAATGTTTGCAATCAATCTAAAATTAATGCTATTCAAGCTGATAGAAAAAATAGTACTGTTAATGATTTGGATATTTATTCTGCTATTGATGAAATTATGATTGGCAGAGAAAAACGTGAAAGAACTATGAGTGATAGTGAAAAAACAAGAGTCGCGAGACATGAAGCTGGTCATGCTCTTATGGGTTATTTACTACAAGATTGTACTCACCCCGTAAAAGTTAGTATTGTTCCTCGTGGTGAAGCTGCCTTAGGATTTAGTCAGCAAAAAAATGTTGATAAAAAACTTTATACCAGAAATAATATTTTGTCTCATATTTCTATTTTATTAGGGGGAAGATGCGCTGAAAAAATATTTTACAATCAGGTTTCTAGTGGTGCTGCTGATGATATTGAAAAAGCTTCATCATTAATATATCAATACTGTTGTGTTTGGGGTATGCATGAAAAATTTGGTCCTTTAAATCCTACATGTATGGGTAAGATTGGTGAGAATATATCAAATGATATGTTTGTTGAATGTAATATTATTATTACTAAGTTAGAGAGATTTGTAATCGAAACATTACAACAATATAAAAAATATATGGGTTTGATTGCTGATGATTTGCTTAAAAATGAAACTATTAGTTTTGAAAAAATATTAGAATTAGTACCATCTGATTTGCAAGATTCTATAGCTATTTCACATGATGATATTTTTAAAAATGATGCTTGATTGAATTAAGTATTTAATTTTATTCTGAAATAAAATTAAATTTTACCCACGATGGGATTCGAACCCACAATCTACAGATTAGAAGTCTGTCGCCTTATCCATTGGGCCACGCGGGTTAGTATGTGATTTTCTATAAGTTTAAGAGTAGGAATCGAACCCACGTAAAGGGAGCTTGAATCCCACGCTTAACCACTAAGCTATCTTATGGTTGCTGTTTGAAAATCATGGGCCTCTCCGGGAATCGAACCCGGGTCAGTCGCACCCAAAGCGACTATGATACCACTACACTAAGAGGCCATTTGCTGATTACATTACTATACTATATTTATTGAATGCTGTCTGTAATCTAACGCCGTGAGCAGGATTTGAACCTGCGCGGGCTGAGCCCAATAGATTTCAAGTCTATCCCGTTAACCACTCCGGCATCACGGCATTTATATCACTATAATATAAATGATTTTTAATCATCCACAGAATGTCTGTATGACATATTTAGAACACATGAAACTGTCATTACAACTTAGTTCTCTTTTTTTTGTTGGTTCAGTTAAAGCACTAGTACATGCTTTTGTACCTGATGTTTTTATTACATCTTCTACTGATACTGTTCGTATTGCCAATGAAAAAATGAGTAAAGCAGGTTGTAAATAATAATAGCCTTCATCGAGGATTGAACTCGAGACCTTATGATTACAAGTCACACGCTCTACCACTGAGCTATAAAGGCTGATGCTGTCAACATTTAACAAACCTGCTTTGACCACTTGCATACTAGGGCGTTTCCACCCTAGGCAGGATTCGAACCTGCGAAGAACTAGTGTCGGAATATTTTGAGTCTTAATGTTTTGATTAATTGCTGGATGTTAACATTTGAAGTATTAGCATGAGTGGGATTTGAACCCACGCGGGGCTTTCGCCCAACGGCTCTTAAGGCCGTCCCCTTCGACCAGACTCGGTGCATCATGCTATTTGTTGAGTCTGGTTTTATTAATTGCTGGAAGCAAGGCGATTTTCCTAGGAACCATCCACACGCTTTCGCGAGTCGCAACGGGAATTGAACCCGCATCCGGTCATAAAAAGTGATTGTTAGTATTGCTGTAAGCTTCCTTAGGTTATTGGATTCATTTATTGTTGTGCTGAAAATGCTCATTTGATATAGTTGCTGTCTGAATCCAGTTGTCTCGATTTATTGGCGTCTACTCAATGTTCCCCCCGGGGCTTGAACCCGGGACCCTGGGCTCATAAGACCCATGCTCTACCAACTGAGCTAGAGGAACCTAAGTACTACTACTTGTTAGTCTACACTCTTATTAGGTGTATCGTTTTTAAGCCACTTTACTATAACATATATAAGTTTTTGCTTATATACTTATAAATAATTTGTCAATATAAATTAATATGTCCGATATTGAAAAAGAATGTCTCATATGTTTTGATAATATAGATAAATCTCATGAAACCGCCCTTTGTGTTATATGTCAAAAAAGAGTTCACTACAATTGCTATAAATGTTGGAATACAAAAGTAAAACATTCCACATATCATAATTGTTGTATTCATTGTAGAGAACCTAGTATACTTATTGAAAGAAAAACCTTCTTACAACATTGTTGTCCATTTTTATTTCGATTTAGGAAATAATTTAACTATATCTACCTGATACATAATATTTATCGCTTTCCTGCTTTTTATTATTATCTATTACACAATCTATACATACAAATCTCTTCCCATACTCATCACGATTCCTTCCATATTTTATTCGTTTACACAATGTACATATACGTTTGGAATATTTCTTATATATCGAATTCAATACTTCATTTCTCGAATTTTTATTTTTCCTTAGATTTCTACTTCTATCTAATGAGAAATATGGAATATCATCCTCACGACAACAACATGCTCCCATTATATATTCATATAGATTTTTTTATACCCAACCTTGCATATAGTATGATAATGTAAATATTATCCAAAATGGTGCAATTGTTAATCCTACTTCTGCTAATATTGCAATTAATAATGCTACTAAACCACGTTTATATGCTTCCATCAATCTTGCCCTATTTTTTAACTCTTCTTCTGATAATTTGGTATGGTCACTTAAACTATAATACAAATATATTGTAAATATTACTATCCCTAACATGTTTATTAACCATCTCTTATTATTTAATAGTTCTATCGTTTTTTTTCGCGCCTTTTCTGAATGATATCCTGCGTGCATTGTTAATAATGATACAGCCAACACTATTATTATTTTTTCATCCATTAGAAATATATATATAAATATTAGAAAATATTATATAGTATGAGTGAATTTTATTTTCCCGATGATATTTGGATTACTATTAAAGATTTTATGTTTCATAATATTCAACGACATGGTAAACATTTACGTGATGATGTATGTGTAAAAAAATTTAATAGCGTTGTTGCTAATATACCTAAATTTATGTATCCGTATATTGGACCACGCATTATATATTCCTCTAGAAAACACAGTACTAGATTTGTCAAATTTATTTATGTTTTATCCTATAAAAATATTCGAAGACTTATTATTGAATGGGTTCCTATTCCTACCGATAATAATTATAGATACGTTAATGATGATTACACTCGGTTCTTATACAATTCTAACCTTCAAAATACAGTTCTTAAACGATGAATTAGAGACATTATATTCTCTCAAATAGTGTTGAAATGTATGTCATTAATAAAAGCATTAGTGTAACTATAATTGTTAATGCATCACTTCCCTCTGATTGAATATTATGCATGTTGTTTTGCTCGTTGTGAAATGAGTGGCAGAGTTTTGGGTCCATTTTTTATTCGACTTGCTGGGTTTCCTTTTATTCTAATACTTTTTTTTATTCAATTTTTTAACATTTATATAAATCGATTAAATACATTTATTTATCTTTTATTAACATTAATAATGCAGAGTATTCATATGATGCAATATTTATGGGATTATGTTATAATTGGTTGTGTCTTTCTAGTCGTTGCCGGGCTTTTTGCTTTTGTTGTTTTTGTACTAGGTTATACACTTCATGATTTATATATTTCTAATATAGCTTGTATTGTTAAAACCCATCGCAAATTATGCCCTTGCTGTGTAAAAAATATTCATAGAGCTACTGTTAAACCAATTATCATACATAATGATTCTACTAACGTTGTTGGTAATACTAAAATTATTCCTTCAAATGTTGAAAAAAATACATATCTTGTCTCTCTTGATAGTATTTCTCTTGATGTATAATTTTTATTATAAAATTGAAAGTAAAAATTATATATTTTATATATTAATCATATCGCAACCATATAACTCAATATGCAAACCACAATCACTCTGATTACTAATCCCAGCTGCACAACCTATGTGGTTTATCTACCTTCCTCCTGGAGAACCGATGAGGCTGTACACTCAGATTTTGCTCCACCTGTCGTTAGAAAAAGAGATACAACGCAAAATAAATTCTGCTTAGGCGTTTCTACTGATTCTATCGCTTCATGGATTAATCTTCCTATGTCAATTGTAGGTGTTGAAGAATATCTTTCCGCTTCAATACCTACTTCAAAAATTGTTGCCTTTATTTTCACACACGAAATTACTGGCAAAATTGATTGTCCACCTGTTTGTATGCCGTACATCTCTTATCATGGTAAAAAACCTCTCTTAAAATATACACCGTCACTCGTGTCTATACTAACTAATGGTAGTGATGAAAAAATGTCTAGCATTGGATTTTACAAATGCTGTTCACGATGGGACGATTGGAAAAAATCTCTTTATTATCGACCCAAACTTAAACGTAGAAAATCTAAAAAAAAACGATACTAAATTCGTTTATTTATTTATTTAATTTTATAAATTTTTTATACTATGATTAATAGTTATTATAATAGACAACCTATTTCACATGAACAGTTCATTGAATTATGTAAAAAAAACTTTAAAGCCGCTTTAGAATACAATAAATTATGGCGAGGTACATTGGTACCTATCACACCAATTCATAAAAATATTTTACATTTTAACTTTATTAAATCGTTTGATATTGATATGTTACAGAGAGATTATGATAACATTCAAACATCCGGTGTAGTTAAATGGGACAATAAAGCTCCTGCTGGTAAAGAAATGACATGGACAAGTATTACATTGAAAAGTTATAAAGGTAAAAATCAACCTTTTCTTGAAAATTGCCCGCTTGTTGAAAATGGTGTTAATCCTTTTCTATATACTAAAAATATAGACTATTGCAATTATTATAAAAAAATTCTTATGGCACTTGAACTTATTGGTTGTGAAATTTATCTTGTCAGATTGCTTCGTTTACAAGCCAACTCATGGGTTGGATTTCATACTGATAATTCGGTTTTTTCTAATAGACTCAATATTATTCGTTGTCATATTCCAATTATTACTAATGATAAATGTATTATGCATTTAGGATATCCTAGTTCTAAAACAAATAAATCTGCAAATTCACGATATAACGCAAATGTATTATGGTCTAAATTTCTCGAACCTGGCAAAATATGGTACACTAATGTTAATGTTCTACATGCCGTTGACAATAAAAGTAATTCTGATAGAGTACATCTCGTTATTGATTTAAAACCCAATAAAGATATGTTGAATTTTATTTATGGATTATGATTGATTATTATCACCAAATGATTCTCCTCTCTGCAAATTATGTCTTTTCCAATATATTACTCTATTTGTATCTCGTAAAAAATTATATGATACAAATGCTATCATTGCCAAAATATAAATGTTCATTAAAATACCTAGCAAGTCTCTAAATGACTCGAACATTCGATATATTATTTGTATAGAAAATCATTTTTTATCTTATCATAGAGAGATTTGTTTTATGGCCGTTTGGTGATAAAATTGAACCTCTATTAATTTTAAATAAATATGTAGATTTATCATGTCTTCTAGCAACTCCGTTCGCCATACTCTTAACATTACTGATGTTCATACGTTTGGATTTAATCCATTTACGCTTATGAATCTTACCATTCTGGTATTCTACCTAACGTGGTCTGGATTCTCATATCACTCTCTTCTTGTTAGTCTTTCACTTATTTATATACATGTATTTACTGTTGTTTTCTGGATTCCACTTAATATTACATTTAAATATTTCCATTGTATGTGGTTTGATACATGCATTAAAGGTGGATTCGCTCCATTTAATTCAGCCGATTATAGGCATTCTAATTTTGATGAAAATGGTGTGCTATCCGGCAGTGATGTTGCTGATGATGCAGATTCTTATGATGCCGATTCTCATGATGCCGATTCTTATGATGCAGATTCTCATGATGAAAAAAATTTCAGTGACGATAGCGCCAAAACTGTAATTAGTGAAAAAGAAAAATCACATGTAGAAAAATTACATGTAATCAATGATTCAGATATAGATAAAGATGAGGTGATTTTCAATGAAAAACAAGCCATTGAAGCTGCTGCTGATGTTTTATCTGGAATTATTGAGTAATTTAGCACTCCAAATGAGCCCCATTAAATATACAGGTAATACCATATATACAGGTCGTTTATCCTTTACAAAACTCTGTAATTTTTTATTTGTAAGATTTCCTAATACTGGTATTCTTATTCCCACATAAAGTAACTTTTGTAATGCTGATAAAAATTTGTATTTCGCTGTGTCTAATTGTCCCGTTTTGATATAATAGTATACAAAATATGATGGAATATTTGAAAGTTCTGCCCAAAACATTATTTTATGACCATCATATATTTTTGGCTCTGTATGAATGTACAGAAATGTAGATACATGGTGATATAACCATGCCCAGCGTGTTAATGTTAATTTGTCATCACGTAGTGTACAACATGAATCATAGATTAAATATCCAGATGAGTATATTTTTAACATCGTGTATAGTGAATTAAATGTTGCATCATCACCATTTTCTGTATAAATACAAGCACCCGCTAATGCTGTAGAAATTATTGCGTGACTTCCTGCTAACGCATTTCTTGCCAAATTTTTTGGCAAATATTTTCTCAATATTAAATCTAAAAATTCAAAATATCCCCAACTTACTATAGGATTCATTTTTGATATGCTTCTTACTATTTCCATCATCATCTTTTATTTTATTGTTTCGCCATATTTATATAGTATTTGTTAAGTTTTTCACAAAAATTGAAATTATTTAATTTATCTGTAAAATAATAACTAAATCACCTATATATTATATACATTATGTCAGAAGAATCTGATATTTCTGGTAATGCCCCTTCCTCATCTGTTAATACACTAATGTGTTTTAGTGTATTGTGTAGCGATAAACCACAACATGTACAAGAAAGAGTAAAACATTCTAGTAAAATATTTCTACCCGAATCCATGTTACATCAACATCAAAACGGATTTGAACAGAATCCTCTATATGTTAAACTCAAACACCCCGTATATAATACTTCTACTGTTTGCGGTGTAGAAGAATTTACAGCACCTCCTGGCTGTGTCATTGTTCCCAACAGAGTTATGAATGAAATTCTAGCCGAAGAAGGACAAAATGTAGATATCGAAGTATGTTTTCCACTAAAAGGAACGTATATTAAAATTCGACCTCATAAAACAGCTTTTACTGAATTATCCAATCCTAAGGCTGTTCTTGAACGTTCTTTAACAAATCACTATCCTGTTGTTAGTGTTGATGATACTATTACTATAAAATATTTGGACGATGTTTGGCGTATAGATATCGTTGAATGTAAACCTGGTAACACTATTGATATTCTTAACGCTGATGTTAATTTGGATTTTGATAGACCAATTGATTATAAATCACCAAAAAAGGTGGAAAAGAAAACATTACCAGCTCAAAATGAAAAAATTGCATGGCCTACTAATAATACTTTACCCCAAAATACTGTTATTTCATCTGCTGCTTCTAGTAATAGACTTGAAAATTTTAAGAAAAATAATGGAATGAAATCAAATGGATTTGTACCTTTTAGTGGTAAAGGTTATACATTGGGAAATAAGTAATATTATTCTTAAAAAATATAGTGTATAAAATATATATAAAATATGTTTTCTTTAATTCTGAAAAATTGTGGATTTAGACGTACATTTCAACCTGTATTAATACAATCACGAGACTTTAAACGAGAAGTTGTTCCTTCTGATTTGGATATTAATCATCCTGATAGTCCTTTTAAAAAAATACGTGAAGAAATAGAAAAAAATTCTACAGATAAAACTGATACAGAAGATAAAATAAAAAATATCGATGAATTATGGTCACATAATGAAGTTGATATTGTTGATTTTATTAAATTATGGTATTTAGATATTCCCGATGGTGCACATGTTCATTAATTTATCTGTTCTGATATATATATATTTAATGTGTTTAAAAGTTTGGATTCAGCATACCATACGATAAATTAATACAAATTGATAGTGATAGTGATAACAATGTTATAGATGATAATGAAGAAATTATTGAAGATATTGAAAAGTTTATCAAAAATCTCTCCACAAAATGTTTTGTAACAAAACGTGATTGTGAAATATTTAAATCATGGTATATGCGTGAATTTTGCAATGACGATGTTGAAGATGAATGCTTGAAAAGCTTGATTGATAAAGGTCACGAAACTGGTTATAGTGGAGATAGTGACGGTAATATTGACAGCGAAGAAAGCACTATTGATAGTGAATAATTTTTCTAATACTATATTATAGTATGGCTCGCAAAACTAAACGTAACTCTAATCGTAGAAAAAGAATCACCAGAAAAAGAACGAGAAAATCTTTAATGTGTCCAAAAAATTGCTGTGGTGCTCCTGTTGCTAAATGCGGTTGCAAAAAATCTTGCCCTCATTGCAACTGTCACGAAATTAAACGATTGCGTAAAGTAGTAAAAACTTTAAAAAGAAAATTACGTAAATAAAAAATTGAATGTACTTTTATAAAAAATATTTAAGTACATTCCAAAACAAACTACATAATAAAACAAAATGAGTGGCCCATGGTATGAAGAATCAGGTCCCACTGCTGAGTATGTTCGCATGGACCAGTATAAAAGACATTTGTCACGCGCGAATAATCCTGCTATAGGATTAAAACCTTACATGATATTTCCAGTTATATCCAATGCTATTCCCGATGGTGCAACGGGATTTGGTTCATGGCGTGGTTATGCCACTTTTGGTCTTGACGATTCAAAACGGCAAATGATTAACGATGGCATTCTTGCAAAAAAACAGCAATTAGCTGCGCCAATGATTATTAAATTTATGCGCGAATGGTATAAAATGCGCATGCACGAACGATACAAACCTGGTAGCGATGGGTATCTTGCTGCTAAGAAAGAGTTCGAAACTGTCTCTAGTAAATGCTAGAGTAATTATTTGGTAGAGTAATATATAGTTTTCGTACACGTTTGTTAGCAATTCTCTCTACATCTCCTACATGTGGTGCATATCCTGATTCAAATAATTCTAAAAAAGCTTCAATATACAATTTTTCTCTTCTTTCTGGTGCGGATAATATAAATAATTCTTGCTTTCCTGATGCAAATCTTTCTATTAATGCTGCAAAATTTGCCTTTAAATGCGTCTGGAATTTCTCCTTTTCTTTTTCCCATCTGCCATGATATATCTGCTGTAAATCATTCCAACTAGGAATTACTTTACTACTATAACTTTCTACATCTTCCTGAGTAATATCATTAATTTTTTTTGTTACGCTTACTGGTTTTGAATCTTTACTAATACGTTCGCCTCCTACAGTAATATATCCTTCATTTTGTGATGTTGTTGACATTTTAGAATTTAAAGCCTTTAGTTTAGCTTCCATTTGGTCTAAGTCCATTATATTATATGTAGTTCTTTTTTTTATGTTGAAAAAACGTAAATAATACTCTCTCGATTATTTATGTCTCTATTTACATGTTTTTGTAGAACTAACAAAATCTATCCGGTTACATTCGACTCTCCTGATAATTTAACCTCTTTTCCCTGTGATGAATGTCATATTTGTCTAGAAAAATTCAGTAAAAATGATTATGATAAGGTCAAATTACGATGTGGTCATTATTTTCATTCTGATTGTATTTTATCATGGTTTGATAAAAAGATGAACTGTCCTTTATGTAAATGCAACTTCTCATGGAAAAAGAAGTCTTGAATCTCTTTTCTAAATATTATCTTAGAGAGATTTCTTATCTGTGTTTAATATATATATATAATATGGCTATTGATGGTGTAAGTTTACCTATGAGATATATCCCCAAAAGTTTATCCAATAAAGATAAAAAAGCTCAGAAACGTGAGCTTAGACGCTCTAGAAAAGCATATAAAAAAGGAAAGTATCATACTAGAAAAAAAATGTCTAGTTTTAAATCTAAAGAGTCTCCACATATTCAAAAAGCTAAAAAAATGTACAAATTATCTAAACTACAGTTGAATTCTAAATTAGCTAAGGCTACTAAATGTAAGCTTTCTGGTTTGAAAAAAATATTTAGAAAAGGACAAGGTGCTTATTTTTCTAGTGGTAGTCGTCCTAATCAAACAGCTCATTCATGGGCTTATGCTAGATTAGGTAGTGCTATTACTGGTGGCAATGCTTCTGCTGTTGATTTTAGTATTCTTGAAAAAAGTTGTGCCAAAAATAGTAAAGCCTTACGTCTT
>JAAHTH010001977.1_pt2 | contig 14515 bp, 12 predicted proteins | sample 6116091 | NCBI WGS metagenome assembly JAAHTH01 (sample SAMN13939990, study PRJNA603662) | sponge metagenome | isolation source: marine sponge | host: Mycale hentscheli | place: New Zealand | collected 2006
CCCCCCCCCCCCCCCCCCCCCCCCCCCCCCCCCCCCCCCCTCCCCCCCTCTTCCCTTCTCCTGCGCCAGTGCGTAGGTCGGTTGGTCCAAGCGCATAGAAGTAATGCGTACCACCTCGAGGCGTCATCTGCTTCAATGGTGTTCGCGTTATGCCACCAGACTCTATCCATTGCACTGCCTCGTCGCTGTCTGCATCGACCACGGCAAAGTTTATGCCGGTAATGACTGCCCAGTTTGCTTGTGGGTAATCGGCATGCCACTTGTCTACTTCGGCCTGACTTGGCTGTATGGTTTGATAGTGTGTCCATTTCACACGCGGGGTCTTAGCCCACTTCGCTTTCAGTGCATCGTCTGGATCAAACGGATGACGGCTGCGAAAGTACTGAGGTATCATTTCTGCCGGAGAGCCACACGGAATGATATGAAAGCCAAGCTCCCACATTTCGTGTAACCAGTCGCCCTTTATATCAGGCTCTATGTTTTCTCCACAGAACTTCTGTTGGAAAAAATGCATCAGCCTATCCTTTCAATGCGCCTCGATGTTCCTTCTAATGCAGTCACCACCTGGTAGCCAAGCGACTTAGCCGATTGCCTGATAGCTCTAACCTGCGATTGCTTTGGATCTTTACTCTCGTCAATGACAAACGAATCTCCGATGTCTAACTTAAGTAGTATGCGTTGCCACCTACCTGGGCCACGCTTAGGTGGTCCGGCGCTCACGCCTTTCTCGATTGTGATATCCACTTTGGTCTCCTTTGTATTTGCCTCCACAGCATACATGATAAATTACCACATAAAAAGGGTTGATATTATCTGAGGATAATATTACGATGTCCGTGGAGAGTAGAGAAAGGAGATGTAGATGGAATACGAGAGTGTCGTAGAAGAGTTGGTCGCTGCTAAGAAATTAAAGTCGGAGATCGATAGTAAGATAAAGCGTCTTGAAAGAGAAGTGCTTGAAACAAAAATTGCAATGGACGCGGTCGCGCCTATACGCAATCAGGGAGGGGAGCGCACCGAATCCGGTGTGACTTTTGAGGTCAAACGTACCCACGTTTGGGATCAAGATCTACTGTTAGATGCATTAAATATGTATCCGTCAACTGAAGATTGGCCTTCCTTTGTAACCCCCGTGAATGAAATCAAAGTAAACCTTAATGGCTTTAAGACTTTCTGTCTGGACTTTCCAGATCATGATCTTGTCGAAGGCATTAATCGTGCGCGTTCGACTAAGCTCGGGGATCCTAAAATCAAAGCAATAAAGGAGGTGTAGTATGTCGTTACTAGCTCAAGTAACCACAGCTCGGGAAGTAATTCCCAACGAATCATTACCGCCGGTCAGGATGAATATCCAAGGCACCGATGGTATTGGTAAGTCAACGTTCGGTGCAGGTGCGCCCAACGCAATCTTCATACAGGCGGAGGATGGATTGAACTTCATCGAAGGTGTTGCTCGATTCCCCTTGGCTAATGAATGGAAAGATATCCTCGACCAGTTGATGTCACTGGCCAATGAGGATCATCAGTTCCAGACCTTGGTTCTGGATACCACGGATGCCGCCGCGCTTAAGGCTGAGGCTCATGCATGTCAAGCCAATGGTTGGGACAGCATTGATTCTCCAGGTTTCGGCAAAGGGTACACCGTAGTCAGAGAACTGTGGGTCAAGCTGTTAGACGGTTTGAACTTCCTGCACCGGCAGAAAAGAATGAACATCATTCTGCTCAGCCATGTAGGCATCAAGCCATTTAACGATGCGAAGAACGAATCCTATGACCGATGGGAGATGAAGTGTCACAAGAATGTGAATGCGCTCATCAAAGATTGGGTGGATTTCAACTTCTTTGCGAACTACAAGGTAGAGGTAGTGAAGGATGGTAGTAAGGCTCGCGCTGTCAGCTATGGCAACCGCGCTTTGTTTACTAAATTTGCCGCCAGCCATGACGCTAAGTCAAGGGTAGGTCTTCCTGATCAGATTGAATTTGATTGGAAGTCTTTCGAACAACACTACGGTGCCGCTCTGGCACCACAAAAATAAGGAATTATTATGGGTATATTAGATCAAGGTATCGACTGGAGCGCAGTCGAAGCAGGTGGGTCCAACATGGAGAGCGGTCCTCTTCCTGCGGGTGAGTGGACTGTCGAGGCAGTTAGCTTTGAAGAAAAGACTTCAAGCGCTGGCAACACTTACCTCGCGTTTGATTTCAAGGTGCTTGGACCTACGCATGCCAACATGCATGTATGGGAAAACTTCACCATTACTGGCAACTCAAAGGTAGGTATGGCTCGATTGAAAAGCTTTATTGGCGCCAGTGGCGTTGATACAAATCAGCCGCTTGGTACTGCACTGGTCAACTCTGCTATGCAGAAGCCGGTCAATGTGGTCACTGAGATCGAAGCGGGTAACCCTAACCCCAACGGTGGGATGTACAAGGACAAAGCGAAGATCACTTCGTTCAAGCCACCGCAGAACGTAGCGCAACAGCAGCAGCAACAAGCCGCTCAACCTGCGGCCCAACCAGAACCAGCGCCACAAGTGCAGACCAGTAACTGGTCAGCATAGGTCGTAAACTCAGCTATCTGGTGTCGCCCTACCAGACGACCGAAAGTGGGCGCTTTAATTTATTAACCCTGAAAAGGGTGAAAAGGGTGAAAAGTATTTGAAAAGGCTTGACCTGACAAAACTTTTCAAAAGACTACCACTGCTTTAAGTAGATAGGTGATTTGGGCTTATGACATGCCCCCTCTGTATCACCTCAAAACTAAAAACAGTTGTGCGAACTGGCCTGATCCACCAGTAGTCGAAAACGGATCACCCTTTATTAGGAGACATACATGGATGAAGTAGATCAGATTGAGATTCAGTTTTGTAATGAAGAAATGTCAGATGCTTATGAGCACTTAAAAGAATGGCTAAAGATTATGAGAGATGCTGGCTACAGTCTTGAGGCTGTGTCTGAAGTGATGAGCACGTTCTCTCTTATACATGCCTATACGTTTGCTGATCCTGAAAGCGTAGATGCATCGATACAGTCAATCAAAGAAAAGGTTGCAGTCAATAGCCTCAATGAACTTCAAGGAGAAGGAATAATCCACTGATGGAACTAAGAAACTACCAGAAAAAAGCTTTAGATAAAGCTCTCTGTTGGTTAGATAACAAGATTACAAACCCTCTTATAGTCCTGCCGACTGGTGCGGGTAAGACAGTTGTATTCGCGACACTAATCCAGACGCTTTACAAGCAAGATCCCTCGAGGAGATTTCTTATCCTCGCCCACCGCCAAGAGTTAATCTCTCAGGCAGAAGAGAAACTGCTAAATGTCTGGCCCAGTGCGCCATATGGTGTACTCGCTGCTAGTCTTAAGAAGTTTAATAACACCGCACCGATTATTATTGCGAGTAGAGATACGCTTGCCTCGCAAACCAGGCTAGATAAGTCCTTGCCGGTAGACTACATCATCATTGATGAAGCCCACCATGTAGGCAAAGAAAAGAAAAGCCGGTACAGAAAGATCATCAATCACTTTGAAGAGATCGGTTGTCCAAAGGTCCTTGGCGTGACAGCTACGCCCTATCGTATGAGCCAAGGGTTTATCTACGGTAATGATGGTGATTTCTTTGACGGCGTGGCCCACTCAGTGACCATCCCAGAACTGATGGAAGAAGGATACTTGTGCAGGTTAACTGCATACGCGGTGGCTAAGGAAGCGGTCATCGACGCCAGTAAGGCAAGACTGAAGTTCAAAGGTGGTGACTATCGAGAGTCAGACCTTGAGATCCTTGCCATGGATGAGCAAACGATCATGAGTATCATCGACGATTGGGTTGAAAAAGCATACTCAAAGGGTAGGACCAGCACTGTATTCTTCTGTGTGAGTGTGCTTCATGCAGAGAAGATGTGCATGTTGCTTCGCAGATCAGGAATAAAAGCTGAGTTTATCACGGCTGAAACTCCTAAGAATGAAAGAAACGCCATCCTAAAGCAATTTGAACAGGGCAAGATCAACGCCTTGTGTAACGTAGCTGTACTCACAGAAGGGTGGGATGCTCCGAGAACAGACTGCATTGCGATACTTAGGCCCACGCAATCACTTGGTTTGTACGTCCAGATCTGCGGTAGAGGCATGCGTCCATGGCCTGGAAAAGAAGATTGTTTGCTTCTTGACTACGGTGAGAACATGAATCGCCATGGCTGTATTGATAAGGCTAGGCCATCAAGATTACCTCCCCCAGAAGGCAGTCTAATATGGGTGTGTGATGAATGCTTGCATGTTAATGACCATGAGGCTAAGAACTGCGAAGAATGTGATGCACCCAAGCCTGTCAAGGCTATTTCGTTAGATGAAAAAAATAAAGATATAGCCGTATCCGCCAGCGACATTGCCGCAGAAGGTTACGTTCTATCTGATGAGATGCCGGAGAAGAACGAGCCCATCTATAGGTCAGAGGATGTGATTGCGGTCAGAGCAAAGAGAAAGACATCGAAGAATGGAAACGATTATCTCAGCGTAGAGTTTCAATGCGATGGAGTTTACTGGCCTCAAAGCACTGCACTCATGATCGGCATGAAGGGTAAGGCCGGAGATATGGCTCGGATCAAGTGGAACAAGATGACGGGTTCAAACAAGTATCCTTACACCATTGACCTAGCGGTGACGCTAATCAATGAGGTTGGGGTATTTGACAAGATCAAACAGGTTAACTTAAAGAAGGAGGGTAAGTACTGGAATGTCATTGGAGTCAATTTTTGAACAGATAGACGATGTCATCGTCGAACAGAATGAACGTAATCGGGGGCATCTTGGCTTTAGTATTATCGGTGACGATGATGAGCGTAAGATCTGGTTAAACTTTCATTGGTGCCTTAGCCCAAGCTTTGGAGGAAGAATGCTGAGGCTTTTTGATTTAGGTCAACGCATCGAGGATCAGGTTGTTGATTACCTCACCTCAACCAAGGTCATAGGTGTATCGCCAGTCGATAAGGATGGTAAACAATATAGGGCCTCTGCTCTTGGCGGACACTTTGCTGGATCATGCGATGGATTTGTTAGAAAGATACCACCTGACCTGGAAGAGACGTTGCTGCTTGAAATTAAAAGCGCCAACGATAAACGTTTCAAAGAACTCGTTAAGCTTCAGGACTATCAAGGGTGGAGTAAGACATACCAGTGGCAGATACATGCCTACATGGGGATCTTTGGTGTCAAGCGAACCATGGTTGTTGTGGTTAATAAGAATAACAGTGAGATCTATTCTGAGCTGATTGATTACAATCCTTCGATATGGGAGCAGGCACAAGAAAAAGCTGAACGATTAATCACCAGCGACAAGGTTCCTGAAGGTATGAGCGCAAAAGACTGGCGATTAAAGAATGAATCTCATGTATATCGCGAAGTTTATTTAGGGCATCGATTGCCAGCTTCTGTGAACTGTAGGAATTGCATCAAGTCAAAGCCGATCACAGAATCAAATGGGGCCGTCTGGTGGTGCGATAGATTCAGCAAGAGTCTTACCATTGACGATCAGAAAAACGGCTGTAGCGAGCACCTATGGATGCCTGCGCTGGTTCCTGCTGAGCATATACCAGAGGACAGTACTGACGATAAGATCGCTTATCGATCTGGAATAGTTGGGTTCTTTAATGCGGTATCTAAAGGACTTGACAAACAGTCATTTAGTAGTCCTGAGTTACGGGAATTATCTAAGACCAACTTTGATCCTGAACTGATGATGGGCTCTGCTCAGAACATTCGGGAATCATTTGATGCTGAGTTCGTAAAAGTACATGTGATGGATGAGGATCGGATACCGTTCTAGGTGGCCACTCTCTTGGGTCTTTGATGATCTGAACGATGACGCCAGGGTGTAATGCTTCGACAAGTTTCTTCTTTAGCGAGAACACTTGAGTCAGCACACCCTTGGTGTCCTCTACCACATACTGATCTTTACACCAGTATCTAAAGTCTGCGATGTACTTGCAGATCTTCTTGCCTTCTACCACGCACTCGTAAGGAACCTGAACCTCAACGTTCTCAATCTCGCCATTCTCTTCTCTTGCTTTGAGGATCTTGTATCGAGCAGCTTCAAGCTTTGAATCAAACTTAATGCCATCGTACTCAACCTTCTGGGCAAAGTACTTTCCGGTTTTCTTTTTGCGTTGTGGTAGCAAGAGATTAAGAGCCTAAGAGTTTATCTAATTCTATATCTCTTAGTGCATCTATGCCACGGTCAAACAAAGACGGTGGCTGCTGTGGCTGGGGTGGACCTGGCGCAACGGATACACCTGGTTGAGGAGGCGGTGTCATAGTTGGTGGCGCTTGTTGCGCTCTTTGTTCTTCGTAAGCTTCAGGCTTAAAAGGTTTGTTTCTAAATTCAGCTTTAGCTTCTGAGATAGAACTAAGATCAAAAGGATTTGATATCTTGTTTCGATCAGATCTGTAAGCTTCTTTTCTTATCTGTTTAGATATTTTAGATGGCTTGTATACTCCTCGCATTACTCTCTTGTAATCAGGCGCCTTTGCTCTTTTTAGTACTTTAGCTATTTGGGCGTCCGACATGCCTAAAGTCCTAGCATCTTCTATCGCTTGATGAAAGGCTCTTAAAGATCGAAACCTTTTTTCATTTGTTTCAATGTACGCGTTAGTTATTTCTTCTGCGTCAACCTTTCCTTTTTTTCTTGACAATGCGCTGAATAATTTGCCAGCTTCAATAAGCTCGCTAGATGCGTCTCTTGACTTATAGTAAAGCTGTTGATCCATTACAGGACGAACTGTTTTTAGTCCTGTTAAAGCTTCAGCAATCTCCCCAACGGGATCAAGCCTAACGCCTTGTCCGGTCAATGCCTTATCCTCGTCCCTTAATCCAACAGAAGCTAAGACAGAACTGGGTAAATCTTTAAATTTATTTCTTCTTAAGTCGTATGGCGAAAAAGTAGGCATCAAGGGATCTGCTACATAAAAAAACCCTTTAAGTACTTTAGTACCAAAATCATCTTGATCGTTCCAAACGCTTCTGCCAGTCTTCGTTGTGTTTCGAGACATATCTAAAATACGTTCGCCTAACATTGTTTCACTAATAAATGGACCAAAGAACTCTGCACTTGATTCTATGGCTGCATCCATTGCAATGCGATCTAGTTCTTTTTCTTCGGTAAGACCGTTATTTACAGCGTTAAATACAGCCCTAACTGGTCTTGTTAGATAATCGTATGGGTTCGTATAAGAAAAGTTACAAAACTCTGTAACGTTTCAATTCTTATCTGTAGTAACAGGAATGAGCTGGCTGTTTCTTTCCCATTCAGGGGCAAATGAACGTTTATAAGCCTCTGTTTGTTCTTCACTTGATCCTGTAAGTGCGTGCCCTATAGTTGATAAAGATCTTCCAGCAGCATAGTGAACAGTGGACATTCCAACAAGACGCCTCATGCCAATCTCTCTCATTTCTGGAGACTCGCTGGCAACTTCTTTAATAGCCCTACTTAAAGTGTTGCTACTTGTTCTTATAACTTCAGCAGGGAATGCAACGAAGTTACCGAAAGGTAGCTTTCTTACCATCTTAATTATTTCAGGAACTCTAACGTAATTAGGTATTAAATCTTTCGTTACAGATGCAGCCTCTCTTTTAAGAAAGGTTTGCAATGCTTCTTTGTCAAGAGACCCCGCGTTAACGTTTGGACCAAAATCAATAACGTTTCTGTAATCTGTAACAGGTATTACTGCGTTTGGATTCTTTTGTATTACCTTGTTTAACTTACCAAGCTCCATCTCGTAGTTATAGATCTTCCAGACATCGTCAGACCCTTGATACACTTTGGCTGCAAAGTTATTTTGAGCATACTCCGCAGCTTTCATTGGCTTACCACTTAAAAACTTGCTTCCAATTTTGTTTTCAAGAGCATCTTTAATTAAACTTTCAAATTCACCTTGTCTTACGTTAGTGTTAACAACACCAAGCTCAGTATACTCATCGTATCTTTGTTTGAGATTGTTTCTTGAAGATCCAGTTGCTCCCCTTACGGGAACATATCTGTCACCTATCTCACTGAACACTGTTTGCATCGAGTCAAGTAATGCTTTTCCATTACCAACGTTGCCAGCTTGAACAGAAAACAAAGCAGCAGTTGATGCGTTTCTTATTTGAGTTGTCGGGCTATAAACCGTCTTTGCCATCTGAGATATACCTTTCAATCCAAGAAAGGTAGACCAAAGATTTGAAACAAATGAATCTCCTTGAAGACCTCCGAGTTCAGCAGCATTATCAAAAGCACCCGCGTACTCTTTCTTTATGTACTTTCCGGCTAATGGACCGTACTTAGATCTAGAAGCGTCAGTAATTTTTCCTGAACGATCCACTTCTCCAAGAGAAACATAAGAACCTGGCGGTTTGTCCATTGGTATTTCATCAACAATAAACCTAGCGTCTGGATTTACCTCGCCAAGTTTTTTGTTGTAAGCATCAATGTCTTTAAACATTGCATTCTTGGTAAGCATCTTTGCAACGCCTTCGGTTGTCTCTTTAACCTTGGTCAATAACCCTTCTTGTTGCTCACCAATTGATTGAGTTCTTAATTTATAAGTTCCGTCTTTGTTTGGAACCCTTCCAAGTATGTCTGCGCTACCTGTGTACTCTCCTAAGAAGTCTCTTATTGCAGGAAGATTATCAAGCTTTCTTCCTTTTAATATGCCATTGCCCATGGCTCTTAAAGTATCTTCTTCAAACTGCATGCTTGGCTTCATGCCGCCAGAGGAAAAGTCTTTTTTCTGCACCATTTCATTTAGTATGTTGTAGGCATCTCGTTCAGTTAGCGGGATGTCAGACTGTCTAGTGATCTCCACAAGCTCTTTTATAGCTTCATCAGTTTGTTTTTTTGTTGGTTGATAAGAGGGGTCTCTTAAAGATCGATACATTTTTGTACCGTAAAAATGTAGATTGCCATTAACGGTATCAATTAGCCCCTGTTGAGTTGCTTGATCAAGAACGCCATCTGAAGAAAGCCTCCTAGATAGTCCGTCTATTTGCTCTCTAGATCTTTTAGCTGACTCAAATATACTAAGCTCTGGTTTTAAAAATTTTCTTTCGTTAGTAGACTTTAATAGCTTGTCATCTAAGTCTTTAAGAGCCTTCTCTCCTCGCAATCTTATCGCTTGATCTGGATCAAACACATAATCATTGATTGCGTTTAGCGCAGTTCTATCATCAACGCCATTCAAAACGCCCTTACTACTAAGCTCTTTAAGAGAAGCATCAATACCGTCCATGTTTCTTTTTAGTTCATTATTAACTGCGCTCATATCATGAATCTTTTGAGCTTTTATCTGAGCAGACATTCGATCAGGCATATCGCCCTGAAATGTAAAATACTTTGTTGCAAGTTTTTTAATTGTTCCAGCTTCATCTTGACCAACTTTGGTCATAGCTGAACCAATGGGAGATGATTCATCTGCTCCAAATAACTTTAATGTTTTTCTTGAAACATCTTTTCCTATACCTATGTCTCCAGCAGCCCTTACGCCAGCGCCCACTCCTTTTCCCGCTGCCTTTAATGCAACGGGCAAACCAAGAATCATAGCCGCGCTTTCTCCCGCTACCTTTAATCGGTTGCCAAGTTCTGCCGCAGCTCTTTCAGATCCTTCTAGATCTTCTGTCTTGGTTCTGCTTGTAGGCCCCATGTCAAAAAAATCGCCAAGAGTTTCCACATCCTGCGTAGCAACTGCAAAGTCAGTGCCTGCAAACGCAGCAACTTGCTCGGCTTTACCAAGCTTTCTTGCTTTAGCTATTTTAGCGGCTACTGTTCCTGGTAAAGCAAACTGAGTAATAAACTTTGCAGCTTCGCCTGCTCCAGTGTAAGTGGTAGGTTTTATTTTTTCGTAAAACTGTCTTACCTTTGCTGCTTGACTTTCTTCTGGGTCAACAACGGCATCGTAGGCTTCCCATGGAAGAGTGGCTAATCCCTCTGCCATGCTAACGGCACCGGCACCTACTCCCCTAAAAGCATCTCCAACATAAGATACTTCAGACGCTTCAAGTTCAGTTGCGGCTACTTTACGAGTTCTGTTGTAGTACTTTGCCGCACCAATCTTTGCCTTTTCTGGATCGTTGGTATTTATATTTACCACTCGACCGTCTGGAAGCGTGACTGGAATCATGGCCCGATAGCTTCCGCTTCTTCGGCTGAGAGAGTAATCCCGTCTACACTAGCTGAAGGAGTGTAGCCTCCTCCAGATAACATTGCTTGTGCTTTTGCTAAAGCTTCTTCTGTCGTTAAGTCTTCGTTTTCTTTTATTGATCTAAACAAAGTATTTAAAAGTGTGTTATTGCTTGACCTTTTGCTTAGTGATAGCGCCATTTTGGTCAGATCTTCATTGCTCTGTTCTGGAAACTTCTCTTGTAAAAATTCAAAGTTAGTTATGAAATCTGTTTCACCACCACCTGTAAGGCTATCTATTCTGGCCTGCTCAAGATCATAGTTCCTTGCGCCTTCATTAAAGTCAGAGAAGAAGTTTCTTTTTGTAAATCCTTCTGTAGGTCTAGCCGCATTTGCTAATCCAGCTTGAACTCTAGGATCTCCCAGTCTTTCCATTATATTTGCAAATAATCCTTGCTCTTCTTCAGTCTCTACGCCTGTATCAACTTCATCTTTAACTTCAGCGTTTGCATTGGCTTGAGGGTTTGATTGAGGAATAATCGGATCAGAAGCAGGTGTTGTTGGAATTTGTGGTTCAGGATCGTCGCTGCTAAATAAAGGCTTTGCTACACCGGCACCAATTCCCGCACCAAGCGTAGACTTGACAGGATTCCTAGCAACAGCTCCCGCAGCTTTCCCAAGAGCCTCTCTTGCTTTAGGGCTCTTTAATCCTACAAGACCTGCAATACCAGCGGCTCCGGCACCAAGCATTGTGTTCATGCTAGGAAGATAATCGGTAAAGGAAGACTCTTCTTCTACTTCTTCATCTAACCCTGACGCCATAGCCGGAGTTGAAACAAGATCAGCTATACCTCCCGCTACTCGAGGCAAGCCTTCTTCGATAGCCAACTCTCCTGCTTCAGGAAGCATTCTTGCTGTTTGCCTTGTAGCCTCAAGACCTTTTAGTGTACCGCTCTGTCCGGCCTCTACAGCTTTTCTAACGGTATCTATTACCTTTTTACCCTTGTATCCCATCTGACCAAGCTTAGCGACAAGTGCAGCAGGTGCTGTAATGCCTCCAGCAAGAAGGCCAGCAGTAGCTGTTGCAATCGCGACATCAGTAGGATCATCAGGGTCTACAACAAAAAAGTCAGTAAGATCTCTGGCATTGAGACCAGATCCTTCTTCTGTCTTTTCCATAGTAAAGAAATCAGACATGGTGCCATCATCACCAACTATAAGGTCTCCCAGTCTAGACATAAATCCAGGATCGCCACCATCTTGAAGACGGACAGGCGCAACGCCAGCCATAATACCGCTACCTTGTCTTGTCTGCGGCGTCTGAAACATAGGCCGTTGATATATGTTGTCTAGCATTCCGCCTTGATTCATGTTCCTAGCCTCCGACAAAGCAATGGCCATAGCCTGCTTCGGGTTCGTTACTTTCTTTCCAGATCCACCTGACTTAAGAGTACCTGCTTTGTACTCTTTCATCACTTTGCTTATTTTTTTATTGCGCTTATTCATTTATTGAAAAAAACTTACTACTTGACCGGCTGCATTAAGAAACTTTGATGCATCGCTTGGATCCTGTTGCGCTCTTAACTGATCGGCTTGAGTGTTGTATCCACTTTGATACTGCGGCAAGTAGCCTGACAAACCACCCAGCATCTGTTGACCACGCTGGAGTCTCATATATGGTTCGTCTGCCATCTGAGTAGCAGCGGTGTATTGAGCACCGTAAGCACGATCCTGTATGCCTCTACCAGTCTGTCCAAGCCCCGCCATGGTTCCGATCTGACCTGTAAGCATGTTGTAACCTTGCTGACCAAGTCCTGCAATACCGGCTGCACCAGCTCGTTGAGCCGCTGTACCGGCTCCATAGGCTTGAAGTGCTGTACCGAATTGGTTTTGAGTAAGTCCGCCCAATCCTCCTGCTGCACCCTGCATCCTACGCATCTGATCTTGGTAGCTACCCATGCCCATTTGCTGAGCTTGCCCGTACTGAGATGCCATACCTTGGCCAATGTCTGCTCTTTGTCCAGCAGAACCAAGTCTTGCTTGAGCGCCGCTTAGTCCAAGCTGTCCTCTTTGACCAGCTAATGCGCCGATGTTCTGTCCGGCTTGCATGCCTAATTGGCCTTGTTGTCGAGCAGTGTCAAATGCTTGTTGACCCAACTGCGCTCTAAGTTGCTCAGTGCTTATACCCATTTGAGCAGCTTGATTAGCGATGTTTGCTTGAGCCTGTTGGCCTTGAGTTCCTATCTGAGATCTTTGGAAAGCACCAGCTTGGCTCATCTGTCGGCCTGCTTGTGTAGCCGCTTGTCCTTGCTGTGCTAGTTGAGCGCGTAACTGATCAGTACTAATTCCAAGGTTAGCTGCTCGCTCTGCAAGCTGAGCCTGATTCATCTGTCCCGTCATACCAAGCTGACCGCCTTGGAATGCGCCAGACTGAGCCATTTGTTCTGCGCTAAGGCCAAGGTTTCCTTTTGCTTGTGCAGCTTGAAGCTGTGTCCCAGCGCCTGCTTGACCCATAGAGGAAGTTAGCTGGCCAAGGTTTTGTTGTCTACCTTGAGCTTGCTCAAATGCTTGCTGAGCCGCTTGTGCTGCCTGTTGATAGCCTTGTGACCTTAACTGAGCGCCTGTTCTGGCTTGTTGTTCAAGTATGTTTCTTCCAATTTCTGCTTGCTGAACACCTTCTCTTGACCCACCAAAAGCACCTGACTGAATTGCACTCGCCTTTGCTTCTTGTCGCTGCTTCTTGCCAAGTCTAGCAATCTCTTCTTGCTCAGCGTCAATAACTTGTTGAGTGAACGGGTCCATAAATTTGCTAATAGAAGAAGGATCAAACTGGGAGCCAGTTCCTTTTAAGGCTCCTATTCCTTGCTGTGCATACTTTCTAGCCGCTGCCCCTGCACTTGTTAGATCTCTGCCAGCTTGGCCTGTCTGCGCCCTGGCTCTTGCAGTTGCCTCTAAAGCTCTTTGTTGTGCCGTTCCAACTTGACCGCCTATACCGGAAGCTGCTTTTGCAATTGCAGCCTCACCTTGTCGAGCACCGGCCCCAGCCTGTCCTCCAATTGAGCCAAGTTGTTGAGCTAATTTCTGGGCTTCAGAAAGACCTTGTCTTTCTTGATACCTAGACTCTGTTTTTGCTTGAGAAACACCTGTACCTATATTAGACGCAGCCCTTGTCATTGCGGCTTGGCCAATATCGGCCTCTCTACCTACTTGTCCGCGAGCTTCAAGCGCCATTCTTTGCGCGGCTGCAGCCTCATCAGCAGAGCTTCCAGCGCCTTGCCTGATCATTGACTCTGCGCCCTTAATGCCACCTTGAGCTTGAGCTATTTCTCTTCGTATATCTTGATCGGCACGATTGGTATCGTAAGCCGCGCCGCGCATCAAAGAGCGGCCTTCTTGATCTAGAAATTGCTGTCCCATATTAGGGTCATACTGACCAAGGCTTTGCATGTACAAAGCTCGAGCCTGCGGATCACCAAACACACCAGCACTGGCGGGATTAAATCATTGAGCAGCCTGTCGATACAATCCTTCTGCTTCGGCAAGCTGTCCACCAAATCCGCCTAACCCTTGAGCCATGTTGCGAGCTTGGATCTCTAGCGGAGATAACCCAGCTACTTGCTGAATAGGTACAGGTATTTGCTGGCTAATTAAACCAGCTTGATCTGGCGTGCCAAAATAAGTTGCTAAAAGATTTCTAGCTGTAAGCTCAACCGCTGGATCAGAATATGTTTGTTGAGCCCTTGGCAAAACATATGGTTGAGTGTCATCTATGATTTCTGTTTCGCTATCAAGTATACCCATTACGACATCCCCGTGGCTTTTTCACCCATCTTTTGCAATGCGTACATAGCTCTTGCGCCCTCTCTTCGCTGATCTTGTTTGCTGTTATCAGCTCCCATCATATCACCAATACCGCGCACTGCTTTAGCGTTAACGACAAACTCACCATCGCTTAGCATGGCAGGAATATCATCCGATGTTTCTGTACCTGGTCCTTCTATTTTACCATTTACTCTAGGAAATCCACCTTCTGATAAGGTTGCAATGCCGCCTTGGTTAAATGCTCCACCCAGGCTACCTATGCCGCCAAGGCCCAAAGAGCCAAGTCCACCGCTTTTTATCTGTTCAATCGACTTTTCAAAATCTTCTTTCTGTTTTTCCCATTCTTCTAAAGCAGTTTCGTATCTTTTTTGAGAAGCCATTTGGCCTCGACCGCTGAATGGAGGGAAGTCAGATCTTTGCGGCTTAGGAACTATATCTTCGTAATCACTTCCAAGCTGCATCTCTTGATCAGGATCAGTTGGGTCTGTCCTGCCTGGAGGAAGACCGCCGTCATCTGCTGGCGGCTGGTCTCGGCCGGTCTCAGGCTGCAC
>JAAHTH010002395.1_pt1 | contig 14495 bp, 18 predicted proteins | sample 6116091 | NCBI WGS metagenome assembly JAAHTH01 (sample SAMN13939990, study PRJNA603662) | sponge metagenome | isolation source: marine sponge | host: Mycale hentscheli | place: New Zealand | collected 2006
TCCCCCCTTTTTTTACCACTTTGACTTTTCGCCTACATTTTCATAAAATTGAAACTAAAAATGCCAAATTAGAAAATACACAACAAACACATGTACACCAAAGAGCAACTCCTCAACCTTCGCCATTCTCCTCTGTCTCAGGGGCGTCCAGAAAACCTTGGAACCATTCCTGGGGTCACAACCGACACTCCGCCACTCAAAAGTCAGTTCAAGGGTCGCCGCCGAACCAAATCTGAACCGCCCAAACAGGAACCGCCTACAAAGCAACCGCTCCAGTTCCAGTTCATCACCCGCGTAGGTGGCTTGAACGGAAGTCATTTCCAAGAAAACTACTCATTCGTGGCCCTTTCTCAAGGCGTCCCCGTTTACCAGAAAAAGGTATAAATCATATCTTTCCTCCCTCAGAAAATTCAGCTGTTATGCTGTTTTTTCTATTTTAAGAAAATAATAGTTTACATGGACTGAGTTTTCGGTAATGGAATGAACCATCATAGCATATATTTATCCAGCCTACATATACTCAAAAAATTGAAAAATCACATCATCCAAATAATATATCCAAAATTAGCTATTAACTATGTCAGCTGGAAAGAGTGCAGCACTCAAAACACCCATATCTACTGATATGATGATCAAGAAAGAAGAATTAAATAACCAATTCATGGTTTTATGTGAACACTACACCGAAGAGTATGAATTGACATGGTCAACTGAAGGCTGGCGCACTCTAACGCCAAGACCTTTATTTCCATCAAAAGTCAAAAACGTGATGGCATGCACAAAGAAACTCCCTTCTGCTGAAAGCCTCCGTGAAATGCAGTGGAACCAAAATTACATATTAACCTCAAGAATCGTCTTGGAGAGCTATACTCAAAGGTAATAAATTATAACCTATGTAAGTTAATTATAAATATATATTTTTTACGTTAGTTATGATTTTAACGTAAAAAATTTAATGTTTGTTTTTATGACGTTTTTTAGATCCTCTGCCTTTTTTATTATGCCTTGCCCTTTTTGATAAATTGGATTTTCTCTTTCTATGCGTGCGTTTTCGTTTATTTATTTTTTTCCTAGTTAGCTTTTTACGTCCGCCCACTTTCCGCTGTGATCCTTCGGATACATTATTACGTCCGGTCATGAATGGTTTATAATTCTGCCCACTAGCATTAGGATAAATTGAAGTTATATTATGCATTAAGAAACTCGGTGATGTATCGTCAGACTTAAACAGATCTCCATCTTTTTTCTTTTCGTGACCCTGTGAAAAAATAAAGGTTTTTTTCGTAGTTCCAATGTTTTGTTCAGGGTCATGGACGGTAATTTTTATACCATCTTCACCATATTCATTCTTCACTCCATGCACCGTCATATTATCTAAAAATAATAATCCTCTTAATTCTCGTCTGCTACGACCTTCCTGGGGTTTCTCGCAATAAAAAATAAAAGACTTACCTGGATCGTGTTCATTTTCTACTAAATAAACAGCTCGGCGATGACTAACGTCTATTCCTAATCTCTTATTATCACGATATAATAAGTATGGTGTGCTGGATAGGCCGGCGCGTCCGAGATGTTTTAAAAATGTATCACAATTTCCGTTCGACCCCAGCCAGACCACCTTAATATCACCTTCCTGATTAATATCGCCGGTCGCCTCCACGTCGCCTTCCTCATGATGAACGTCAGTCGGCGCCGCCGATGGCCCCTTAATATCACCTTCCTGATTGATGCTCATATATATATATGTATATATATTTTATAAAATTATATTTTTTATAAAATGATATTTTTTATAAAATGTTATTTTACGGATATTTATATGACAAATATAATCCAGGTAACAAATGACCAATTATAGTAAATACCCATAGTTTTTTCCACTGATTATTACATAATTTGTAGGTGCAATCAGGAAAATAAACATCATTCAAGTTTAAACCATCACATGTTAAAAAACTCCACAATAAATGCATATTGATTGAAATAAACGCAGATTCAATTATATATATACCGTCGTTAATGATAAAAAACATATATATAACAGGAAATATATGACCTAAAAAATCCATTGTATATATCTGAAAATATGAAACATCGTGATATTCCTTTGAAAGCTCTATAATTTTATTATAACCATTATAATCTATTAAAATGGCACTTTTAAAACCCATAAAAACACCACATGCACAATTAAATGATATCATACCAATAAAATTATTGTTTGTTACAATATACAATAAAAACGTCGTAACTGAAATATAGGTAAAAGGGATCATTAATGTATTGTATTATTTTGCATTTAATACAATACATTATTGATATTAGAAGTTATTGCTGCATAATTCATATAGTCCACATATTTTAAGAAATTATGCAATATATTCTGTTATAAAATTAATCAAATCTGCTTTATTCCCATAAGTGAGACATCTACGACGTTTACGTGCATAAACTGTTAGTGGTTGACGAGTTTTAATATATGCCTTTAGTCTTTTGCATGTATATTTATTTAAAGTATTATTATCACAATGCATTTTAATATTTTCAAAATCTTTATTGTCAAATACATTGTTTGAAATATATTCTTGATGCTTTTTAGAAAGTTTGTTTTTTTCACTATGATAAACATCTACAACCCTGTCATACAAATTATCAGTATCAAGTGTTTCATATAATCCGGGATCTCCTATTAAACTCTCCCACATTTCTGTCTTATATTTTTTATTCAACATGTAATTTAGATTTTTAATGCAAAGATCTCTCATTTCTTCATCTAAATACACATTTGAATTGTTTGGGCCATCTATAGTTAATTGTAATACATGTATAATTATTTTTATTATAATTATAAATATTCCTTCAAATTGTTGTTTCCATCGTAGCCCGTCATTTCCATGTGCAGTCCATGTATGATATGATTGTATGTTATGTCCACCCAGAATTCTATTAAGAAGTCCCGACCTCTCGGATGCCAACATTTTATGTATAAATTGATATTGACCTACAATATATGCACCGACTAATCCATGATATATATCTGACCAAAGAAATGATGTGCCGCTACGACTAAATTTGTTTCTAGCAATACTAATGTGATCATGAATCCACTTTTCATATCTGGTAACATAATTCAAAGGCGATGGCATGACAAAAGGCTTGGTATGAGCACCATTGGTTTCTTTAAATATATTAATTATATTTTCAGCAATTTTTGTTGATTGCCTGACACATAAACTCATTCTATTTTGTGGGTCTGGAGTATTAAATGTCTTTGATGTTAAAACTAAATTATTTATTAAATCTATATCATTAATTGTTAAAAATCCAAAAATACATTGTAATGTATCATATGGAAGATCAGTGAGTACTAGCATTTACTTATTATATTGTTGGTTTCCCTAATCAATTTTGTTTTAATATATAATATTCTGCAGCGGGAAAGTAACGACGCTTATCCGTTTTTACGTTTTAAATATAAGATCCAATTATATTGGATCGTTATTGCCGCATAATTCATATAATCTCTCTTTTTAATTCTATGTATTTTTCTAGCTAGAATCTCTCTATATCTAGGAGACGATAGCCACCCTAATTGAATAATTGATGCGTTATAATGAGGGTATCTGTAATAATAAAAATCTGTTAAAAAAGTTTCGCGCTTGGGTGGCCGCCGCCTATTGAAAAGTCTAAACATTTATATATAATGGCTCGTAAAAGAAACTTATCGTCTGAATGAAATAGGTTTATTCGGTCGTTTAGGTCTAATACGTATAGCAGCCATACCAATAGCTTCTGGTATTTCAGATTTTATCTCAGGAGGTATTGTGTTTATACGCGCTTGTCTACCATCAGTTCTGGCTAAAAAACTTCTTGCTATTCCTTTTTTATGTATGCCTCTTGTAGAACCCTGTTCCCGTTTTCTTAGTAGATTGTAAATATTTCCGGCCTTCATTTTTCTACTTCTTTTACGTTTTCTCTCTTTATTACGTTTATTTGATTTATGTTTATGTTTTTTACTTTTGTGCTTTTTTTTTGTTTTTTTTCTATGCAATGATCCTTTGGCTGAATCTGATCGTGGAATTTTCATTTGAGAGTTCTTTTCTAATTCTAAATGTAAAAAATCCTCCAAATTTTTTATAGCTCTATCTAGTTTATTATTAATATCTTTTACAGAATCTTGACCATCAAACCATTTTTCCCAACCAGACTCTTTACTGCAATTATCTCTTATTTCATTTATATTTTCTTTCATTATTTTCATATTTTTAAGATCATTATTAAAAGTTTTAATTTCGTCTGGTATTTGTCTCAAATTTATATGAGATGGTTGAAATTGTGAACTTCCAAATGTCTGCATAGCATTATTAATATTATTTTTATGTTGTATCAAATTTGTGATATCCCAACAGTCCATTATAATATAATAAATGATTATAATTCTAAAGTATCATAAAGAAATAAAACTTCATCCTCCATTATTATTTTAATTAATCCATCAATATTTTTACATACATGATCTGCTTCATTTAAATTTGAATCAACATACCCACCAGAAAGAACCCCAACTACCTTGGAACATTTTGCATTTATTCCAGCATGAATATCAGATATGGTATCACCTATCATTAATGTTTGTGATGGTGGTATATTAAGAGATTTACATATAGATAATATTGGTTCAGGAGAGGGTTTACTGGAAATTCCGTCATTACCGCAAACAAGCTTATCAATTAAAAATGGCATTTTACGATTCACAGGTTGTATCATATTTGAAGTAAAATTATTAATATATGGTTTTTTTTTATTAACGCTGGTAGCAATATTTAATAATCTAAGAGTTTTTTCAGTAGGTTTTCTATCATCGGATGTGCATATAGCAATTTTAATATTTTTCATTTTTAAAAATTCAAATAAGGCTCGTGTATTTACGCACTCTTTTATAGTATCCTTTGTTACTTCAATTTCTACCCATGCATTACGTATAGTTTCTATGAGAGATTTTCTCTCATTTATATCTTTACATGGAATAATTTTGCGTATATTTACGATATAATCACAAATCGCATTTCTAATATCATCATTTGTTCCCTTAGCAATAACACTATCAAATGAAAATGTATTTAACATGTGATCGTAACCTAAATATTTCCATATTGAGGGATAATCATTTGATTCAACTAATAAGTTATCAAATAATTCGGATAACTTATATATCATTTTTTTTGTCCATTCCCCAAACATTAATGTATTATCTATAATGGTGCCATCTTTATCAAAAATTACCAATTTTATTTTATCTATTTTTTTCTTGCTTTGAAAATATACGTAAAATTCTTGGTTTTGTATAATACTGTAAAATTCAAGTTTCTTATTTTGATACCGTTTTTTATCGTATTTTTTGAATAATTTATAAAATGCCATATAATTAATCAGACAATATTGCAATAAATCAATCTCAATATTAATTTTGGTTTTCATGAGAGAAACAAAATTATTTACCTTTTTAAGTTCAATTTTAACGCCCTTTAAAAAAAAATCATAGTCACTTGTATTATCATTAATAATATCCTTTAAAAATGTATAGTCAACATAAAATTCTTTGTAAACATTATTAGATTCTTCTAAAATTTTAGTTCCAAATTTCATTTTTAATATTAAAAAATATAAAATTATCGTATTAATAATTTTTTAATGGGGTGTAAATTTATTTGCTTATATTTTTGTTCATATTTCTCTCTTTCATACGCAGTAATATCTTGAATTGTTTTAAAATTTTCCTTGGTATTTTTAATACATAACCTTGAAACACATCCACCCATATTAATATAAATTATATATATAATTAAATATATAATGAAAGAATTAATGCAAAGTAATGTTTATATTTATGGGATAATAATAATATTAGCAGTATTAGAATCATTTTCTATGAGTTCCTTAAAAATATCAAAGGGTTATGATATTTATTTAATAATAAGTATATTATGTTTCGTGTCATTGGTATTTCTTTTTAGAGAATTATTAAAATATAAAAATTTAAGTATTGCATATCTATTATATCATTTAGGAACCATTTTCCTTGTTAGCATAATAAGTATTGTAGTATATAAAGAAAAGTTTTCAACAAAGGAAAAGATAGGATTAATAATGGCTATAATAGCGATCATATTAATGTCAGATCATTCACACTGATAAATAAAAAATTTTATAATTAATATTTTTATTTATCTAAATAATTAATCACCAGCCTTCTTCTTTACAACGCGCTTCTTCTTTACAACAGGCGTAGGAGTTTCAACTGGCTTTACATCTGCGTCTGTCTCTGCAGTAGAACTTGTCATTTGAGAAGGAGGCGCATCCTCATCATCCGAATCGGCAACTACAGTAGAAGTAGCTGCACCATCTTCTTCATCTTCGCGCTCTTCTTGCTGATTAAGGGTTTCCTTCTCAGTAGAACTCATCTGCACAAGGCACTTAGCACGGTCAAGAGAAGCCTTGGGCTTTACAACACACTGCATAAGCTTCCATGTAACACCGAACTTTCCGCCGGCAAACCAAATACCACCACACTGAACAACTAGTGCCACATTTGTCTGCTTAGGAACAAGCTGCATGGGCGTGCCCACCGGCTGACTCATATTATGCTTTGCCAGAATGTCAGGAGTGGCATAAAGAAGGTGCTCATTTACATCATAAATCTCTACCTTGTGTTCACCATCATAAAACGGAATCTTAACACGAAGTGTGGGGGAACTGGAAAGATCGGGTTCCTGAGTCTCAGGATCCTTCTTATAACGGAGCATCGGCGTCCAAAGAGCATCAACAACCTCAGATGTCATCTTGGGCTTGTTAAACCACTCCTTAGAGTTGGTGACTGCGTCTGCCTTAATTTTTGCCTCCATTGCAATCAGTCCCTCCAAGAATGCAGATGCATCTGGATTGGGATAATTTGCAGAGGGGAACTGAAGTGCCATATCATAGCTCTTCTTGCCATCATAATCATTTTCATTCAAGCCCCACGTGAGCATAAGTGGAGTAGAAAGCATAAGGTATTTCTTTGTGTCGGCATTGTTGATATTAATGCTCTTGCCACCAGACGCGTTGGTCTTGGGGGGAGAGTAGGAAATACCGGTGCCGGTGAAGGAGGAAGCGAGGACGACCTGGGGGGAGGACATTATTAATTTAATATACTGAGTTTTCTTTAAATCAATTTTCTGAAAAAATAAATTGTAATATTAGTTTTCAAAAAATTTGTCATAAAAAATATGAATTGATAAAGATAAATAATTAATAAAATATATTTTATTAATTACTATTATAATGATGGATACAATTCCAGAATTTTTAAAACCTTCATCACAAAATAAAAAATATGGTATTCTACTTGCATCTATAATGTTTTTATGGTCAGGATTAAATAAAATAAATAATTTTAATAAAAAAGTTACAACATTAATGAATAAAACTGGATTAAACAAATTATTATGTTCTTCTGGAATGATAGGCGTTATCCTTCTTGAAACGGTAGGATTTTTAATATTAATAGAATATTTCTTTGGAATAACAATTATTTCAAATTTGTTTACACGTTATATTAAAAAGGATAATTTAGTCAAAATTATTTTATTAGCGCTACTTTTATTTTTAATAGTAGTTACATTAATATACCATCCATTTAGCCTATCTCATCCAATTCCATTTTTTTCTAATTTAACAACATTTGGATTATTTTTTTATGTATACAATGATTTATAGATTTTTCATTTATTTAAATCTATTTCTATTTTATTAAAATGATGATTCATATATTTCTGAAGATTGAAATATGTTAATTCTATAGTATCATCTACATTTAACAATTTTTTCAAATCTTCATTTGGCTTTATAATTTTCCTATTATTTGGATCTTGCAGATTATTTGTTTTTATATACTCGTGTAACTTTTGAGTTATATCCGTTCGTGGCATCTTTGTTGCTTTATCCAAAGAGAGAAAATCACATAAGGCTTCAGATAATAGGGTAGGTGCTGCAAATCCAGATGGCTTCTTTTTTACTGATTTTTCCTTTACAAGCTTTTGTTGACTCTTTGAACTCTTTTTTTGTTCCATCTTCACCATTTTTTCTAATTCTTTAATCGTTTGTTTCATAACATCCATCTGAGCTTTAACAGTTTGAATTGATGTAGTCATTTTATTAAATTTCTCTCCAAAATCATTTGTATCCTCACCAGAAATATTTACATCTAATGTTGCTTGCATTTATTAAAATTGTATTAAAATCTTTATTATATTATATTATATATTCAATTAAGTTTTTGAATATATAATACTTATTATTGTTTAAATAATCCTGTTATTATAAGAGCTGATGCCATAAAACACCACATTGATCCCCAAAGTCCAAAAACATTACCTGTTTGTCTTACATCAAAAATCAATACATATAATAGTGAACACAAAAAAATTGCCAAATATTGAAGAGATAATTGGGGTCCAGTAAATATAAAATGCATACAAATATATAATAAAAATAATAACATACCTACATACATATTACTGTTTAATTTCTGCCAATTCAAACGACAGATACTATTCTTACAATTAGATGATGTTATGATATAATCACCTTTTAAACTATACATGTAGATAATTAAAACTGTATATGTAACAAATAATACTCCAAAATATTTCATATGGTCTTTAAACATATAATTAGCATTTGGGTATTTATAATGTATTAATGCATGTAAAAGGGGTTGAATACCCAAAATGGTATAAACCATATATGAACTATATTTAAGCATCTGTTTATTATTTAATCTAATTGAACGATGAACAAAATATTCAGCGATTTGCATCATTGATATAGTCATAATAAATAATCCATAATTCATCTTATTGTTATTATATAATTTTAACCCGGCGGCCATTGCACCTAAAAATACTATCAAACTTACTGTTTCATTAAAACACATATATATATATATAATTTAGAATATCTAATACAAATATTATCTACTTTTCAAATAGTTAAATACTTATCGTATAAATTATATTCAATTAAGTTTTTGAATATAATTTAATATAATTTAATTCTCTTTTTGAGAATTGGTTTGTTATTTAATGCTTAGTGCTTAGTTCTGACGCCTACCCTTATTCCACTGCTTGCCTGCACCGCCCGGAACCTTGCGACGAACCAACATCCACTCCTCGCCCTCACGTGGACCCTCGCCACGAACACGGACTGGACGCCTCTCGTCACGACCACCTACACGCATCTCACCGCGATCAGAACCACGATCAGAACCACGATCAGATAGGTGCTCATGACCACGCTCCTGACGAGTCTCACGATTCGCCTGACGAGTCTCGCACATCAGCATATTTCCCCCTACTCCGCGAACATCTCCTGCCTGGTATTCATGATCACTATCGGGCGTTTCACACCAAACAAAATCAACATATTCACCCTGGACAAGATACTTGTATTGTTCCTTAGACACTGAAAGACCGGTATGATGCACAAAAACATCTGTTCCCTGACGCTCACCATCAGATACCGTAATAAAACCATAACCTGCGCGTGCGTTAAACCACTTTACGCGGCCCTGCAGGCGCTCAGAAGAAGTAGAATCTGCGGAAGTGTTACCATGAGAAGGCATTATACTATTATGAATTAGATTATCTTTAAGTTTATTCTCTATATATAATATGGTTTACTTCGTTGGACATGTTATTAAGCATAAAAATAATTGGATCGCATTGTCAAATATTCCAGTTAATATTGTAAATTTGGATGAAGATCTCTCACATAGAAATTTAAATCCTTTCTCTCCATCAATGCAAATACTTTATCAACCGTATTCTAATATGATGCCATTGGCAACATCAATAATCAAAACAACTTATGTTAAACAGTTTCAAAGAAAATTTAAACTCCTGATTGCCAAAAGAAGAGAGAAAATGAAGTTTGAAAATATAAAAAAGAGAGAAATTGGTCTGTAATTATTTTTTCTTAATTATCATATAAATATTTAAACAATAAAACAAAATGGTCCAAGAAATTACATCAATAGTTACTCCACCTGTTAATGTATATTCCCAGCCTATTAAGAACAAATATGCTAACATCACAAAGCTACGAATTTTAACCGCATTTGAAGAAACAGTCGCAACCAAAAAACACGCCATAGCTAATTGATAAAATAAACCTTTTGTAACATAATTTATCATATATTATACACTATGATTATTAAAGTCATATTTGCTTAAAAACCAACCATTTTTCCTTAGTTCCTGTGAAAATAAACGTATTAAATAATCATAATTTGGCTCTTCATCAAATTTCAAATTTACTACATTTTCTAAATATTTCCTGAAAATATCTCCATCTATATTTTTACATAATTCCTCACTAGTTATTACTGTTTTCAACCGTCTTACCTGATTTAATCGTCCATCTTCAGTCGTATGTTTTATTCCTTGCCATGGAAGTTTTGGTAGTTGAAGCCATATTAACATATATCCCAGCGATATTAGGTCATCTCTCCGCGATGCTTCTATACCTTTGTGTATATTTACACTCATATAACGAGATGTTCCTACTAAACTCTTTTCAGTTTTATATTCTATATGTTTACCCTTGCTAATATATTTTTTAGAGAGACCAAAATCAATAATTTTTATGTCATTTGTTTGTTTACATAATAGGAAATTTTCAGGTTTAATATCTCTATGGATAATTTTTAACTTGTGGACCCTTTTAATCTTTTCTAATAAATCATGCATTAATAAGAGAGAATTTTTATAAGAAAAACAACCTTGTTTTTTTTTAATTGCATCCAATGATTCGTCATATAAATCCATTATCATACATAATTTATCATTCTCATTTCCAAATCTCCTTAACTTAGGTATGAAGTCTTCCTTATTAAAATATTGTAACATATTAGCTTCATGCTTTAATGTTGTTATATTTGAATTTAGTTCTATTTTACATGCTAATCTCTCATTCGTAGCAACATTACGGACAACAAATACTTCACCAAATGACCCTGTTCCAATCCGTTTTTCTATTTTATATTTATTAAAAATAAGTGCCATATTGTATTATCTAATTTATATTTAGAATATTATTACAATAATATATAAATGTGGAGAGTTATGCTAGGAACCATTTTCGGTATATATTTGGCTCAAAATTATAAATTGCCTAATATTAAGAGCAAATTTCGTGATATTGAAAAATATTTAAATGATCACCGCGTTCTTGAAGATGACAACGATTTAAACCGCCCTGATAGTAACGCTTGACTTAATACATTGTGTAAACAGTATAAAATTTACACAATATTAATAATGTAATGGTCAGACTATGCGAAGATAATGTTCCACTTCTCAATGATATTAGTGATATTGAAACTGAATATCCATTTAGTTTAAGTCCGTTTCAAAAGCATGCTATTGATGCAATTATTTCAGGGAATCATACACTTGTTACTGCACATACGGGTTCGGGGAAAACTTTGCCAGCTGAGTTTAGCATTGAATATTTTACTAAACAAAATAAAAAGGTTATCTATACTTCGCCCATAAAAGCATTGTCTAATCAAAAATATCATGAATTTGTTGAAAAATTTCCTAATATCAGTTTTGGTATTCTTACTGGAGATATTAAATTTAATCCAGATGCCGATGTTATTATTATGACTACAGAAATTCTAAGAAACACTATTTTTAATAAATTAACGCAAGATGAATCTAATAGTGCACTTCAATTCACAATGGATATTGAAAACGAACTAGCTTGTGTTATTTTTGATGAGGTTCACTATATTAATGATGCTGATCGTGGAAAAGTTTGGGAAGAATGTATAATGAATCTACCTAACAATATCCAAATGGTTCTCCTTAGTGCAACACTACATAGCCCAGAGAATTTTGCCAAATGGATTGAACAGCGCAACGATAATAAAACTGTATTTCTTGCATCAACATATGAACGGGTAGTCCCTCTCACACATTACGGTTACATGTGTATGCATGATAGTTACATTAAGAAAATTAAAGATGTAAAGATAAGAGAAGAAATATCATACAATATCGGTTTCCCTGTTCCGCTTTCTAGTAGTAAGAAGGGTTTTGACGATCTTACATATTCTATCATTAAACGAGCACGAGATTATACTCAGCGCAATAAAATAAATATTAATAGTAAATACGTTCTTAATTCGCTTATTGAATATTTAAATATTAATAATTTGTTGCCGGCTATTTGTTTTGTTTTTTCAAGAAAACAAGTAGAAGTCCTTGCTAAGTGTATAGATAGATCTCTCTTTAGTTCAGATTCTACAATCCCATCTATTGTTGAACATGAGGCGGAATTAATTCTTAGAAAAATACCCAATCATAGAGAATATACTGAGCTCCCAGAGTATGTATTTATGATGTCATTAATCAAAAAGGGTATTGCTATTCATCACTCTGGTGTTCTTCCTATACTGCGCGAAATCGTTGAACTGTTTTTTGCAAAAGGTTATATTAAACTTTTGTTTGCTACTGAAACATTTGCTGTAGGAATTAATATGCCCACAAAGACTGTTATTTTTACTAGTTTCCGTAAGTTTGATGGGAATGACATGAGGTATCTATTGCCACACGAATATACACAAATGGCCGGCAGAGCTGGCAGGCGTGGACTTGATACTGAAGGACATGTTATTCACTGCAATAATTTGTTTGATATGCCAGATATTAACACTTATAAAAAAATATTACGTGGTAATCCTCAATGTCTAACCTCAAAATTCAAAGTATCGTATAATCTTCTACTGAATCTTATTCACAATAATTTATATGATGATAATAAAGAATATATAAAAGGAATTGAAGGAACTATGTTACAAAATGAAATTGATGCAGAGATAAAGGAGTCAACTAAACAGGTTGAATCTACTAGCACTATATATGAAGATTCAGTTAATAAGCAAACTACAAAAACGCCTAAGGAAGTTTGCGATGAATATATTAAACTTAATGACAGTTTAAAATTATTGAATAAGAAAAAGAGAAAAGAATGTGAACATAAAATTAAAACACTTGAAGATGAATATTTTAGTATTCAAAAAGACGTCAAAACATATACAGAAATTTATAATATGAAAGAAAAAATTGATGCACAAATGGATGACATTAACCATGCAAAAAAATATGTTAAAAATCAAATTAAAATAAGTCGTGATATTTTAATTGAAAATGCATTTATTGTCTCTAATCTTGAAGACGATTTTTCATATTCACTTTCAAGTAAGGGTATAATTGCAAAAAATATACAAGAAATTCCTAATCTTGTAATGAGTGATATTCTTCATATGTATGATTATTTTGCAAATATTGAACCATGTGATATTGCAGGAATTTTTTCATGTTTTACAAATATTACTTCTTCTGAAAACATACAAATTTCAACTATACACGATGAAACTATTAGAAATATTTTATACAAGCTGGACCATCTTGTAAATAAATATCACGATGATGAACTTAAACGAGAATATTATTCCGGCATTGATTACACCATACACTATAATATAGTAAATGAAATTATAAATTGGTGTAAATGCGAAAATGAGACTGAATGCAAGGAACTTTTACAAAATATGAGTTACTATAAAAATATTTTTATTGGTGAATTTTCTAAGGCTATAATGAAGGTTAATAATATTGCTACTGAAATTAAAAATATATGTGAGGACACCAATAATATTGAACTCATGCGTAAAATGGAAGATATCTCAAAAATTACATTAAAATATATTGTCACAAATCAATCTTTATACGTATAATTTTCTCAACATATATTATATTATAAATGTGGAAAAGCAATAAACCTGACAAACAAATAGAAATTTTAAAAAAGGAATTAGAAAATTCCAATACTATATGCGAGGACTATAAGTATAAATTAAACTGCAGTTATCAAGCCATAAAAAAATATAAAAATATAATATTTAATTTAGAAAGTAAAATAATTGATAATAACAAAGAAAAAATAACACTAGAGATTATAGAGAATATGGATAGTAAAACATTATTAGAAAGAGCCAATTATTTAAAGGCTATGGCTGAAGAGGCCAGACTTAACGCAGAACGCTGTAAAAAAGAAGCCGATGCAGCAGTTGAACTTGCAAAAACAACCACAGAAAAAAATTCAGAAGAACCTGAAACTTTAGAAAAAACTGAGCCTGAACCCGCCGCTCCTGAACCTGTTGCTCCTGAGCCTGAGCCTGAGCCTACTGAACCTGAGCCTGTTGCTCCTGCTCCTGAGCCTGTTGCTCCTGCTCCTGAACCTGAACCTGAGCCTCCTGCTCCTGAGCCTCCTGCTCCTGAGCCTCCTGCTCCTGAGCCTCCTGCTCCCGAGCCTCCTGCTCCTGAGCCTGTTGCTCCTGCTCCTGAGCCTGTTGCTCCTGCTCCTGAGCCTGTTGCTCCTGCTCCTGA
>JAAHTH010001939.1_pt2 | contig 14491 bp, 14 predicted proteins | sample 6116091 | NCBI WGS metagenome assembly JAAHTH01 (sample SAMN13939990, study PRJNA603662) | sponge metagenome | isolation source: marine sponge | host: Mycale hentscheli | place: New Zealand | collected 2006
TATATTAATTGCTATATCTTTTATATATGATGTACCAGTTGGTTGCGGGTTTAATAATATATAGAAGTAATAAGTAGCAGGTATTGTTCTGTAAGAATTTAAATCTATATTCTGTACTATATAAGGACTACTTTCTCCAGCCATTGTATTACCAGCAGCAGGTAAACTATATAAGTTTGTAGCAGCGGCAGCATTTGAAGTTAGTGCTGTATCAACATAAACAGTAAATAAATCACCACTCCATGTAGTATTACCATAAGCATGATACCACATAACCATCCTTAAGTTATTTGCAGTACTAGTCATCAATGTTGAGAAATTATAACCAGGTGTTCTTACAATGTGGTCCCATAAGTTTCTACTTGATGAAGTTTCCTTATACACATACCTTTCTGTTGACACAGCAGTTGGTGTACCATTTGTAGCACTTGTCATACCACCTGCAGGTCCAGTAAATGTTGATGGTGTTGTACCAAAATCACAATTAAATCCTTTAGTAGAGACACCTGCTGTCCATGTAGTTCCATTTACGGCACTTACACCATTTACCCAACCATCTGCAGCATAAGCAGCACTTGGTGTCCAATCAGCACCTGCATTTGTATTTGCTGTTTCGCCATTAAAATCATATATAGTACTTCTATATAAAGGACCAGTTGATGGTACGTCTATATCAGTTATTGATGCTATATTTGCTTTAGCAATATTATCTACTGCTGTTATTCCAGTAGACCAATCAATGTTTTGAAATTTGCTTATTGGCATTTATGTAGTTTCGATATATTCCTGTGATGGGTTGAAGTATACTTTATCAGTATCAATTGCATGTCCCATTATTCTAGCAAAATCACCACCAGAAGGTTGTGTTCCGGTAAATAATGCAGACGAATCACCCCACAATTCTTGTCCTTTAGTAAATCCTGTTTGTACTCTTATCATTCCTCTTAACAATACTTCTGTTGAACTTAAAGCAACTCCTACTATACCTTGTGTTGTTGCTAAATTTGTATTGTTATATCCTAACCAAAAACCACTGCTACTAAAAACATATAATCGACCTATAGTAGGTGCTGCTGGGAATGAACCAAATGCAGCTATTTCACCTGAATAAAAATCAACACCAGGGTAAGTTAATTGCCAATCTTTACCTATTGTTAACTTTTCATTTACTAATGAATTTTCTACTGTTAATCTATCATTAGCAGCACTATAAGTAAATCCAGCTTCACCTTGAATAGTATCAGCATCAGCAAAATATGCAACCTGTGCACCTACTGGAGTACCAGTTGTATCAACATAACCAGCTGCATTAATAGTTGCTATATCACTAGTGTTTGTTGCAATATTATTAGTATTGTTTGTTATATTAGCGTTATTACTAGCAATGTTACCAGCGTTAGTTAATATATTACTAGTGTTAGTTGCAATATTTGTGCTGTTAGTATTAACATCAGCATCTAATTGCGATATAGCAGTTGTATTGGTTGCGATATTACCCGTATTATTGGATATATTCGTTGCATTAGTGGCTATATTCGCAGTGTTTGTGGTCACTTGCGAGTCGTCGTAACCTTCAATATCAATTACGCTATTACCATCATCTGTAATAGTAATATTTTGTGTTCCTGTTAAAGTTAATGCACCGCTTAATCCCTCTAATGAAGTAACACCTAGTGCTGAACCATCAATAGTGATTTGGTTTGAACCATTGTCAGTTAATGTAATACCTGTACCAGCAACAAATTTTATTGTATCAGTTGTTGTATCACTACCTACTAAATTAACATCTACATCGTTTGTAGATTGTGCACTTGTTAAATCGTATGTTGTATCGGCTTGAGTAATGCCAATCACATTGACGCCTGTAAAATCAGCTGTAGTTGCAGTAGTAAAGTCTATTACCGTACTAGAAAATTCAATGGGCATCAAATTACCCAATCCATCACTTAATTGTTTTAAAGTAGCAAATCCACTCGTATTATCACCAATTTTAATTAGTGAATCATAAGTTGACTGTACTGTATTTCCTGTTAATGTTGCCATTTATTAGTAATTTAAAGGTATTATACATTCGCACTCTCCCCTGCATGAACATCCACTTCTAGGCATTACAATACCACTATTATAAGGACTTCTAGGATTAGGCATCATACCATCACTTCCTGGATTAGTATAATCAGGAAATGCTGATGAATTATCACAAAGATAATCTAACGCCCTTGCCATATAAAATTGTGCTGTATCTAATGTGTTTTCTCTTAGATATTTCATTTTAGTAAATCCAGTGTTAAGTGATTCTTCACTTGATGGATACAATATAGATTTGTTCTTAAACTTAAAATTAAAAGTAGGAATAGCTAAATACAATGAATAATTAGCTAATGCAGGACTTATATAATCGTTTATAAGTGTAGTTTCTTCTGTCGTCAATGAAGCACCCGAAACATTTGTTTTAAGTGAATTATAAAACTTAGTTCCAAGTACATCCTGCACATATATGTCTTGTGCTTGTAATACAAAAGGCATTAAATCATTAGGTTCTACATTGTCATGTATTGCCGTAAGTGATTTTAACCTTGCTTCGCTAATGAATAATACGTTTGCCATTATACTTCTCCTTCTATGTTTTTATCAAAGTTCAATTTAGCTGGTTCAATCGTTACAGGTAATGCTAAACCCATTCCTCTAGTCATTACTGTAAATGATTTATTTAACACTTTCTGTATAGGCATAATTACAGTTGACATGAAATGTGTATATGCTACTTCCATTTCATCTGCATTATTACCTAAACCACCACCATCTCTAATACCAACTAATAAAGGTGATGTAATTCTGTGTGCTGTTAATATTCTACTAGTGATTCGTTCCTCTAACACGATATAATAGTCGTCATTAGGCGAGTCTACTGTTGTTACTTGCGGTGCCTTCTCACTTCCATCACTGAATGATAAAAACACTCTTCCTGCGTTATCTTCGCTACTAAACGATTCAACTAAATCTTTATATAATTGTCTCTGTTCATCAGGTGAAGGTAAACCATTAGGCATGTTAATGAATAAAGAAGGTGACATTCCATTACTAATATTAGCATTGTGAAATCTAGATATTCTAGAGTCTAATTCAATATCATTTACAGCACCCATATAAGCAGGTAATGGGTAAACTTCTTATTCTGGAGAATAAATAAAGTGATAAAATATTTGTGTAGCATCATCACCTTTATTGTCTGTATAACTAAATGATTTATATCTTGTGGGAGTGTATTTACCAACATTTTCCCAATTTGATGAATAGTAGTACTCCTGTACTTTATCCATTTCATCTAATTTACCAGAACGAACATTAGCAAATGGTAAGTGATATAATTCTACAATTTTATCTCCAGCCCTGTTCCATATAGGATTTAAAGCATAACCACCAAATACAAGATAGTCTAAAGCTGCTTTCTCATATATTTCGTTTAATGTTTCACCATTTGCATTAGCTATATCATCGCCTATAACGCGTATTCCCTCGCCTATAGTCGCATCAAACTTAGCTTGCACGGCAGTATTGTGAACTGCAGAGGTATTTAATAATTCAACAAGTTTAGCAGGAAATAAATTACGTGCCCCATATGAGACCCATTCTTTACCTCTTACTTCCTTAAATTGTGGTAGGTTAATAGCCTCTAAATTAAGTACGTGAAGAAGTTTATCATCGACTTGGGGCTTATATGCTTTCTTTTTACTCATCTAAATAGGGTATATTGTTCGTTTTGTTCGTTATCGCTTATGTGAACAGTAGTCTCATCTGTAACACCATTACTAACAAATGCGTTTTTAACTTTAACTAATCTTTGTAATTGAGGAATAGGTATTGCACCTGCCTGAAATGTAATTTCATAATATCCTCCAATATCATCGTTCTGTAACTTATCATTAGTATAGGTCCAGGTAAATTGTTGATAACGGTCATTGTTAGTAACTAAGATTAATGGAAACCATTTATTAGTCAAATAAACATCTTCACCATTCAAGATTTCCTCATTATCATACTTACTTCTCAGGAAGAATCTATCCGGAACGCTGAGTACCTGCGTTCTATAAATTGTTAATACTCCGGCAGCACCGCTAAAATCTATTGTCATCCTAATAATTTTACGTAGTTAAATATAAAGTGGCATGAAATTGTATCGAGAATAGAAAAGGGGAAACTTTCGTTCCCCCTTTCCCTTTATATAATCTGTAAAATTACACTGCTGTAATTCCAGTGACCTCTAACATGGGTCCGTTATCTATACCTGTGAACTCGATAGTCAAGCCATTTCTGTCACCATATGCGGTTCCAGTTTCTTCGGTTGATGAGGTAGCAACAGCACCTCTATCATTACCTATCATCCAAAATATACCATTGTTATCCTTTACAAGGACAGCAAGCTTAGCACTAATAGCTAAGTTGTATAACTCTGTAAGTTTAGTAGCTTCCATTTTGTTAAATACGGCTGAAGCAACTGAAGTAAAGAATACAGTTCCATTTTCATCGCTGAAAGTTCCTGTTTCTGTTAATGTTCCAGTTTGCTTAACCAACTCGTACTTATCCATAGAAGTTAAATCGGCTGCAAGCGGTGAACCATCAATAGTGATAGTTGTTACTGCTGTAGCCCCTGAGTCAGGGTCGCCTCCAATTACTAAACTAGTGTCTACGTTTTGAATGTAAATAGCCTCAATACCACCGACGTTATCACGACAGTCAAGGGCAATGCCCGCTAATGTTGTACAATTATTTGCCATAATTCAGTGGTTTAGTATTGATTATAAAGTGTAGTTAGCCCTAGTTGGATTCGAGATAACACCTTCGGTAGGTTCAGCAGCAGCTGCACCAATCGCCCACTTCATAGTAGCACGCACTTGGTCGTTATCCTCACTGTACCACATCTTAAACTGTTCGAAATCACCTGTAAGGTCAGTACCCATAATAAGGTTAGAAGCACGACTTAAGATTCTGGTGTTGTATCCTGCAATACCTCCAATTTGTTCTTTAATACCACCACAAGCAACTACTTTAATAGCAGTACCTGGGAGAATAAAGCTGGAACCATTAGCAATAGGTGTGAACTCAGTTCTAAAGTAATTTTCAGCAACTGCATTCAAAGCTAACTTCTTATAGTCACCAGGTGACAATATCATAAGAAGGTCATTAGCTAAAGCTACTTCACCATCTAATTTCTCGTACATGTTATATGCACCAGCTAAAGCATTACTTGTAGACCAAGCACCTGCAGTACCTTCTTCAGCACTACCTGATAAAGCTTGTCTAAATCCTGTGCAAGTTGCAGATTTACCATCAATCAAGAACTTCTCGTTCCAGTTTTGAAGTTTTTCTACAAAGTAATTAGCGAAAACAGCCTCGTAAGGAAGGTTTTCACTTGAACCAAACTGACCAGCAGCTAATGCTTGTGCCATGAATGTTTCACGAAGTGCTTGTGTGCAAAATTCATGTTGAATTTTTGCGTGATGTAAGCACATATCTACTTGGTCGATAGATGCACTTGAAGGTGCATTCCATCCACAGCTGTTTCCATCACCAACAGTGAAATCATCACTCATTACTGGGATAGCTACTGTGTTACCTTTTAGTCCAGCACGAACATTTACTGCTTGTGCTAAGTTAGTACCTAATACCGATGCGGCTATTAAGTCAAATGATGTCTCGTCGACATACGATGTTAGAGTTGATAAATCAAATCCGGGTCCTGATGTTGCCATAGTTTCTTATTTTTTTTATTTAATGTTATTTCTACGGAATTCCATAATTTTAGCGAACTTAGCATTTTCTAAACTACCTTGTAACTGTTGATTTTCAGTTAAGTTATTGGTAATTTTAGCACCTGCTGGTTCGTTTTTAAATGCGTGGAATTCCTCTTGGTTCGCACTTACTTTGGTTTCGATTGCCTCAATCTTATTTGAAATAGAATCAAGGGCACTAACAAGTTGTGAAACAGTATCAGCACTTAAAGTAACAGTGTCCTCAGCTTCCGCTGCGACTTCTTCTACTTCTTTTGCTTCACCATCTTCAACTTCATCAATTGCAGTGATAACACCTACTCTGTCAGTAGTAAAAACGAGGCCTTCAGTGGTTTCGTGTTTACCTTCGGGGGCTTCAACGCGTTCGCCCTCGCTGGTAATAACATAGGCTTGGTTGCCTACTTCGAAATCTTCACCGTCAACTTCAAATTTAGTACCGTCAAGTAATGTAGCACCTGCTAATTGTACATCATCAACCAAAGTATCTGCAGTCTCGGCGTCGTGGCCTACCCCTAGCATTACTTTAATTGACTTAATTGCTTCATTTGCTGTCATATTAATTGTTTTATATTGGTTTAAATTCATTATTAAATATATCTCATGGCATTATCGTGATGATTCATTTACCGCGTTTATCTCCGCGTAAAATCGCCTTTACGTTAATGTATAATGCGGTTAGCAGCACAAGAACTGCTAGACCCATCTCTACTTGTGCTAAGCACGTAGCAAATGCACCTCCCGAGGCAACATTCACCATGATTAAATCTTTACTCATCGACTTTTTCAAGGATATTAATGATGTTAGCGAGTGTTTGTTCACTCAATTTATTACTAGCCATTTTCTCAATGAATGGTCCAGCTAAACTAAAACCCTTTAATTCTCCTTCTTTAATTTTACGCCACGTCTCATCATCGTTAATTTTGTAAGACACATACCAGGTGCCCATAGGTAATGCAAAACCCATTTTATAGGCTTTATCATACATTTTATCTTCACTAATCCAGCTTTCTAATAAAGTATTTTTAGTAGTAACTTCAAAATTATGGTCTACGTCTGTATTATTATGCTTATTTAATGCAAGGAATTTTTCAGCCATTTTCCTGATAGTAGATTTAGTAAAGTAGATGTAATATGGAATATCTTCTTCATCCCTTCTTAAAATCATCTTATTAGGAATCATTAATGGTCCTGTTGCAATTCTTTTATCATCATCAAAACTGAAAGCAAATTGTTTAGATGCTTCTTCTTTCCTAATCTGTTTTAATTTCTTTTCTGCCCAATTAATTCCAGCATCACCACCCCAAGCATCCCACATTATACCACCACAACCTTCTCCATAAGGAGTATCTTTATTTTGTTGTTGTCTTCTAAATGCAGACATTCTTGCAATGGTTTCTTCACTTATAGGTTGTCTTTTAGCTAATTGGTTAGCCCTACGTTTTCCTACAGGAGTTCCGCAAGAACCCCAACCATTTTCATCAGCCCATTTTAAAGCACGTTTAGCATTATTAGAAGCTGCTTGAGGATAATCAGTATATGACTCTAATGTAATATCATATGCACTAGCATGATTTTTACCACACATCCAACTACCATCAGGCATTTTATGTTCATGGCCATCAGGACAATCGGGATTTTTACGTAATTCATATTCCTGTTCGTCTGCAAATGCAAGGAAATTAGCTTCAATAGCTGGTGTTTCAACAATTGATACTACATCTACACCATATTCGTCAAAGTTTTCATCATAACCCTCAATATCAATGTCGAGTTCTACTATTCTATCTATTTTTTCTTGTTCCATGATTATAATCTTGCTAAGTTAATGATTTGTGCTTCAGCATTCTGGGCAGTTGTAACATCTCCTGCGAGTACATATGCTTGTGTTACACCTCCGGTACCTCCTCCACCTGTTACATTAGGTCCTGTAACTGTCCCACCAGCTTGTTGATTTCCTAATTGATAGTTGATAGCACCTGCGACATCACCACCACCTCCTGCATTTACATTTCCGGGAATTTGACCACCACCACCTGCAAATCTACCTATAGCTGATGCTGCTATCCCCGCAACTGCTGATGCTGCGGATAATTTTATAGTAGCAACACTAGCAGCACCTGTTGCTTTAATTATTTTTGCCCTTGCAAAACCTGAGGGGTCACCTGCTAAACCTTGTGCAGTAGCCGCAAAAGCAGCTTTTGCTGTAGAACCGGCTACACCTGCAGCATCTGCTGTAGCTTGAGTAATAATTTTTGCTACTTCTAATGCTTTAGTACCTGCAAATATAATGTCTTGAACTTTTTCATTATCTCCGGCAACTGCTGTAGCTAAATCTATTCCAGCATATAATATATTTTCTTTAGCAGCGGCTAGTTGTTCTTCAGCTTGTCGTTGTAATTCTAAATTAGCTTGTAGGTTTTTAGTTTCTTCATCATTTAATTCTGTACGTGGTATTATTAGACCTGTTCTTCTTTCTTCTGTTTCTATAAGCTGAATAGTTTTGGTTTCAATTCTATCTAATGTTCCTGTATTATCAACATTAGTTACTTTACCTTCTTTCTCTATTCGTTTATCTAACTCACCATTGTAGATAGCTAATTCAGTATTTGTAGTAGCAAGAGTAGTATTGTAAGCAGCTTGTGCTGCATCTAAATCTTTCTGTGCTTTTTCTACAAAACCAATACTTTTAAATCCAGCACCAATAATAGCGTTCGCATCTAAGGCAGCTTGTAATTCTTCTTTTTTAAGTCGAATTTGTTCTTCTGCTGCTTCTTGTTCTGCTTCCTGTAATGCTATTTTATCTTGTAATTCTTTTGTAGATAATTCACCTACAGTTTTTGTTACTTCAGCTAATCGTTCTTTTTCTTCAATAGCAGCAATATCTGCTTCAGCAGCTTCTCTAGTATCTTGAGTTAATTGTTCAAATGCTTTTTGTGCTGCTTCAACTTGTGCTTGTGCTTCAGCTGCCCTGGTTTTAAATAATAAGAAAGCACCTGCGGCAGCAATTAATGCACCTGCTAATACAACATATGGGTTTGCTTTAGCTATTAGGTTAAATGCTTTTTGTGCATCCTTAGCTAATTGAAGATTCTCTTTTAATAGTCTAAAACCTTCAGTTAAATCAATAGCACCTTGGGCTAATGCAATTACTTGAAGAACATTTCTTTCAGTAGCTTCAAAAAATTCATTAGATTCATCTCCTAATAAACCAAAAGCACCAGCAGCAAATTCAGCAGAACCAGCTAATACTTTTACACCACCTTCTAAAACATTTAACCTACGGTCTTCCTCAGCTAAGGCATCTGCAGTTGCTTGTTCTAGTTTTTGAGTTGCTTTAGTAGCAGCTTGTGTTTCAGCATCTACATTGCCTAATGCTACTTTTAAGTCATCTAGGTCAGTGATGTAATCTTCTAATCCATCTACTTTAAAAAATATTTTTACGTCTTCTTGTGCCATTCGTTCTTAAATATAAGTGTGTTAAACATTTTCCCAGTTAGTAGTAATTGCCTCCCAGTTATCACTAATGTTCTCCCATAATTGAGGTAATCCACTAGGTGGTATGAAGTTTCTAGAAGCAACTTTAAAGTTATTAAGTCTAATCAAATCAACCTTTACAGATGATTCTTTAGTCATGTCTAGGTTATTTATTTTTTCTATATAATACCAGGCATTCTTTAAAAATATAGCATCATCAAAACTGAAATTAAGTAAATCAAATTTGTCTAATTTAAGATATGCAGTGACTCTTCTACTAAATGGGTTATATAAACTATTAATATAATTAGCCCAGTAGTTATCAAAACATCCTGAACCCAATCCTGGATTAGCTAAACCAAATCTAATGTATGTATTTTCTTTCTGCCAGTTAAGTGTTTGTGTTAATGAATCTATTCCTGTAAATGAATCATCTCTATCACCCCACTCATTAAACTCACTAACCATAGGAAATTTAGAGTAATTTTGTTGAGTAACTTGGTCAGTTAGATACCAGTCAAAATCTCTACCAAGAACAGTACCAGTATGTTTCATACCATCCCACCACATTAACATAATGCCTGGTTTACATGGATTACGCAATAATCTAGGTTGACCGGTAGGAGTAACTTCAGCTACTTGGTCATGTATTTGAGGTATTATACAATTATCACCACCATTAGGACTTTCACTAGAACCCGCAATTTGAGTTGAAGGCATAGGTGTGAATTTAGTTTCTATTTTACGTGTATCCTTTAATAATGGAGAATTACTATCAAAATTTAGGGTACCATAAGTTTCACCAATATCAGTTTGGTTTAATACATTAAGAAAATCCTCACCTTCTTTATCTTCAAATGTAATTCTTTCTTTTTGAGTATATAATACAGGAGATATTTGAACATCCTTAGACAAATCTATTTTAGATGTCCAATCTAATTGTTGACCTGTACCAATGTATTGTTGCCAAGGTTCTATAATAAATTTATCCTTAACATTTCTATCAGGTGCCATTACTAACCTGAATTTAGATACAATATCCTTAATAAAATCAATCTGCAAGTAATCACAATCAAAAGAATTAGCAGGATTACCAGATGGGATTTCTGTTATCTCATAAACATTAGTTCGAGGTAATAAATCAGTTCTAATATAAGACCCCTGAGATGATATTTCTTCTACTGTTGTATAAAATTTATCTCCAGCAACTGCTGAAATGTTTTCTCCAGCTAACGTAACAAGGAAATTTGTGACCAAAATATTTTCATCACCAAATGTTTGACCCACAGTAGTAGAAATGTTATCAAACTGCATAATTGTAGTAAGAACTCCACCACTATCTTTTACTAATCTAAATCTATGGGTTGCATCTCCGGCTGATATACCCCCTTCAACTTCAAAAATTGATTCACCTGATATTCTAAATACAATATCGTAAGTATCTGTTGTAGCACATACATACTCATTATTAACTAAATCAAAGCTAGTACCAGCATTAATAGTAGAATTTATATTTATTTTTTCAATAGCTGAGTTGTTAACTTCTTCAGTAGTAGTTACCCCAGCACTGGATTGACCAGTTAAAGTAATAGCTGCATTAGCACCAAAAACACCTATATATAAGTGTTGAAATAAATTACTATTAAGAAAATTAGATTCATAAGTGTAACCAGCACTTTCAAATATTCTATCCCATAAGTACTTAGCACGAACACAAGGACGCATTCTATCTATATCTAAGGGTTGGGTAGGTTGTGTGAAATGAATACCTGAACCTAAACCAATTCTAGTTTCTTGTACATCTAAGTTATCATCGTATGTGTTACCAAAATCAATTAATGGATAAACAATATTACCATCCTGTAAACCAGCAGTTAAATAGTTAGGGTCTGTAGCTGGTGTTTCAGGGTAGGCATCCCATGATGAAGTTATATTAGCCATATTAAAAGTATGACCTAAATCACTCATATCCATTTGACAAAACGATGCTTCACCTATAGCTGAAGCAAAGTCTCTAGTAGTACCTAAAAATAAACACTCATAGTCAACTGAATTACCTAATTCATCAACATATACTTTTAGTAATCGTATCTCACCAGCTTGATAAATGTCACTATCAATGATTATTTCGGCGGGTTGTCTTTGGGAAATGTCAAAGTCAAAACCATTAACATCAAACATAGAAACGAAAAAAGCACTATTGTTACCAGTAGCGGGTATTCGAAATGTTTGACTATAAACAGCAGTAGTATCAGTCGTAGTAATATCCTCAATTGATAAAGTTAATTTGATTGGGTCTGTATCATATAAATCCAGGTATCGTCTAGCACCTGGTTGACCATTATTTGCTTGTACTGCTAATTGAATCATCCATTTTGAATTTGTGGGTTCCAGGCTGTCTTAAAGCTAATCTCATGTTGGAATAAACGTTTACCTTGGTTTTGAGGTGTCTTTTCATCCCATGCATTAGATGTTAATACTACAGGTGTCCATGTTGTATCACCTTCAAATCTAACCATCACACCAGGTGAACGATATAGATATTTTAAGTATTCACTGTCATATTCATCTATATAACGAGTAGTAGCTGTATAATTTTCTTCTACTTTAGTTGCAAATGTTCCTCTACCTCTATTAAATCTGTCAATATCAACAGTACTACTACTCCAAGTGTCTGGAACACCATTATATTCAGTTCGTTCTATAGTGTTTGTTTCTACGTTACGTTTCTGGAATGAAAAATAATCATATTGACCAAAATCATTAATCCAGGCAACATCAATAATAGGGTAATCTCTACCTTGACATGGTAATATATTGAATCTATAAATTAAACTTGTTTCTATTCTACCAGCACTACCAGGTGAAGTACCCCAAGCAGAAGCAGCAACATAAAAGTGAGATAAATTAGCTGCACCTGCAACATCACTATTATTGTAACCACATTTAAAATTAATTATTCTAGTGTCGCCTGATGGGTCATTTTCATCAGTGCCAGCAACATTAGGACCGCCACCATTTGTAGTAATATTATCTACTTCTGTTTCAGCAATTGCAGTACCATCAGCTTCAAATGTAGCTAAATTAAGGAAATTAATACCATTGTAAGATGATAGTGGTGTGCCTTCCCAACCATTGAAGAAAGCTAAGCTATAATAATCACCTTCATTAATGTATATGTCACGTACTCTATCTGTTGCAGCTGACCAAGTAGGAACACCATCTGTAATATCAGCAATTGTTCTAGTATTAGTAAGATTTCTATTAGTTAATGCTAATTGTCTATTTGCAACACCAATAATATTGAAACCAACTAAGTTAGTAACATTAGGAATATAACGACCAGGACCATTAGTAATATCCCAATCGGTTTGATAATATTTTTTATTACCGTTTATAACGGTGAAAACATTTGCAAGCGTCGAAGTTGCCACATATGAACCGTCTGTGGCTATATAACCATATGATAAGCGATAATCAAATATAGTGTTATTAGCATCATACAGAGGTAATGATGGGTCACCTTCAGGGTTAATTTGCAATGCTAACTGCGACTGCAATATCTTATTTATGTTGAAGTGGTTATAGCCAACTAAATTAGGGAATTGCCTAAGTGTAGATACTACATTTACACCCTGAATTACTTGAATACCTAATTGACCACCATCTTCATCAGTGTCAAATAGAGAAACTACGACATCACCATTTGCTAATTCGTAATCGTTGGGTTGGCTTTGTATTGTTGGTGTGGGCATGTTAATCTTCGTTTAATAATATGTCTATAATTTTTTGTTCTAAATCCATTGGATAGAAATTGCGAGGTGCTATACCATATACTTTATCACTTGATTGGCCGAATTTATAACCTTCAGTTACACTAAATACTTGGGCAACACCTTCGGTTAGGCCAAATGCTTGTTTTCTATTTTTACCATCAACACCAAATGAAATAAAATAACCATAATCTAACATTTCAACACCTATACCAGTGTCAAATGCTTGGGTACGCATACTACGTCTTAATGCACCTGTTCTATTTTTAAATTTACCTGCTTTTAAATCTGCTAATACACTATCAGCTAATTGTTTGAAAGCCTTAGGCACAGCATACTCATAGTAGTCAGCTACATCAGTGAACAATTTTTCTACCTCAGGGATATTTGTTTCAATTGGTTGACTCATGAGAATGGTATGAGGCAGCCGTCTATAGCTTTACCATAGTTTATTGTAATGTTTGCTGTCGCACCTACGACATCATCCTGGAAACGTTCTTTAAATGGCGTTACTGAAAATGGAGTAACAAAATCAATCAATGGGTCTAGGTTAGCAGTATCATAAATAAACCTGGCAACAACATCTGTAATAATACCAATGCAAATAGATTGACCATCAATTTCACTTTGTTCTTTATCAGGTGACTGAGTCATTGCAATCATATTTAGATTAACAGAGAATGAACGTCTGTCTACTGATACATTTACAGGATTAAGAAACACATATTGATAATCAGGTGGTTCCTCATTATCAGGGACTTCAATATCACTTAAATTACCATAACCAGCAGTGTCAACCATATCATGGGTACGAATCACTACTAATAATCTATCTATTAATTCGTTATACTTCATTTTTGTTTTCTTAATTGTTCTGCTTCCTTCAATTTTTTATCTTTATTCCAGGCTAACCAGTTTAATGATTGGATAAGAGGTTTGTTTAATACTTCATCCATGTTAAGGAATTTATCATCAGCTAATACCATTACAATGTCGAACCATATATGTGCGGGATTCGGGCGATTACCTTGTTTATCTTCAACTTCATCATCATTGACATGGTCTATGCCGAACAAATTAGAGTATTGCTTATACAACAACATTCTCCATTTGAAATAATATTCAACAGCAGGTTGTGTTTGGCTGATTAAACATTCTTCTGGGTTATCAACTTGATATAATTTACCTATAATGTCAGGGAAGTGTTTCTTATAGTTTTCAATGTAGACTTCTAAGTCAATAAAATCACCTAATGTTATAGTGTTAAAATTAATTAATTCACCACCATCAAATTTTCTAGTTAAGCCTCGCCATTCAGGTTGTAAGATAGAATTTAATAGGGCTAATGTCATTACCTTTGTTTTCTCAGGTAATATACTAACTTTGTCTATAGGCATATTCATACCAATACTAATCATAAAATCAGGGTTAGCAGCAGCATTAGACATTTGAAC
>JAAHTH010002398.1_pt1 | contig 14488 bp, 12 predicted proteins | sample 6116091 | NCBI WGS metagenome assembly JAAHTH01 (sample SAMN13939990, study PRJNA603662) | sponge metagenome | isolation source: marine sponge | host: Mycale hentscheli | place: New Zealand | collected 2006
ACGGAAATAAGAGAGCCACAAAAACATGGACGAGCAAAGTTGTTAACATATTAGAGCTGACTTATTCTGACAACCTAATTGTAGATGTTACTGTTACGGGAGACAGCGAAAGAGAGATAAAGGACGATATTAATATCTGTAACTTACAATGCAACATGAGAGCATTAGTAGAAAGATATTATAATGCTTTGGGTACAGACACCGTAAACGCAGATCTAATATATAAAGATCAGTTGGCACCATCTTTGGCCGCAGCATTTATGTACACTTCAAACATATCTTGTGGAAATTTCGATAAGGCTGAAGAGTATTATCAAGATGTTTTGAAATTTACAGGTTCTCAGCCAGATTGCCAATGCTCAGACAGCACCGAACCTCAAATAATAACAGCTTCAGGAGGAGGTGGTGGTGGAACCGGAGGTACTTACATAGTAGCAGCATGTAATGAAAACAATGCATTAAGCGTAACTTCAAACACTATTGGAGATACAACAACGTACTAAATATGTTTTAACCAAACATTATACAACAAGTTGTCAACTTTAACAGAAACAAATGTTATAAGTTCAGACAGCAGTATAGATGTTACATCTTCTTTAAATGGCTACATAAAAGAGTATGACATTAAAGTGTCAACTTCATTAGCAGTTCCTTCAGTATTTTCCGGTATTATCGATATAAATTTAAACGGATCATCATTACCAACAACTTCTTTTAGAAGTGGATGGTCAACAGTTAGCGGAACCAATCTACAAGAGCCATCAATAGTAAACACAATATCGACAGATATAAGTTGGATAAAAGGACTAAACTGTTTCTACATTGAAGGTTACAATGTAAATGAAGCAGGAAGGTTCCCTAAACCAGTATTTCAAATAGTAGAAGTTACTAAGGAGGGAGCAATTAGAGGTTGTAGCCAACCAAGATTCTTGGATGTAAAAATAAAACAAATAGACCAAAGTTTAAATAGAATATATTTTCACATACAAAACTATAACAATCCATACCCTTTACCTGGATATGAATTAAGCAATACAGCAGACATAATAAGCATATCAGTAATAATTAACGCATAAAAAAATGGCAACAAATATATCAGATTTTGGTAACGGAGTAGGCTTACTGTATATTACAGAAAATGACGGAACTACCTTTTTTAGTCCAGGGATTTCCAATGATAAAGAAGGGGGAAACATTGTTAAAAACGATGCATTAACAAAGGCTCCCATTGCTTACGAAATTAGTGCCAAGGGAAAATTCAGAATAAACATTTTAGGAGTAGCAGACTCAGTTTTTCTACTTACAATAAATGGTGTTAGCCAAATAACAAACACAGTAGTATTCCCACTTGGAACAACAAGGGAGGAAGCAATTGAATTAGTGGCAGCAGAAGTAAATTCAACAATACCTATTTCAGGAGCCAATTACCAAGCTATAGCATCTGGAGCTAATTTAATACTTCAGGCTCCATCAAGTTTTGGAGATTCTGTAAATGGAGATGTGGTTACTGTAAACCCTTTTGGAGCAGGAAATTCATGGGTAACTGAAGATGTTAGTGGAGGAAGTAATGGGAACGGAAAATTAAGTTCTGTAAATGGTGCCAGATATTTTATGGATTCTCAACCCTCAGCAGCCGTATCTGTAATATCATCAAACGCTATAGAAATAACAGACTATGTGGTGATGAGAGGAGTTCAATCACAACATGTGGTGCATCAGCAAAACATAGCCTCAAAAGCGATATCAAACCTTGAGAGATATGATCGCTTTTCAGTACTAGAACTAGGAACTTCAGGAGTTACAGATTTAGATTCGATAACTGGAGACTTTGCAAAAAATGACATATTAATATTAAGCAATAAGAGTCCTTTTGCAATTACAGTAAAAGATATCTCTTTAACTTCAGGGAACATAAAAATAAACCCAGAATCATTTGAAATGATTGACGATAATTACGTTTTATGGGTACAGTACCAAGAAGATGATGTTGACGGCCTAGTATGGAGAGAGATATACAGAAATCCAACAACACTTGCAGCAAATAGCGTTACAGATGTTGAATTAGCAAACCTATCAGTAGGAACTCCTGAGATAAAAGACTTAGCAGTAACTACAGCAAAAATGGCATTAACGTCTGTAGACGATACTATATTGGCAGCAAACTCCGTTATAGAATCAAAAATATCTAATAACGCAGTTACCGAGTCAAAAATAATTGACAATGCAGTTACCGAAAACAAGATCCAAGATGATGCAGTAACAGAAAGCAAAATAGTAGACGGTGCCGTGACTAATGATAAGTTAGCAGCAGGATCTATAAGCATTGACAAACTAGACGCTACATTAAACAAAGACCAAGTAGTAGTTCCGATATCTTGGGAAACAGGAGAGCAGGGATTGTTTTCTGTTAAAATGCCAGCATGTACTGTTAATGATATATTTATATCTGTAAATAAAGAAATATCAGCAGGTGATGACGCTACATTTTTACCAAAAAATGATGCAGGAACAGTAATGTCAAACGGAACTATAGACTTGCCAGCAAGCACTCCCTTTGGAAATAACTTTACATCTTCACCGACAGGAGATAGTTCATTTGCAGAAGGAGAGACAATGAAATTTGAAACATCAAAAACAACACCGGGAGGAAAAGGAATTGTAACTGTTACATATACAAAATCATAATGAGCCTTAATATACAAATATTAGATGCAGGAGATGATATTGGTTTAAAAGTAAAAAACCAAGTAGAGTATTATCAAAAAAACCTAATAAGTGTTTATTCCACTCCGTCAGGATTGGTAGGTCTAAGGTTGAAACCTACAGAAACAACAACTTCAAGCGAGGTGCCTCTTGTAGAGGCTCACCCTATAGAGTATTTATACCCCAAAGAAGCATCTGTAAAAGATTTAGTAGAACAAATAAAAGGTATATTAGTTACTATACCAAACACAGACTTAACATTATCACAGCTACAAGCGATACAAAACGCAAACAGCCCTTCGGCATCAAATGTGTTTGTTACGTTTTTAGACATGATTGCATCTTTAATTGGGTTTACTCCTAATGGAGACATTTCATCAACAAACGTACAAGACGCAATTGTAGAAGTTAGGGATGATGCTGATACAAAGCTAACACTAAAACAGGACTTGTCGGAAAAAGGACAGCCAAACGGATACGCATCATTAGATGCTACAGGTAAAGTTCCATTAAGTGAGCTACCTAGTTCAGCATTGGGAGTTCAATCTGTAACGGGGGATGGGGTAGATAATACCGATCCTGAAAATCCGGTATTATCATTTCCTGATGCTGACCAAGTAGATGATTCTGCAACAACAAACAAGTTTGCTACTCAAATACAATTAGAAGCTATAGCTTCTAACACTCAAGATATTTCAGATAACACTCAGGATATTACAAGTGTAGAGGCGGCAATTGTAACTTTATCTTCAAACAAAAGAGACTTAACAGCCCAAAAAAATAGTATCGAAAGTGATTCTGGAGACTTACAGCTAGTAGGAGATCAGGCATCTCCAGCAAATAGCCTTTACTACGGAACCGACTCTTCAGGAACAAAAGGATATCACCCAATGCCAGGAGTTACATCTTTTAATGTAGATTTAGATAGTTCAGAAGCAACAGTGTCCAGAGTTGAAGCAGGGGGAAGAACTACATTTACTATAACTCACGGATTAGGAACTTTAGATTTAAAGCCTGAAGTTTATCGTTTATCTGACGGAAGAACAATTGGATGGAGAATAGAAAGAACTGGAGTAAATACGGTTGAAGCAAGCAGGAACGGTAGTGTTGCAGATGGATTATTTAGAATTTTAATGTAATGGAAATACAAGATATAATACAAGGGTTAACCTCTGCTGAAATTGCAGCAATAACATCACCAGAAGCAAACACTTTAATAGTAAATACAACCTTGCAGCAGGCTGTTATTTATGTCAATGGCACTTTCAAACAAGCTAGTTTTGAAAATACTGATGATATTCCAGAAGGAACGAAAAAATTTGCTACAACTTCTAATTTAGATCAAATAAATACTAATGCAAGTGATATAACTTCTTTACAAATTGGAAAAGAAGATGCTTTTACTAAAAATAGTGCATTTAATAAAAATTTCGGTACAAGTGCTGGAGATGTTTTGCAAGGAGACACAAGAACTATTACACCTACTGAAATAAGTACTATTGCCAACCAATCTGGAACAAATACAGGAGATGAAACGGATGCAAGTATAAAAAGCAAATATGAAAACAATCCAGATACTAATGCTTATACCGATGCTGAAAAAACTAAACTATCTGGATTAGAATCTTCTAAATTTGTTGGTGAGTTTGTTAGTTTATCGGCTTTACAAACTGCTTTTCCTACTGCTCCAATAGGTAGTTATGCTTATGTAGATACTGGAGTGGGACAACCAGTAGAAAAATACATCTGGGATAATAATGATTCTCAATGGGAATTACAGCAAGGACAATCAACTGCTGAAACACCAGCAACAATAAAAACTAAGTACGAAAGTAACCCAGACACAAACGCTTTTACTGATGCTGAAAAGACTAATTTAAGTAATCAAAGTGGAACAAATACAAATGATGAAACTACAAGTACTATTCAATCAAAAAGACCTTTAAAAACTATTGAAGGAAATACTTTAGAGGGTTCTGGAAATATTGACTTAGATAAAGCAGATGTTGGTTTAGGCAATGTAGACAACACAAGTGATGCTGATAAACCAGTCAGCACAGCAACACTAAACGCCCTTAATTTAAAGCGTAATTTAACAGCACAAAAAAACAGTATTGAAAGTGATGCTGGAAATTTGCAATTGGTAAATGATGAAGCAACTCCAACCGCAAATAAGTATTATGGCACAGACAGTTCTGGAAATAAAGGATTTCACGACATGCCTTATATAAAGGAAAATTTAGTAATTACAACCGTATCAAGCAATTTCAATAGTAATGTTCCAACTGATATTCCAGATATGACTTACACGATAAGTGGATTGTCAGGAGCTAGAGATTTTATTTTTTATGCAACAGTTTTAACCAATAATGACCAGAACGAAGAGTTAGACTTATATATTGCCAAAAACGGAACTACAGACACTAATCAAGTAATTGTTGAAACTCAAAGAAAAAACCAGGATCAAAGTATTCAAGGAACATTTGAGTTGGACGGCTTAGTAAATGGAGATGTTATAACTTTTCAATTTGATACTCGTAATGATAATGTTGATATAGAAACAAGAAGAATGATTATTCAGTCATGGGCGTAAATTGTTTAGAATGTATAAATAGTGGGTGTTGTAGATTGAAAATAACAATAGATAAAAAAGAGTACGAAAGTTTAAAGCCAAAAATAAAAAATGAGTTTGTTAAACATTCAGAAATATATTTATCGAAAAACCCAAAATACAAAAGCAAGGCAGAAATTTTGGACTCCATGTATGAAGATAATTATGCAGAAATGAAAAAAGCTGATGATGGTTATTGTACTTTACTTGATAGAAAAACAATGCTTTGCTCATGTTACGAAGACAGACCTCAAGCTTGTAAAAAATACGAAAACAATAGATGCGAAAAAATAAGACTTTTAAAACATGAAATTTAGCCTACCTATAAATACCAACGCTTACCAAAAGCAATTTAATTTTCATATTAAAAACCTATATGATGTTCAGTCTATCATACACACTGAAAGCGAAGTGGTAATTGTTGCAAACATAACAGAGCCTCAAAAAACAGAAATTGAAAACTATTACAATTCTTTAAATGGTTTTGCTTCTTTTTATTTAGACCCTGAATATGGAGATGTTTTTGTTGCTAATAAATACGGAATAAATGAAGATAACGGAAGGCTGTATAACCATTTAATTACAGCCAAAATTACCAACATGATTACTGGAGGATTAATAACACCTGAAGAAGCAGAAATTTACAGCTCAGAGACGTATAAAACAAGATCCCTGTTAAGAGAAGGCTATTGGAATAGTGCATATTATGAACTAATATCAAAAACAGTAGACCCCAAGTTTTTAGCAGTAACAAATGAGTCGATAGAGTACATAAAGGACTATGTTAACGATAAGTATCCAGACAATTTTAATATAGAGTAGTTATGAATGGATGCGGAGGAGAAAATAGCTGGTTAAACCCACCAAACTTTATATTTTTATCAAGCTGTAACAAACACGATGAAATGTATGAAAAAGGAGGGAAAGAAGTAGACCGATTTATTGCTGATTTTTTATTTTGGTGGTATATGCATAAAGATGTAAGAAAATTTGCAAATAAATATTGGTATATTTACCCTATTGCTTATCTAGTTGGATTTTTATGGGCAGCAACATATTGTACAGCAGTAAGAATAGGGGGTAAGAAGTTTTTTAATTACAAATAAGATGATTAACGTAAATGAAATAAAACTATTTATTGACTTCATAGCCAATAAAGAACAGTCCGGAACAGCTTATTCTATTGACCAACTAAACAATTTGTTTAAAACGGCTAGTATAGACTTATTTAAACAAAGATATGGACTTCCCGAAGAGTATGCTCCAGGCATGCCATTACCAAGAATGAGCTATGAGGTGACTCAAAAAATGAAAGATGACCTAAGAGCTTGCAAGGAAGTAGAAAACATCACTGTGGACTCCGCAGGCCACATGCTTTTGCCTTTGAACTATGTTCATCCTACAGAAATAGCATACATAAAAATAACAAACCAATGCTGCGGAACACCCCCATTAGTTCAGCCAAAATCAGTAGAAAAAATTGATGATGACAAATGGAATAGAAGACTTGCCAACAGCATTAAAAAACCTTCTAAAGACTTTCCAGTATGCAACTTTTTGAAAGATAGAATAAGAATAGAGCCTAGAGATTTAGGAAGAGTAGAGTTTAGTTATTTAAGAATACCTAACACTCCAGTATGGGCTTACACCCTTGTAGGAGGAGTAGAGCAATATGATCCATTAAATAGTGTAGATTTTGATTGGAGTGAAATTTTATTTACTGACATTGCTAAAATGATTTTAGGATATTTATCTATAAATTTGAGGGATGGAGAGTTAGCCTCTGCAATTGACCAATATAAAATTAAAGGAGTATAAAGATGGCAATTACTAAAAACGAATTATCAGATCTTATAAGAGACAAGATGCTCGGAGGAGATGATGCCCTTTCTGGAAAACGACATCCAACTATTATATGGAAAACTGCTGAAACTGTTATAGGGAAACTTATTGAGTCAGCAATGTTTAAAGACAAAGACAGTAATGGCTACGAAATAAATGGAGAGTTTATAACTCAATACCCAAGCAACAAAAACCCCGATCCAATATTAGTAAAAACAGACTCTTTTACAGGTGAAAAATATAGCGATTTACCAGCTCCTTTAATTTCATTAAAAAATGACAGGGGATTAGTTAGAGTTTCGGAAATCGGAAGTGTAGATAATGCTTTCGCAATTGTAGGAAACAGTAGTCACGATGTTTTTTCAATATTAGACGTTCACTACATAAACTCAAAAACAGAAGTTTATGTACAAGGAAATAGAATTGTTTACAGAAATTTAAGAACAGGAATAACACAAGTATTGATTAAAATGTTGTCAGGAATATCAAGTTTGGATCCTGATGACCCAATACCAATTCCTGCAAGTTTAGAATCAGATTTAGTAGAAATGGTTTCTGCAATGCTTCAAGAAGAGAAACTAACTACTCAAGATAAAAGTAATGATAATAACCCTAACATACCTACAGGATAATGAGTAATGACACACCAGGAGTAGTATCTTTAGAGTACATTGTACATAGGGTACTTATGGATAGAGAAGACAATAGTATGAGGTATTATAAAAAATACCTGCAATACGCTATTGACGCATATCAAGAGCTAAATCTTTACTCGGTAGAAACAATAAGAGTTGCGTATTTACCAGTAAATCAAAACACAAAACAAGCAGACCTTCCTGCTGACTACCTATTTTACACTAAAATAGGATACAACAGAAATGGCGTAGCTCACACATTAACTTTGAATGAAGATTTACTGCTTGTTAGAAAAACCGATGATTGTGGAAACGGAATTAATGAAAACAACCTAGATTGTGGTAGAAAAAAAGATGGAGAAAATCTACTACCATATAACGGCTATTATTATACCCCACACTACAGAAATGGACAGTTTGTAGGGGAGCTATACGGAGGGAGAGGAAACACAAACAGTGTTGGATACTATAGAATAGATAAACAAAAAAGAAAAATAGGATTTAATAGCGAAATAAGCCTAGATGAAGTTATACTTGAGTATAAAAGCTCAGGAGTATCTGCTGATGGAGCAACTGTAGTGCCAAGAGAATATGCTAAAACACTAATAGCATACGTTCATTGGCAACTAAAAGAGCATAAGGACAAAGTATCAATGTCTGAAAAAAACAGATTAAGACAAAGGTATATTGACGAAGAGAAAAAAGTCAGAAGACTTAACTTAGGATTTACCGTAGAAGAATATTTAGACATTGCAAGAGGTTCATTAAAACAAACACCTAAAAGATAATAAGTTATGCCACAAAATTTTGAGCTAAGAATACCAAATAGCGGCATGAATAGAGATGATGACGCTAGACTTATAGAAAATTCAGAATCAAGATTTATTCTGAATTTAAGATCAGGCTCTTCAGAAGATGATAATGTTGGTTCTTTAGAAAATATAAAAGGTACTACAGAAATTAAATTTGACCTTCCTTCAGGAACAAACGTATGTATAGGTAGTTATGGAGATCAAACTACACATTCTAATTTCTTTTTTATATATAACTCTTTAGGAAACCACTCTATATTTAGATACCTTCCAGAAACAAGGTCTGTAAGGTTATTAGTACAAGATCCGATATTGGCATTTCAAGAAGAAAGTTTAATTAATGATATAAATGTAATAGACAATCTTTTATATTGGAACGATGGAGTTATCCCACCTAGAAAAATAAATATAGACAAAGCAGACTCGGATAGAGAAGACTTTAGGCAGTGTTTTAATTTTTATCTAGGAGACAACTATGTAAACAATGATAATCCGTCAAACCTTTCTAAGGGAATCGAAATAGAAATAAGAGATAAAAGATATTCTCCAATTACATTTACAGGTATAGTTCAAATAAATATTGACGATAGCCTTTTAGATGAGAAGAAGGAATTAGCTAAAGATGTAGCTGCTCAATTCAACGCAATAAACTCACTTAATGGCACACCTTTATTTTGGGAAGCTGAGGCTTGTGGTGAATTTGTTAAAATTACAATATTGAGTCCACAGTTTTATTCTTTATACTCTTTAGACTCAACAGGAGACAAAACATCTCAAATAATACCCCAAAACCATTACCAACAATACATTGAAAGAACTATTGATGTCATAAAACATCCTCCACAATGTAATCCTACTGCAACAATAGAAACAAACGATTCTTTTGAAAGAAATTTTGTAAAAGATAAAGTTTTTCAGTTTGCAGCAAGGTATATTTATGACGATAATGAAAAAACGGTAGTATCACCATATTCTCCCAACATTTATAATAAATATACATGTGCTCAATTTGTAGATGATGACATATCCAATTACATAAAAATAAACCTTTCTGTTTATCCGGAACTATTTAGATATGAAGATCTACAAACAATAAAAAGAATAGAGCTTTTTGTAAAAGAAGGACAACTAGGCGATTGGAGATCAATAACAACATTAGAGCAGTACCAGTTTGTAGATGTAGTAGAAACTCATTTCGATTTTTACAACAACTTTGTTTACAACCCTGTAGATCAAACAACATTTGTAAGGCCATACCACACTGTTCCAATACTTTCTAAAACACAAGAATCTGTTAAAAATAGAATTTTTTACGGAAATAATTTAGAACAGTATGATCCTACATGTATTGATGCAAACATAGATGTTCAATATGATGATGTTGAATCCAGAATAAAAGCTCCCACCCATAATGTCAAAGGCATAATACTAATTAGAGCTGCGTTTAATGGCAAGCTGCCTGACGATGATTCTCAGACAAGATCTCCAGCTAAAAATCAACCTATTAGAAAAGACGGAAATCCAGGAAATTTTGGAGGTGGATCTTCAGGAGGCACAGCAGACGCTCTAACAGTATGGGGAGGCATTAGCGAAGGAGCAGGGAACGACCCTGAAGTTTTTGATATGGCTGAAAAAACAGGGCAAACATTACCTTTAGATGGATTTACAGTCTATTTAGCAGGAACAGATTTTTATGATATATCAAATCAAAACAGAGGAAAAACACATAGTAATGTAAATCAAAACGCTAAAGGAGTATATCAAAATACAGGTAGTAGCGACATGAATCAGCTAGTCAACAAGATTAGAGAAAACATGAGAGAGGATAATGGATTTGGATTAGACCTAGTTTATTGGAGAGAGCAATCTGACTATAGTTTTGCAGACGGTGGAGCAAATGACCCCACTCAAGTTTTTAGTACCTTTAATATACAAAATGTTCCTGACGGTTGGTATATTTTAAGAGTAGCCTCACACAAGACTACAGACGAAGATTTAAAAGATGTTAACAGAGGCTACCAAGGAACAAGTACTAACGTAGTAAGAATACAAAATTTAGATGCAGTAGAAAATCCAGCAAGTGTAAATTACATTAAATCAGCAATAGAAGGTGTAAATGAAATATTAATAAATGTAAGAGGAGGAAATGTACCAAGATTAAAAATAGAAATAACAGACATTTCTCATGCATCAGATTTTGGAAGTTCTAAAATATGTACAGGTTACATGGTTGATAATGACATTTCAAACCCAATAAATACCTACGATGGATTTTTAGAAGACACCAGAATCGCTAGAGCTTTCATAGGTTTTGATGAAGCACCATCAGGAGATACAGCTTCAGCAGGGAATGATGATGGGGTAAACACTAGAATGGCAAGATGGAAAAACCAAGGAGGGGATTGGGGTGCATTTACAGATCATAATGGCTATTTTTGGTACGCCTCAATAAAGTCCGAAGCTGCTCTTTCTCTAAAAAGTGCAAAAAATGGAGGAACCCCTAGTGAAAATTATTGGAATAACGGAATAAAAGAAAAAAACGGCAGAGGCTCAACAGACATATTGCAAGACTCATTTAGAGAAGTAGCCATTAAAGCCATTCCAGGAAGCTCTTTTAATGTAAGAACTTTAGTTAAAGGAGAAGTTATAGACAGCTTAGGACTTGGAGTTCCTAAAGCCTCTGTAGTGTCAATAAGAGGAGAAGTTGCAAAATGCGACAGTAGTGGAGTTTATCAGTTTTTTCATTATTCAATTATAGAAACTCAAGCAGGAAACCCTTCTTTAGACACATACCTTATTCCCACAAGAATATCAGGAGCCTGTAGCCCTTTCTATAACGAAAATCAAATTTATAATTTTGATTTTGATTTTGGATCATTGTTTAGTGATGGATTTGTACCATCCCCACCAAACAGGATACCTTCAGCAGGACAACCCCCTGCAATATTAAAACTGCAAATACCTACATTTCTAGCAGACATCTCAAACTTAGCTACGCTAAACAGCATGAAAAGAGGATGGGATGGAAAATTTGGAATAGTATATTACGACAGAGGCCTCAGAAGTAGTGCTGTAAATTCTGACGAAACATTAAATATTCATATTCCTTTTTATACCGAATTAGATTCTGATGGGCTACAAAAAATAGGTATTCCAATAATGAATTGGGAGATAAAACACACGCCTCCTCAATGGGCAACACATTGGCAATGGGTAAGAACTAGAAATGAAACGGTAGGATCATACTTTCAATGGGCATTAAAAACTATAGAGTATCAAGACTTTAATGGCAATAATGCATCTTACAATAACGCTACAAGGGTTAAGGTTTTTATTGATAATTTAGTTCAATACAAGGCAATTAACCCAACGATGAACCTAGAGGCAACTCCAGATAATGAAACCTGGAGAATAAGATTTATTAAAGATTCATCTCAAAACTACTTTAACCTACCTACAGGACTAGAGTATAACGACTATAAAATATTAGAGTTTAGCGAATCTGAAAACTCTATTGTTTTTGAAAAAGATTTTGAACTACCACAAATTAGTCCGGGAACATTAGTCGAAATATACAATGAAAAGCTTGATTTAGAAGAAGAAATATTTTTCGAATTTGCAGAATGTTTTGAAGTAGGAACAGATATAAATGGAAATAAATTTCACAAAGGACTAGACCAAGACCAAGACCCATTAGATCCAGAAAATATACCTGCAACTGGTGTGTTAAGAACGGGAGACGCTTACTATAGGTTAAGGACTATACCTGAAGTATCTTCTAATACACCTGCATATATAGACGATGATGCTGTTTCTGATTTTTACTTATCAGAAGTAGAATCCATAGGTAGGGCAAATGGTATAAACCCTGACTTTTTCCAGAAGTGGAAACCAAATCAAATTAGACATGGAGGTAAATACATTCCAGATTCAAACGTTAATGACCTAAGTGTTTTTGTTGCTGCAAACTTTCAGCCATTACCAATAAGTTATGGTGATATTTACAAGTTACAACTAGCATCAAACGTATTATTGTCAATACATGCATTTAGATGGGTATCTAACTACATTGAAGAAGGTATAATTAGGAAACAAACAGGAGACAATGAAATTGTTGCCTCTACAAAAGTTTTTGATTCCTTTAGAGCTGCAAAGCCAATAACCGGTACTATAAACCCTGAGTCTGTAAAAGAATTTAGAGGTAGAGTTTATGCAGTAGACATAAACAAAGGATTAGTAAATCAGTATGATGCAAATGGACTTACAGCTATTTCTGCATATAAAATGGTAGATTTCTTTTCTGACTTTTCAAAAACAATACTAAACATAACAAACTCAACAACTAAAAAACCTAGAATATTAGGATTTATAGATCATAAGCGAGATGAATACATAATTTCAGTTAACGACCTATTTCCAACACCTATATCGAACGCTCCAAGTACAGCCGCAAGAGTAAACACTTCTGTAGATATTAATAGATCATTCAAGGTTAAATCAGCAGGTAATGAAACGTTATTTTCATCCAATTCACTAGCGGATATAAACAACATAATATTTGATAGAACTTTAACTCCAAACTTAACAAACATACAAGTAGACAATAAAGTTGATTCTTTAGGTATATTACATGTAAAAGTGAAAGATTTAGAAGGTCAAATAAACACAGTATCAACATTAGAGCCTGGACAAGGAATATATGATTTTAACATAAACACAAATACATTTATTCCGAAACTAAGAACCCAAGACAATTTAGCCTCAGTATCAAAAAGAACTGAAGAAGAATTAGTTTACAAAGGATTTACAGTAGCATACAATAACAGATTTAATAAATGGACTACTTTCTATTCTTTTAGACCTGAAATGTTTGGAAATGTAGATTTAGAAATGTTAGGATTTACTAATGGAAAACTTTGGATACATAATGATAGTGAGATAAGAAACAACTTTTACGGAGTCCAATACACTTCAATACTTGAAACCATATTCAATAACCTACCTAGTCAGGTAAAAGTTTTTGAAGCCGTTGGTGCAGACAGTTATTACGCATGGAAAGTTCCTTCTGCAAAAACTAAAAATGGAATGGAAACAGAAATTGTAGCGGAAAGATTCGTAAGGAGAGAAGATAGTTTTTACGCTCCGGTAATGAGAGATAAAAACGACCCATCAAGGCCAAGCCCTCAAGACGCTATTATCAACGGTAGACAATTAAGAGACAGAACAATAAGAGTTACTTTTGAAAACGAAGATACTGATGAGGTTGTTTTATTCTCAGTAAGCATGTTAAGTACAATATCAACTAGACACGGAAAATAATGGAATACATTAAATTTATACTAACGGTAATTGGAATAGGATACTTTATCACAGAATCAAGCCTAGCAAAGCCATTCAGAGAAGCAACAACAAAGCTAAAAATAAAGCACCAAAATTGGATTACAGATAAAATACAAGGGGTGTTTAGCTGCATATATTGTGCATCTTTCTGGATAGCTATAGCCGTATATTTAGTTACTAAATCAACAATAAATATAGAAACAGTTCTTTATGCATTTTCATGTATGGGATCCATATATGTAATAAAGAATTTTAGTGCTAACTAAATAATTTTTATATTTGTACAAACTCTTATTGTTATGCTAGAATTTATAAGCCTTATAGAAATACTAAATTTCTTTTTCGAACCTGAAACATCGCTATTATTAAAAGATTTTTTATTCGAACCAGAAGTAATCTCAAGAAGAATACAACATAAGGCAATAGCTCCAATGGCTATTATGGCTGGATCATCAGCAATTCAAACAGGACTAGGCCTTTACCAAGCATCAAAAGCAAACAGCCAAAAAGTAGATGATTCAGCAGAAAAAGCTGCAATGGCAGAA
>JAAHTH010000633.1_pt3 | contig 14486 bp, 11 predicted proteins | sample 6116091 | NCBI WGS metagenome assembly JAAHTH01 (sample SAMN13939990, study PRJNA603662) | sponge metagenome | isolation source: marine sponge | host: Mycale hentscheli | place: New Zealand | collected 2006
CCCTTACCAAGATTAGCATCAGTCTTAGCACCAGGCTTAGCATCAGCAGCAGGAGGTACTCCCTTAGCATCAGAATTAGTAGCAACAGGCTTAGCAGCAGGAGCAGCAGGAGCAGGGACTGCCTTGGCCTGCTTGGCCTGCTTGGCGTCTGCCTTGGCCTGCTTGGCCGCGTCCGCCTTGGCCTGCTTGGCGTCTGCCGCCGCCTTCTTGGCAGCTGCTTTTTCATCATTTATCTTCTGACGACTATCGTCAGAAGCTTTTTTTAGTCCTTCATGGTCTTTTTGCATTTTGGTCTTTTTATTAACTAATTCCTCGTGTTTTTCTTTTGCCTTCTTCACCGCTTCTGCGCCTGCATTTGGATCACCTGCTGCCTTCAGGGCATCTGCCGCGGCTTTGTTTATTTGTGCATCCATACCTTTTATTGCTCTAGATGATCTTGCACGATCACTTTCTTCCTGGGTTCTTCCCCTAGCCCAATCCCCCCAGGATTTACCAGACTTATTTCTCATTGTCATTGCCCTCCCCATGCGTCCAAATGATCTTGCTGCACGAGCACTAAAACCAGATTTCTTAGCTGCATCATCTCTCGCTTTAGAACGATCTGCACGATCTGTTTTAAGTTGTTTTTTCGCATCCTCTAATTTTTTCATGTTTTCAGGACTATTTTCACCGGCCTTAATTTGTTCTTTTAATTTTTTAATATCCTCCTTACCTTTTTGGACTTTTGTATCAGCATCAGCAGCTTTGGCCTTAGCAGCTTCCTTTATATTTTTATCCTCTGTAGATCTTGAACGCCCGAATGTCCTAGAAAGCATGCCTCTTTTATATGTTCCGGCAGTCGCAGCGTCTCGCTTTACAGTTTCAAGTGCTCTCCTCTGCGCTCTAACCTCCTTTAGTTCATCAGGTGTCTTTGCTTTTTTTGCTAGCTCCTTTATAGCTTTTTCCCTATCCCTTATTTTTTCTGTTTGGGCTTTTACTTCTGCCTTCTTAGCTTCTTTTGCAGCACTCGCTTTATCAGCTTTGTCCTTAGCCTCTTCCGCAGCCTTCTGCTTCTCTGCTGCTTCCTGAGCTCGTTCATCACTAGTTTTAGTGGATCTCTGAAATAACCTGTCCCTGAAACCTCGTTTCCTACTTCCCTCTCTATTAGCTTTTATTCTGGCATCGTCAACTGTGTTTTGCAGTTTTTGTTGTTTTGCCTTCGCCTCCTTTTGTTCATTTTCTTTACTCGCTAACTCATCAACTAATTCCTTGTGTTTGTCAGGATTATTAACAGGATCAATTTTTTTAAGTGCAGCCTTTGTTTCATTTATTGCTTTTGTTGTATCTTTTAGGTGTTGGGCGCCCTTCTTCTGCTCACTTTTGGCATCAGCAATTTCCTGCTTTGCTGCCAGCTTTTTTTGCTTTTCTTCAATCTGTTTATCTAAAGCTAAAGCAGCAGCAGACTTTTCAGGAGGAGGAGCAGGCTTTTCAGGAGGAGTAGTCTTCTTATCAGTAGCAGCAGGCTCAGCAGCAGCAGCAGCAGCAGCAGCAGGCTTAGCAGTAGTATCTGCAGGAGTAGCTGCAGGCTTAGCAGTAGTATCTGCAGGAGTAGCTGCAGGCTTAGCAGGAGGAGGAGTAGCTGCAGGCTTAGCAGCAGTAGTAGCTGCAGCAGCAGCAGGAGCAGGAGTAGCCTTCTGCGACATGTCCATCAACTCCATCCCTTCCTCTCCAACACCACCGTGCATAGTTTTCTTGGTTTTACTTAATGTTGGCAATGATAATTCATTATGTTTTTTATATGTAGCACGTCTTATTTTTTTAGAAGTAGTTTCAGTTGGCATATTCATAAGAGCAGGAATAGCAGATTGAATCTCAATATCCGATTCTTCAACATGCGATAAATGACTATTAATGCGTCTTACAATTTCATCCTTATTTATATCAGATAATACCTTTGAATTTTTAAGATTATCAATATCAGCTTCGGTCAGAATATGGTTATAATACATCTTTTTAATGAGTTCCAGATTAAGTCCTTTCTTTTCAATGCGACGTTTTTGGTTACGTGAGAATATTATTCTGGGTAACTCAGTATTTGGTTCTGCACCACCACTAATCAAACCTGTTTTCTTAGGATTCTGGAAAATTCCTGAATTGGAGATTCGTGTAATATCTGAAGCTAAATCTAAAATCTGACTAATATTAACCCTTCCATTATAATTGGGTGCAAAAATACTATTAATTAACATATAATTACCAACAGTCAAAAATAGAAGATGTATATCTTGAGGTGTCAATTGTGGTGTCTCTCCTACCTTACCAGGAGAGAATAATTCTAAAAGTTCCTTTGACGTTTGTATTAGTTCCCTTATGCATTCATTATTAATATCGTCGGGAACATAACTATATAATGATCCACATTTATTGTATTGTTTCAGGAATTGTTGGAATTTTGAATATATTTCTTGTTTCTTACTATAGAGTGATTTTAACTCTTGGGTATTAATGTCTTTTTGTATTTCATACAGCGTATAAATACGTTTATTTTCGATGTTCTGAATAGCCATTTTCTTTTTGTTGGATTTAGTCTGGTAAAGCATAGCCTTTTTATTATCTATTTTTGAGATATTAGTAGTAAAGTATTTGATATTACCCATATTTGCTTGTATGTTACCATCAGAACCCCTGGATAATTCAAAAGCTTGAACAATATGTGATGGTAGACCTGATTGTTTGAGTGGCTTAGCTCCACCCCTTTTTAATTGCTCTGCAAGTTTAGGTAATTTCTTAAATTCAGAAACTATATTACGATCACTTGTAAATACCCCAAAAAGATGATGAACAAATAGTTCGTCTATATTCTTTTCGACCTCCTGTAGCTTAACTGGTAAGAAGTTATTTCTAAGTGGTTGAATGTATGGCGAAAACCCTACATCGGCACCACCTTTTTGTTCTTTTTGTGGTTTGGCAATCGACGTTGTTGATACTGGATTCCAATATATTCCATAGTCTTCCATATGTTGTGCAATCTTACCTTCATTTTCAGCTCTTTTCTGAGCTTCTTTATCGGCCTCTTCTCGGGGTAAAAGTTCTAGACCTTGCGTGCCAGTTGGGCGTGCAAGTCCCTGTCCGGGTAAATTACTAAAAGAATGTGCATGTCCAGGCGCATGACTATAAAAACCTGGCGATTGATTAGCAAAGGAAGTCATAGGTATGGGAGGATTGCTAGATGTCCAAAATTTATCAGAAGCTTTAATTAACTCCTCATCTTTAAAATCATCAATCCCTTTTAAATTAATGTTAGCATTTATGTTAACCTTGTTGTAAACATCTTTAAAACTTTCTAATAGATCACGTAAAGATTTAGTGTTCATAATGTCGGATTCATAAGGGCCGCTGACATCGGTTTTAATATCGGTCATATTAACCGGAAAGAAACTGTAGTAAAATCCTCCAATAGTTTTTGAGTGACGATAAATAGGGATATTATTTTGTAATTCAATAGATCCGCCCTTGTTTTGAGCAATATAAGCCATACCGATGACAGAACTGGATGTTTCTGCTGAAAATTGTTTCCATTCATCTGTAGGTGGTTCTATTGGCTTATTTAAAAAATTATCGATATTGATTCCCATAAACAAGATATTTTCTGTAATTTCTTGTTTCATTTTTAGATCTGCAATTTTACTATTATTTGTTGATATTATAGGGTTCCATGAACTTTGAGACATATATATATTTTAAATAAAATAAATATAATTTTTAACATATAGATGTTTAGTAATCTCTAAAGTAATAAAATAAAATGTAAATAAAATATATATGGGTCGTTCAAGATCTAAGGGAAAACATAAAAAGAGAAATCCACGTTATTTAATGAAAGGTGGGGCTATATGTTATGATCAATATGGCAACATCACCGAGTACGGACAACTAATGAAGCAACGTATCAAGATATTTTTAATAATGTCATCTATGGACGGATGGAATAAAGGGACAGATTTTATTAATGACTTGTTGGGAGTAGACGTTATGCCCAGTATCCAAGATATGCTGGTGGCAATGGCAACAGGTGGATATAAGACTATTGATGCTATGTATGGCGGTGGTAAGTTCCTCGCCACGATATGCGCAAAAGCATTAAATGCGGCGGCGACAGGCGGCGGCGGTCCTGCATATAGAGCTGCGATCTCGTTACTTCAGTTCCTTGGCAGTTTAGGGTTAAGGGGTGCCGCCTTTTTAGGAAATAATCCACAAAATATAGCGTCAGGGGCGTCTCTTTTAATAGTAGGACTAGTAGGTCTGGGTATACCATATTCTGTAGTGCAGGAAGCATTTATAAATGCGGGCGGCGCGGCGGCCGGGGCAGTAGCTGGAGGTTGGCAAGGGGTAACGGGCGCAGTAATGCAAGGGCAGGAGATGGCACAACCACATCTTGCAAGCGCACTACACATACTCGGTCAAGCAGGGCCTGACCCCCGCGAAGCCGCCGGAGCAGCAGGGGTGGTGGGGAATTTTGCGCTAGATAGTGCCGCTGTCGTAAGCGTAAATTTCGATAGTGTAGCAGTAGCTATTATGCATCAAATTGAAAAAGTGCATGACAAACTTCCAGTTCTTACATTAGTTCTTCTTGCGACAAGTGATGCAGTGATAAACTCAGCTAAGCAAGGATGGAATCCTCAGCCAATTATTAATGTTGCCACCCAAGCAGCCGAGCTTGGTTTACGTTGGAGCTACTCAACCGCGGGGGCGGTATGCGCTGCCGGCAAGGCGAGGGCGGCGAGTGTAGGGGATAGCGCGATGGACATACTACGACGAACAGCGCAAGCGATGGGCAATTGGATGATCGATGTGAGAGGAGGATTTAACCTACGTTGGCACGGCGCAGAGGCGCGGGCGCAGATGCGACAGACCATGCAAGCCCAAGCTTATGGCCATGGCGCAGACCAGGGGGCTCAGGCAGCGGCACATGCGGCGGCGGCGGCGGCCGGCCGTCAATTCGAGGAAGATCTGCAAGCCCAAGCGGGGGCGCTTGTGGCACCACCGAATACACCAATACCACCACCTTCGCCACAGGCAATGTATATTCGTTTTGATCCTCTGCCTGAGCCCCGAGACCAGCGCTCGGCGGAAACTCTACCACTTGAAGAAACAGCTGAAGTTCTTGCTGTTTTACTTACCTCTCCCGAGCCTATCCAAAACGCCGCAAACACACCCGCGCACACCGCTCACAACTACGCTTCAACACAGCCGGCGGCATACGGGCTGGAAGGCGCTCCGTCTGATGTGTATGGGTCAAATGCAGTCTTGATGGCTGCCCAGGGCCTCGTGGACCTCCAGGGCAGCCAGGACCCCCAGGGCAGCCAGGCCGAGGGCAGCCAGGCCGAGGGCAGCCAGGAGGGCGGCGGGTTATATTTACAAGAAATTAAAGAAAGTGCTAATAAGTCGGCAATTGAATGGTTGGAGGACACGCTGCAGTCGTGCAGGCGGAAGCCGCCGCCGCCACTGCCGCCGCGGAAATTCCAGGCCAAAAAAGGAGTACCATTTATGCGCAGTATAAACAGATTCAAACAACAACAAGACGAGCAGAAATCCAACAAAATTGCCAAGGCGTTAGCCGTCAATGCCACTAGCGGAGGAAAACGTCACACTAAAAAACACCACAAGCGAAAAACACATAAGCGTAATAATAAAAAACATCATAAATCACAAAGACGTCACAAAAAATCTAAAAAACATTAATTCATTTGAAAAATAAACAAAGGAATTAAAAGAAAATACCTCTAAAAAGAGAAAGTTCATCTTGAACATGAAGATTTTTTGGAGATTTCTTTTCAAAATACGAAACAATATCATCCTCCCGCATAATGATACGTTTTACATTATCTTGATGTATAGAAAGATATGGAGCTCTAAATGTATAAGTAGGCTGTTCCTTAGAAACCCATCTTATTTTATCAAATAGCTGTTTATCTTTAAGTTTACCAAGAAGTCGTTTAGAAGCAAGGGTCATACATTTTTTATCTGTAATCATAAGAACTAACTTGTGAGAATAGCACATATAAATAATATAAATAAAAAATCTATATTATTTTATTTATATTAAACATATAAATCAGGTGCCAAAGGTCCATACGGTGAAGACGAAGGACTGTTTAACAATTGTAATCTCTCTTTGCATGCTTTTTGGATTTTGTTAATTTGATATATTTTATATGCTCCTTCAATATTTGTGATAACATATTTATGGAAATATAACTTCCAAATATGCCATTGTATTTCTTCAGGTAAATTTAGTAGCATAATATAATCTAATAATAATATATTATGAAATCAAAAAAAAATAAATATGCACCAAAATATAATCAAAAAAAATGGACGCGTAATAAATATATACAAAGAGGGCATAATTGTTACAGTTATTTTTTAAATAAAATAGATAAAAATGTAACCAATGCGTGTAAAAAAACATTTAAAAAATATGGTAAATGTCAATGGCCTCAGCCAGGTTTGGTAAAAAAGTTTAAAAATAATTCAGATAGAGCAACGACATGTAAAGCAATATATAAGCGTATAAAGGCAGATAATAAATCAATATTTAAAACTACAATGAAGCAAAAGTGTCCAAAAAATTATTATAAAGGCGCCCTCGCAATTAATCCAAAAAAGACCTTTCACTTTTATAGACAGGATAAATCAGGATATTGGAGTCATAAAGATGGTTCAAAGAAGCCAACACGATATGACAAAAATGGTAAAAAAATAAAAGATCCTAAGAAAGCAGCTAGAAATTATAAAACAGATAAGTATCCTAAATTTTGTAACTATTATTGTATTCCTTCTTCCTCACGAAAGAAGAAACAATCAATAAGAAATAAAAAATGGTCAAATATATTATTTAAGGGATGGGAATCTAAATAACGCATTTTACATAAGGTTTACCTAATATCAGAATCACCATATAATTTAGACCAACATAATAGTGGATTAATATGTAATATATCTTTTTTATATTTTCTTAATACACACATCATATAATGATCTACAGCTAAATTATTAAACTCATTATTATCAATATTTTCTAAAAAAAGTTTAGCACAATTTTTATTAATTATATAAGCATAAGTGCCTCTATCACAATCTGAACCGATCCAATTTTGTGTATAATCATATTTAACAATATTATCAATTACTGGAATACACGTTTTCATCATAAAATTAGGTTCAAACTGACAACCCCAATATAATACTGTTTTAAACAATTTCTTATTTAATTTCAAAATATTTACTATATTATCTAATTTTTCATTAAAATTATCGCAGAATATTACATCATCTTCAAAAATAATAACATTTGTATCGTCAGGAAATGATTGAACTATTTTTTCCCATAGAACAACATGACTTAAAAAACACCCTATTTCTCCACCCAATAAGTTTTTAAAATTTTTATAAATAATTTTTTGTTTAGAAGAGTATTCTTCGTCAGAATACAATTCTTTTGATAAATAATCTTGTTTTATATTATTCTTATCAATTGCATTAAATCTAATTACATTATTATAAGGACAGGTTTTATTAAAATTTAATAATCGGTCTTCCCTTCTTTTTAAATTAATAACATATGCCTGTAATGACATATTATATAAAAGTTATTATCATTATTTTTATATGTATTTAAACGTATTTATTAATCAAGTTGCTCATCTTCTTCCTCAATGGCGCGTTCTACGTAAGGATGCCTTTCATACCACTCCTTTTTCAAGCTGTCTGAAAGAGTGACTCTCTTATGTTTTTCATACTGTTCAGGCGTATCATAAAAGAGTGTATTGATCTGATATCCATCAGCATCGATGACCTCCTCTCCCATAAAGTTGGTGTGCTTGTGAAAAGGTTGTGATGTAGCAACTTTGAAAAGACGCTCTTCAAGTTTACTGCCTACATTAAACTCATAGGAGGAACCAGTCATAGCATTAACAATTCGCTGTCCGACGATATTAGATGCAAAAACTTTCGGCTCACTTCGCTTCTTGCGCTTATTATTATTGCGCAAATGGGTAACAGGCTTTCCAAAACCCTGCTCTGCAATAGGTGCGGTCATTGTATTCATACTACACTATGATAAGCATAATGCTTTAAACTATTTTGAAATATACTAAGATTATTCTTGTAGAACTTTAATAGTCTCATCCTTAGACTCAAGTAAGAGATTCATAGACTTGATATTATTATCTCTCTCTTGTAACATATTGGTTAAATTACCAATATGTTGTTGTTGTTGCTGTAGTAACTGAACCACTTGTTCAATAGATAAATTTTGTGGTGGTTTTCCTGGTTGTTGAATAGTAATAGGGGTCATTGAATTATTTTCCTGTGGCTGTTGTTGCATTTGCTGTTGCTGCATTTGCTGTTGTTGCATTTGCTGTTGCTGTTGTTGCTGCATTTGCTGTTGTTGTTGTTGCTGCATTTGCATATTTTTTTGTTTTCGTTCTTCCTCAAGTTGTGCAGTTTGAAGTAAAACATCAGGTTTCATTTCAGGTTTACCAGGCAAATAAGTTTTAAGAGTTGATTCAAGATCTTCAGTAAAAAATTTAATCACATCTTTATCTTTAATAAAATCAGAGATCTCTTTATCACTTTCTTTAACAAATTTATTAAGTTGCACAATTAGCTTCTTTTTATCAAATGTATTATGAGAATGAGAGAAAACAAGAATGGTTTTCTTAGGTTCAAGTTGGACAAATGGAACAGTATAATCTTTTAAGAATTTTTTTTCCTCAGCCAAAGCCGCAGAATCATCATAGCGTGTATCTTCTAATAATTTTCTTTTAAATGCGAATGTACCAGCAGTAGCATGATTGGGGCCGTAAGGTCCAAATTGAATCATTTTTTTGATATGATTAAACCAAATATAAATTTCACTAGCACCTGCACATAAAGCATTAGGATGTTTATTTAACATTGTAACCGCATGACTAACTCTTTCAGGAGGATAATAATCATCATCATCCATATATACAATAATGTCACCCTTTGATTTGTCATGCATGATATTTCTTTTTTCGCCCAGACTCATTTTATCTTCATAATAAAAATATTTAACTTGAGGGATATCTTTAACAAGATCTTCAATTTTATCAGTTCCGTCATCAATAATAACCCATTCTAATTTATCTAGAGGATAAGTTTGTGATTTAAAACAATTAATTATCATATTAAAAAATGGCCGTCTATTAAATGTTGGAGTGCAAACACTGACAAATGGAAATGCATCAGGTTTACTCTTATTCTTATTATCATTACGTTTTTTTTTCTTACCGGGCATATAAATATAATATAGTGTGTTTATTTATATTATATTTATTAAACAAATTTAGTTCTTTTTTTAAAGCTATAATTCTTATTATTTTTAATTTTATGTTTTTTCTCTCTTTTATTCGTTCTACGTTTGTATTTCTTGCGCGTATTTTTAACCTTTTTATTTTTAGCCTTTTTGTTCTTACCTTTCCTTCTCGTCCTTTTGACCTTTTTGCGACCTCCCTTCGGCATGGTGGTAACAGCGCGACTTAATGTACTAAAACGATTATTGGGATCATTATGTGTCATTTTATTTACTCTCACATTTCCATATTCTACACTATAGATAAGATTGGGAACATCATGATTATTGTCATAAATATAAATCTTATCATATAGCCTATAGTTGTTTTTAAATTTAACTTCATTTCCATTACCCATAATAACAGTAACTTCAGATTCTGAATTGATAGGCATAGTAATTTCTTTAATAGAAATAATAGTTCCAAATTTACCAGTTTGAGGCATAGTTTTTATATTTCCATCAAATGACCATTCATTGTGTGGAATTGTAATATAACCATAGTTATTTGTATGTATAATTAAATTGCCATTATCAATGTATGATGATTTTGTATTTTGTTGTGTAAATCCGATTTTTGCATCATTGGATTTTTCAATATTATCCTTAGCATTTTGAAGACTTGAAAATAATTGAATAGGTGAATTTGCAGTATATTTAATTAATGCATTATCAACAGCAGCATGTGTATTATAAACAATATTTTTAGGGACTACACGTCCAGGTTCCTCGCCGTCGGATGAACTACGCTTAATAGTTCTTTCATAGGCAGTATCTACATCAACGTCAGCTACGCACAAAATAACCTCATATGCACAGTTGTGTTCACTGAATTCTTTTAATGTTTTAACAATATATTCGGTTGCTTCGGTATATGCACCGGTTCGGTCTAATACAATATTTTTGCATGAAGCAGTATGTGATTCTTTATTACCTAAATACTGTTGATAGAAAATACGAAAAAGTTCATTTAATGTAGGTCTATAACTATGATCATTATTAAATAGTTCAGTGAAAATCTGGTCAGGATTGAGTATTATGGCATTATCTTGTGTTAAATTTTCTAGACATTTATTTCTAATAGTTGTTTTTCCAGAACCGGGTCCCCCTACCATGATAATAAGTTTAGGCCCTTTAGAGGGTGGTCCATTACGATTTACAATAGGGGTTCCAATAGTATTGACTTTAAAAATATTCTTAAAAGATTCATTAGATTCAAGTTGTTTTATCATATCTCTCCTTTTTGCCGAGGCAGCAGCTGATGCCCCGAGTTCTATAAGACCTTTATATTCATTAACTATTCTTTTAAAATCATCTTTATTAAATTGAGACATATATAATAATAGTTTATAATTATTTATTGAATTATTATTATATTATTTAGCAGCAGCAGCAGCAGGCTTAGTTGCAGCAGCAGCAGGCTTAGTTGCAGCAGCAGGAGCTGGTGATGCCTTTTTTTTCTTGGTAAGATTACCAACCATATCGCTCATTTTAGAGAACATACCTTTCTTATCTTTACCATCTTTACCGTCTTTCTTATCTTTTTCGCAATCTTTATCACCTTCTTTACATTCTTCATCTTCCTTATCCTTTTTAATAGAGAACATGCGACTTAACATTTGCCAGGCAAATATAAGGAATACAACCATACCAGCTTGAACAGATTTATCATCAAGATACATTTTACCAGGTCCATATAAAATGCCCCAAATAAACATAAGAATAATAAATACACGATATTTGAATAAGAAAAGGAATCGTCTGTTGTTGTTAAAGTTAGCCCAACCAGTAATACCAGGACGTTTATTAGCTTGCCATTCACCTTCAGGTGGGACAGGAGGGGCAGCCCAAGGTCCAAATATGAGAAAGAATATAAATGATACAATATCCCACATCAATGAAAAACTGTATCCGACAGTAGTAAATGCAAACAATATTGAAAGCCAGAATATCCACATGAACATCTGAATAAGAGATTTACTAGTAAATAAATAGGCAACACCTGAAGCCGTCCATCTAAAAGAGAAAAGATTAATCATTCTCTGCATTTCCCTATTAAATGGAACCATAGGAGTAACAGGCCAGGCATAAACAGTCCAACTAAATAATTGCGAAAGTATGTAAATGGGAGAGACTAAAGTTTCCATAGCAAGATAAAAACTCATAATAGGTCCAATTAATGTTGGTATAAACATGAATTTTAGACCTTCAATTATGGAAGGTTTATTGATTTTTTCCACATAATTAGGATCCATAGGGTCAGGTGCAGTAATGAGAATAGTGCAGAAAAATGCTAAAACAGACCGTCTTAGTCTAGCAAGAGGCCCCCAAATTCTTTGCATAAACCACCATCCAAAATATTCAAACATGCCTATTTTAACTCCAGGACTTTTGGGACCACCAAATGGGAAATTAGTAATACCTGGATACCCTTCACTCGGTTTAAACTCAGCAGAATTCATATATTTATTAATATCTTTAGACTTAGCCATTATTCGTTCAGTTAGTTGATTAATCCACCATGTAGACTGTGGAACGGTGAAATCGCATTCAGATTTCTGTTTGTTTCTTTCCTCAATATCCTTTTTCTTTTGTGCTTCAGTTTCTGGAGCACCTTTAGAACCAAGACCGCTCAAATTAGTCCATAATTCTTCCTCCCATTCAACCCTATTTTTATATTTATGACATTCAGTCCATGTTTGAACATTATTACAGTTATCTACAGGATGAGAACATTGATTCATATCAGGTGAATACCAATATGGTAAGTGCGATGATTCATTATCAAATTTAGTTATGCCAATAACCTTGGCTCTTTCCAATATTTTATCATTTAACTTAATAATTGCTTCATTAAATCCTTGTTCATTACCTGCAAATTGTTTTTCTAGTTTATTAATTTCTTGTCCCTTATGATACATTAATTTTTTATATTTTCTGAGAGCAAGACCATATTGCATTATGTTATTAGCAAAAAGAGCATACATAACTAATGTAGTAAGTATAGGCAATGAACAGAAAAATACAAACTGGAACCAATCAGAAGAACTCCATCCTTGATTTTGTGTTCTGGAAATATTTACAAATCTTTCTTTTCTGCATTTACCAGAGTCATGTAATGTTTCATTATCAGAATATCCGTCTTTACAATTAGTATATGGAGAAGGGGGTTTTTTCCAGTTTTTTGCTGAAGAAAATCCCAAATTATATTTAACATTCATCCAAAATTTATAATAATCAGATAATACCTTTTCTTTGTCTTCAACACTCGGCATATATATATTTTGAAAATATTAAAATCCATATATAACTTATATTAACTAAATGAATTAAATAATACATGATAAAATAATTATAGATGAACAAGATAGAAGCCGACACTAAACTGGATTTTTCAAATGTCTTGATTAGACCTAAACGTTCAACTGTGAGTTCACGATCAGAAGTAGACTTAGAGAGAGAGTTTAAATTTGTAAACAGAAAAGGTGGAGCTTCATGGAAGGGTGTTCCAGTCATTGCAGCCAATATGGATACAACAGGAACATTTGGGGTTTATCAAGAACTTTCAAAGTTCAAAATTATTACTGCGATGCATAAATTTTATAAATTAGATGATTTTAAAAATTATCTCCAGACAAATATGTTGGACCCAGATTTGTTCATGGTATCCACAGGTATAAGTGATGCAAATTTTGAAAATTTGACTAATATTATGGATAATATAGAGTGTAATTGGATATGTGTAGATATAGCAAATGGATATATATCAAAGTTGGTAGAATTTTGCAACAAGGTGAGACAAAGGTATCCAGATAAAATAATTGTAGCAGGAAATGTAGTAACTCGCGAGATAGTAGAAGAATTAATACTTACAGGTGGTGTAGATGTAGTAAAGGTGGGAATCGGACCAGGCAGCGCTTGTCTTACTAGAAAGCAAACAGGTGTGGGTATGCCTCAGTTATCTGCTATAATTGAATGTGCGGATGCAGCACATGGAGTAGGAGGACATATAATAGGAGATGGTGGTATTACATGCCCAGGTGACATGGCAAAAGCATTTGGTGGTGGTGCTGATTTTGTAATGATGGGTGGACAATTTGCAGGTCACGATGAAAATCCAGGTGAATTAATTGAAAAGCCAGATGGAACTAAATATAAGCTATTCTATGGAATGAGTTCTCAGCATGCAATGGAAAAACACTTTGGTAAAATGGATTCATATCGTTCATCCGAGGGTCGTAAGATAGAGGTTAAATATAAAGGATCATTAAAAAACACAGTGGAAGATTATTTAGGTGGTCTTCGTAGCACGTGCACATACATAAATGCAAAAGGAATGAAACAAATGGCTAAATGCACTACATTTTTAAGAGTAACACAGCAGTTAAATACCACATTACAAAGTTAAATTCTAATTTATATATAAATGAAAACACCAAATAGGGTATATGTAGCATTATTAATATTGGCAATTACAAATGTGATAGGAGGATTACTATATGCATCTCAAGATTTAACTTCAAGTATAGTAGTAATATCAATTGCTTTACTAATAGGTTTATCAACCACAATATTTAGGATAGATCCAACAACAAGTACAACTAGTATAATGTTATATTTAATAGTTAGCAATTGTTTGATGCTTAGCAGTATATATTTTGTTCATACAATTCCGATATTTAAAGAGTTGTTATTGAGATCGCCATTTATGTATGCAGCAACAAAGTTGAAAAAATCAGAGATTGAGAAAGATTTATAATTTTTGAATTAATAATTTATATATATATATTTTATAATGACAAATAAATTATTAATATGTCTAGGTCTATTTTTAATAATTTTATGTTTAGGCTATGTTGCATTAAGCAAAAAGAATAATATAATTGAAGGAATTGATGGAAAATGGAAAGCGGTAGATCCTAGGGCAACGGATGCATGGTGTGAAGGCAATTGTGATCGTGCAGACAAAAATCCAGTATGTTCTACATGGTGTAAGCAGGAAAGTGCCAGTCCAGCTGCACCTACGCCTGCACCTACGCCTACGCCACCACCAGCGCCAGCAGCACCAGCAGCACCAGCGCCAGCAGCACCAGCACCACCACCACCAGCGACACCACCACCAGCACCA
>JAAHTH010002028.1_pt2 | contig 14473 bp, 11 predicted proteins | sample 6116091 | NCBI WGS metagenome assembly JAAHTH01 (sample SAMN13939990, study PRJNA603662) | sponge metagenome | isolation source: marine sponge | host: Mycale hentscheli | place: New Zealand | collected 2006
GGAACGGAGGGAACTGAGGGCGAAGTCTTGGTTCGCTTGGATACGAAGAGGGTTGAGGATGCAATAAGCAAACACACAACCGAGTCGCATACGGCGCGTGCTACTCTGGAAACGTCGATTGCAAAACTGAATCAAAGTATGTTGCAGGAAGACGCCTATCTAGAGGGTGAATACAAGACGCGGCTTCAGAAACTCGAACGTCAGTTGAAAGTTGCACGAACGAATCTTGAAACGGCCGAATCGCACCTGGCAAATTCTCGTTCGATGTTTAATCGCGGGTTTGTGACCTTACTTGAGGTTGAAAGTAATGAGTTCACGGTGACTCGGGCTAAGCTTGAGTTGGAAGTGGTTGAAACCGATCTTCGAGTTTTGGAAAAATACACGCGCAACATGCGTCTGGAGACCATTCGCGGCCAGTTGGCGGCAGCGAAATCAAAAAAGCAGGCCGATGAGGCCGGTTTGGCGATGGATGTGGGACGTCGAGATCGCGCAATTAAAGAACTGGAATATTGTGTCATCACGGCGCCTAAGGCGGGATTGGTGATTTATCCATCTTCAGCGGCTTGGAAGGACACACCAGACGTCACCGTGGGAGCAGCAGTGCGACGTGATCAGACCCTGCTTTTGATGCCGGATCTATCAAAAATGCAGGTCAAGGTCGGTGTCCATGAATCAATGGTTGGTCGCGTGCATGTGGGTATGGAAGCGGAGGTAACACTTGCGAATTACGTTCTCGAGGGCAAAGTCAGTTCAGTTGCATCCGTCGCTCAACCGGCGGGTTGGTGGACAGGGAATGTTGTCAAGTATGATGTCATCGTTGAGATACCGTCGATGGATGATCTTAAACCTGGCATGACAGCACAGGTGGATCTCTTGCTTGCCTCGTATGACGACGTGGTAGTCGTCCCGGTGGCGTCTGTGGTTGAGACGGAAGACGGATGTTTCTGCTGGGTGAAGCGAGGCGATAATTTTGTTCGCAAAGCCATCATCGTTGGAGATGGGGATGACGTTTTTTTGGTTGTCAAAAATGGCTTGGGGCCAGGTGACGAGGTCGCACTTTCTCCGCAGACGGTGATGGCAGGGGTCGATGCCGAGGATAAACAAGGCGGATTTGAAAACGCGGAGGTTGAGCAAAATTGAGTAAACAGAATGCGAAGAAACGCTCGGTCGTCTTGAAATTGGTAGTCCTGGTTGCTGTTTTAGGGATTCTGGCGATAGGGATCAGGACCTACACAGAGGCAGGAATCAAACCGCAAGCCATCAGCACGGAGGCCTTGACGCACACTGTCGGGCGGCAGCATTTGACGGTTTCCATAACGGAACAGGGAACACTTGAAAGTCGTGAGAATGTTGAAGTGAAGTCCAAGGTTCGCGGTGATAATACGGTGATCTGGGTTGTCGAGAATGGCTCCCTCGTTGAGGAGGGAAACGTCCTTGTCAGACTCGACACGTTAGCGATAGAGGATACGATCAATGAACGTTCAAAATATGCACTTTGGTCACTCTCTGGGGCGGAAAGCAGTCGTGCCAACGCAAAGCGTGCGGCGTTAGCGGTGAAGGAGTACGAGGAAGGTCGCTTCGTCATGCAGTTAAAGACGATGGAAAAGGATCGGGCCAGTGCGGAGACCAACTGACGTGTTGGGAGGAATAGGGCGCAGCATGCTAAACAGATGTTTGAACGTGGGTACGCACCCGAGGTGGAGTTGACAGAGAAACAGTTCGCCGCCACTCAAGCCGAGCTCGCGGTCAACGAAGCGAAAAATGCGATTCTTGTTCTTAATGAATACGAGAAGCCACAAGAGATGGAGAAACTTCGTGGTGAGTTGAAAGCTGCCGAGGCTACAAGAGACTCACTCAACGAGCGTGCCAAAATGGATGGCACTCGACGTGATTTGGCGCTTGCCGAGAAAGAGCTGTGTACGATCAGGGCTCCGAAGAGCGGGATGGTGATCTATCCGTCAGCGCGGAGTTGGGAAAAGACACCTGACATTGAAGAAGGAGCAACGGTTCACCGTGACCAGACGCTATTGTTAATGCCGGATTTGCAGCACATGCAAGTGAAGGTAGGGATTCATGAGTCCATGATTGAACGGGTTTCATTGGGGCTGAGAGCTGTGATCACGTTACCTGAGGAAGAATTGGAAGGACAAGTTTCCGAGGTGGCAGCGATTGCAGAGCCCGCGAGTTGGTGGACGGGCAATCTGGTGAAATACGACACAATCGTCGAACTACCTGTTATGAAGGGATTGCGGCCGGGCATGAGTGCGGAGGTTGAGGTGTTTCTTGCTGAGTACGAAGACGTGATGACTGTTCCCGTGACTGCAGTCATTGAGGCGGTCGATGGTGCACTTTGTTGGGTCAAGATGCCATCAGGCGAAGTAGAGCAGCGTTCAATTGCCTTAGGCGACAGTGATACGGTAATGATTATCGTCGAATCCGGACTTAGTGTGGGCGAACGTGTGATTCTGAATCCACGTGGCGTGCTTCAGGAGGCTCGCGACGTGAGCCTGAAGCCAGCGGCTCGGGAAACGGCAGGCATTGGAGCGATGGCGGGAGAGAACGTTGGCGATGAACAACGTGCAGAGGCGATTCAGCCTGCGGGTGCTGCTACCGAAAGTCCCGGTGATAAATGATCACGCAGTATTTGTCCGAAAGCCACTTGGCTCTTGCTTTTTCAGAAACCATTTCCCTTTTTAGCAGGGGCTGATTGCTGTGCTTCGTTCACGAGTCTTTCATACCTTGGAATTAGGCTTGAAAAGCCTGTTGCTGCAGCGAATGCGAGCAGGTTTAGCTGCGTTGGGGATATTCATCGGTACGACGACCGTGATTTGGCTCGTTGCCATGGGCGAAGGGGTGAGTTACCAGGCACAACAACAGATTCTGGAACTTGGTGCCAATAACATTATCGTTAGGACGATTGAACCGAACGTCAAAAGCGAGAATGCAAATTCCAGGATCAAGAATTATGGTCTGACGCGGAAGGATTTTGAACGAATCGTTCAGATAATCCCGGGCATTAGAGCGGCCATCCCTATGAGAGAATTGAAGTTTGAACTGCGTAGAGACAACTTGACCACGGACACCAAGTTGGTTGGTTGTGTTCAAGAACATCTAGAGTTAAACCAATTGCAGATCGCCCGTGGTCGCTGGTTAGCTCAACGCGATGAGGGAAAGAAGGTAATCGTGCTCGCGCATCAGACTGCCATGAAATTGTTTCCATATGAAAATCCCATTGGACGCACGATTTGGGTGGGAAATGAGTTTTATACGGTGGTTGGACAGACTTTTGAACGCATGGCTTCAGCGGCGATCGGCGGCAGTCTCGATTCGCGAGACTATAATCTTGATGCTTACATTCCCCTTTCCACCATGCGGTCACGGGTGGGTGACCTTGTCATGCGACGGGTGGCGGGCGGACAGTTTTCTGGTGAGCAGGTAGAGTTGAGCCAGATCACGGTCACGCTTGAATCTACGGAAAAGATTGATGAAATCTCGGCTGTGATTCAGTCCATGCTGGACAGGTTCCACGAGAAGGATGACTACGCTGTTGTCGTTCCCAAGGAACTGTTGCGGCAAGCGGAGCGGACCAGAGCGATGTTTAATATCCTTCTGATTGTTATTGCAGGCATCTCCCTTCTGGTGGGTGGAATCGGCATCATGAATATCATGTTGGCCACGGTTACCGAGAGGACGCGTGAGATTGGAATCCGCCGGGCGATCGGTGCAAAACAGGGTGACATTACCAAACAGTTTCTGGCAGAGACGTTGTTGTTGACAGGCAGCGGAGGAATTCTTGGTGTAATGTTTGGATTGCTATGTGGTCCCGTGTTTCGCGGTTTGCGGAGCCTGATACAGGCTATCGATCCAGAATTGTTGCCACCTGTGGTTTCTTCGCTAGAGCCGCGAATTGCCTTGTGGTCGGTCTTGTTCTCCTTGTTGATCTCAGTGGGGGCAGGACTGTGCTTTGGGATTTATCCAGCCAGAAAAGCAGCGCAGATGAATCCAATTGAGGCGTTGAGGCACGAGTAAACCTGGTGGCTGTTAAGAGGACGCCAGCCCGTCAATGAACGCAACTGCAGATGGTGAGCGAACCCGACGGTAAATTGCAGCTGGACAGTCTGGCAGAGGGATCCATAAGAGTGCGCCGGTTTCCATGGCTGAAACTGCGTTGTAGTCGTAAGAGCCTTTGAAGTTGTTGCTCAGTCAAGCCGCATAGCCATACCGTAGACGCGATATTTCGGTGCAGCGTGAATGCTTAGTTCTTAGCTTGTTCAATCAGTTTGTCGATTTCGAGAACATGCCCATGAGGAACGCGGCTTCGTTGGTACTTGTTCCAGATGATCTCACGAAGTGACTCGAGATCCTCAATCGTGATTGTCGGGAATTTTGTCCATTCCATTTCTGATTTGAGCCGTGATTGCAGTTGCCATTTTCCTGCATGGCGTGTTGCTGTGACTAAACGGACTTCACCATCTTCGGTTCTCTCACGCCATTCGTGCTTCTTCATAGGTTTATTCGTCTAGGAGTTTAGTTTTATCGAGTAGTGGCTGGCGTAATTACGGTCCCTGCGATCCTATTCGCGGGTGCATCGCAACAACGAGCGTAGTTGAACTCAGGCAACGCTGTCCTATATGCAGCGATTACGTTGGGTCGAATTCGTGACCACGCATACGGATGCTTTGCAGCGTTGTTGCTGAATTGTAGTCGTGATGGTTGAGTTGTGAATCTGGGTCAAGCGAACAGTTCCGTGCTTTTCACTAAACTTTGTCATGCATTGAGGATTGTCCAAAAACCTACCCTCTGCAGTTCATCAATCGCTCGCGTTTGCACGTGAACACCACAGCCTCGCGAGTCTGCTGTTTGATGCCACCACGCTGACGTTTGTTTGTAAACGCCGAGAACCATCGCATGAGTGTCAGGCAATGATTTCGTTGACAACTCGCCCGTGCACGTCTGTGAGTCGAAAATCACGGCCGCTATATCGGTAGGTTAGATTCTCGTGATCCAGCCCCATGAGATGCAGGATAGTGGCATGCAGGTCATGCACGTGGACCTTGTTCTCTTGTGCTGAGAAGCCGAATTCGTCTGTGGCACCGTAGGACATCCCACCTTTGACTCCTCCGCCTGCAAGCCAAACGGAAAACCCATGATTGTTGTGGTCCCGTCCACTCCCGCCCTCGGAAACTGGAGTCCGCCCAAATTCGCCGCCCCACAGAATAAGCGTGTCTGAAAGCAGCCCCCGTGATTTAAGATCTCGAAGCAACGCAGCGATCGATTTGTCACTCGCGAGTCCCTTGGAGCGGTGTCCGTTTTCAATGTTGCCATGGTCGTCCCAAGGTTGGCCTCCACCATAGAACACCTGCACCATCCGCACGCCGCGTTCGACAAGGCGACGAGCTACCAAGCAGGCATTACCGAACTGTCCATTTCCGTAAGATTCGCGTGTGGCTTGCGATTCTCGATTTAGATCAAACGCTTCCTGAGCTTCACTTTGCATTCGAAATGCCATCTCGAATGAAGCAATACGCGCCTCCAATTCGTTGTCGCGGGTTCGTTCAGCGAGGTGTTTCCGGTTCAATTGCGTCATTAAGTCCAATTGTTGTCTCTGCGTTCCGCGATCTAAGTGACGGTTGTTGATGTGCGGTATGACTCGCGTGGGGGCCATGTTGCTATTGTTGATATGGCATCCTTGGAAGACCCCTGGCAGAAAGCTGTTGCTCCAAAGTTGTGGACCTACGACAGGTTTCCCCGGACACAAAACCACGAACCCAGGCAGATTCTGGTTCTCGCTTCCGAGGCCGTAACACAGCCAGGACCCCATGCTTGGGCGAGTGGGTTGGGTGATGCCAGAATTCATCATGAGCAACGATGGTTCATGATTTGGAACGTCAGTGTGCATCGACCTGACGACGCAGATATCGTCGATGCACTTTCCAACTTCGGGGTAGATCTCGCTAACGGGCAGACCCGAATCCCCGTACTTCGTGAATTTGAACGGCGACTTCAGTAATCCACCGGTCCCACGTTCGGTTTTTAGGTCTGCACCGGGGGGGCGTTGGCCATGATACTTTTCCAGCATCGGCTTGGGATCGAAGGTATCAACTTGGGACGGGCCACCGTTCATGAATAGGTGAATGATGCGTTTGGCTTTGGGCGCAAAGTGCGGAGTCTTGATCGCCAATGCATTTCCGGAAGGCGGGTTTCGTCCAGCCGCGGGTTGTGCTGGTGCATTTCCGCCTAGCAGGTGTTGGTCATGGAGTAGGCCGGCGAGACCTAACGTGCCCATCCCTGTACCAATCTTGGAGAGTAGGCTGCGGCGACTCAAATGGCTGATGTGGAGCATGTTAATCGACGTATAGGAATTCGTTGGAACCGAGCAAGGCTTGTGTGTATTGTTCCCAACGGGTGAGTTTCGCGTCCGTCGGATTGGGTTGTCCAACAAACTTGTTGGCAATCAGTAACTCTTGCTGATCAGCATCTCTTCCATAAAGTAATTGATAAATGCTGTGTATTTTGCGGTCAAAAGTTTCACCAGGTTGATCTTGAATGCGTGCAGCAAGTGTTTTGGCCTGTTTGACAAAGAAGTCACTATTCAAAACGAATAATTGTTGTTGGGGGACGATGGTTTCGGTCCGGACAGCGCTGGTAACATTTGCATCGGGAAAGTCAAACAGACGAAGTAATCCGTGAAGGCTGTGTCGGCTGATTGCGGCGTAGACGGTGCGGCGATTGTTGTGGGCGTCATCAAGACTTACCGTTGGTCCCCCGGCGGTTTTGTCGAGGTTTCCGGAAACGGCTAGTAGGGCGTCACGCCAGGATTCCACTTCCAGTCGCCGACGGTTCATGCGCCAGAGCATCCGATTTTCCGGGTCGATGGATTCCGCGGTCACACTGTGGTTGCTAGAGAGTTGGTAGGTTGCGGACAACATGATCTCGCGATGAAGCCACTTAAGAGACCAGCCAGCCTTCATAAAACGTACCGACAGTGTGTCGAGTAACTTGGGGTGCGAAGGTAGGGAGCCTTGGCTGCCAAAGTTACTGGGGGTGTCAACGATCCCACGGCCAAAATGATGCTGCCAGACGCGGTTAACAATCACGCGAGCCGTCAACGGATTGTCAGGAGAGGCGATATCCTTTGCTAACGCAAGACGTCCGCTACCCTTCGTATAAGGAGTCCTGTCACTGCCGGTCAGGATTCGTAGAAAACGCCGCGGTGCGACCTCGCCGAGCCGTCCAGGATCGCCGCGGATATAGACCTTAAGATCCTTGGTACCAGAATCTTGAATCACGTGTGCCATAGGCAATGAGGGAGGCAGTGCGTTCTTTGCTTCGTTCACCTGGGCCTCTAATGCCTTGAGCTTTTGTTTCTGGCTGGCCGTCAACCGGCTAGGTAGATCTTGGTCATTGATTTGGAAAATTCCTGATGCTGAGAACACACGTTTAACAAGTTCTTTTCTAGCTCGGCGTTCCGGCGAATCCTTGTTCGGCGATAAATCGCTCGGAGGAGATGTGTAGAGACGAAACTGAATTGTGCCCTCGCCACTACCGTCAAGGCCGCCTTGGGAAATGAAGTGTTCATAACCTGAAGGTATCTCGTATTCGATGACAGAGAACGCGTGTGTCCCGATTCCTTTGGGATAGATTTTGCCAGCAACTTTGAGTGGCTGCCCGGCGGAATTCAGATTCTTTCGTACTTTGCTGTGTTCGGTTTTCGCGTCTTTCCAGTCCAGATCCAACAGGGACTTTTCGTTAGCACGACCAACAAGGCGAGGGTTAATCCAATCGCCCCAGTCAGAATTGATGCCGTCTCCGGCATCGGTAATCACAAGGAATAAGCGATCGGCACCCTGCAGTTCGAATTTGATGTCGATCAGCGGGTGCAACTTGTCGACGCGTTGACTGACATACACTGCTTTGGTTTTATTTCTGGGAAGCTTTCCATCCCGTTCATCGAGGCAATCCCTCAGGTGATCCTCGAATGTCTGTGCGGCAACTAAGACGGACGCTGGCAATCTTGGATCGTTGTCAGTTGGTTCTGGCAAGTTAAGCCAGGGTTGTAGTGCAGTGATCGACTTGAGGTACTTATTTTCGGGATTCAGGAATTTCTCCCATCTTTCCAGCCAGTTCCGGTTGAGATCCCTTTCGTCCGCAATCGAATGGATCTTGGTGTTACTGTCAGTCGACGTCCGCTGGCGATAACTCCAGACTGCTGTCATGTATTTGTGAACATTTGCAAGTTGTGTTTCAGCAATTTCACTCTTGCGCTGTGCTCGGAACTCTTTTGCCGCGTTCTCGTTTTTCCTGACTTGCTGCTCAGCAGCACGGTAAGCATCGACGACGTTTTGAGACGCCAAGGGTTTATCGACCATACGAGTATTGTGGAAAATTCCCGCGAGGGAATAGTAATCCTGAGTGGGGATGGGATCGAATTTGTGGTCATGGCATCGCGCGCAACTTACGGTGAGTCCAAGCAGGCCACGTGTGATGGTGTCGATGCGGTCATCCAGTTCGTCAGCCTGTGCCTGTGCTTTGTCGGAATTCTTGTAGTAGATGGCACCAAGGCCAAGGATCCCCAAACCAGCAAGGCGCGCTCGTGGTGATGATTCGGCATCTGGCATAAGATCCCCCGCCAATTGCATTTTGATGAACTGGTCATAGGGCATGTCGTTGTTAAGGGCTGAGATCACCCAATCTCGGTACTCATGCGCGTGTTCGCGGCGCCGCACCCCAAAGGTGTGCGCTTGATCTTCCGCATAGCGGGCAATGTCGAGCCAATGCCGCCCCCATCGCTCACCGTAATGGGTTGAGCTCAATAGACGATTGATGGTAGCGGCATACGCTTTTTTTAGCGTGGTTTTTTTACTCGCATCAATGAACAAACGCATCTCTTTGGGGGTCGGCGGCAGACCCGTTAGATCCAAGGTGGCGCGACGCAGCAGGTTGCGGGGTGAACCCGGTTCGACTGGATCAAGACCCTGTTGTTCCATACGGGCTTTGATGAACCGGTCGATCTCTGTTTGGGCCCACGTTTTATCGGTGTTGGGGGGGGCGGGGACTTGTTTGGGCTTTTTGAAGGACCAGAACTGGCCGCTCGCTTCATAATCGATGGTGGGGCGAGCAGCGGTGGTGTCGCTGTTTCTCGGATCGAATGCTCCCCGCTTTATCCATTCCGTGAAGTCGTCGATGATTCGTACTGGCAACTTTCCAGAGGGAGGCATCTCATAATCCTCATGCCGTAGGGCTGAAACGAGCAGACTTTGTGCTGGACGTTTTGGCGTTACCGCGGGTCCGCTGTCGCCGCCTACCAACAATCCCTGGCGAGTGTCGAGTAACAAACCACCCTTTAATTTGTTATTCGCTTTTGCCTCTTGTGAGTGGCAGGCATAACAATGTTCTACCAGCACTGGCCGGATTTTCGATTCAAAGAATTGCAGGTCGTCAGACGCCGTTGCATACGTCAGTAGTGCCATGGGCCCGATGGAGAAGAGAGCCACATGGGCGAGCCGCGTAATTCGGAGGCGTAGTGAAACCAAGGGCTGAGGCTCGATGCGGGGAGTAGATGGAAGGGTTGCGGTGGGGTGCAGCGTTGCCTGCTGAGTCTAGTCAGTATACCCTTGATTCCCTGCCGTCTGACAGGTCAGTGTGCGATCGGCGTGGTCTTGTTGCTGCCTGCGGACAGCCTCACGCTTGTGAATAACCGTGCACGAGCGTACGTGAAGCGGCCTGTTGCTGTGGCAGACGCACCGCCAACACGCGGGCCTGGTGGCAAATATGAAGGGCAACTCGATTGGGTGGCTAATCGGTTTTATGCATCCAGTATTGAACGATGAAATAAGGCTCGCCGTCGGTGGAGCACTCTGTTTGTAAAAAGAGTTCCTTAAATCGCGGAGAAACCGCGGGTGATGAGTGGTGATTGAGTGCAAACCGTGGGTATGCTCAATCCGATTTGCCTCACTCTGCTAACTTGCGGTTGGGCCTTCTTCGCAGCAAGTGGGTTCAGCGTCTGGATCACATGTGCCAGGGTTTTGCGGGATTCCTTCAAACGGCAGCGGGTCGACGTAGCATGGGTGTGAGTGCGCCGTCAGAGGCTCGCAGCCGCAAAGAAGACAAAGTGATATTGCGACGATAATAAGACAGCAAGATCTTTGGTGGATTTTGCTCATCGGGTTCCTTCTCTTCTAAAGGTAATGGTTGGCTCACTAGCATACGATGGAGCTGCCAGATTATTAGCTTGAGATTGAAGGAGACGAAGAGGGGCTGCTGATAGTCGCTCTATTTTTTTGTATCCACGTAAGTGGTCGGGTAGGCAGCGCCGGGCGTTGAGCCCACCTGCCGTGTGGGCTGATTCGACCGACAGGTTTTGCGGGTGGATGAGCGTGGCGGCCGCTTGACAGAAAGCCGGCATGAGTGGGGTGAACGTGTTTCTTGGCGGCGCGCGGCGTTTAGTATTGAGAGGCTATTGACGCGTGTTGACGGGTTGGCATTACCAGTGGTTGACGAAGCAAATGTTGTCACACTGATTGTCTCTTCGCAGAATCTGCTAACGAGCAAATCCAAATGAATACAGTTTTGCGTTCTGGAGGTCGAACCGCAGCTTGATGTTCTTGATTTCAGCGTGCTTGCCCTCAGTCATGGGAAGTTCGAGCGACTCGTCAGTGACATTCTTTCGAATCGTAATGGGGCGTGAGATCGGATGATCGTTCAAGTCGGTGGCAGTAACCTTTAAGGTTCCGTTCGTTTTGACGTCTGCGTTGAGTCGTAGGGTTGTTGACGACAGGGGGATGCTTTTAGTGACTATTGTTGCAGGTGTTTCAGGCGACTTCTGTTCGAATCCAGCAAATCCATCGGGTCGAAGTGTGGCAAGAGATAGGTTCCCACTTCGCCAACCGTAGTGGTTATAATCACTTCCCCCGTAATACAAACGAATTTGATTTGGAAGGAAGACGGGGGTCGCGCAGGCGTAAACGCAGCCATAGTCATAGTCCAGCACTTCCTCGGAACACGGGATGAGCGGTGTGCCTGGTGAAATGCGATTCCACTGTTTGGAATCGGGGCTCCATGCCAACTCTGTCCATACGCGGTCGATGGGTGGCTGCGCGTGTACAGCGACCAAACCAAGAAATACACCGGCGTGATAGAATACCGGCATGGCGTACGGTTGGTGGCTTTTTTCAGTTGCTTCTAGAACGACACCCGTATTCTGCCAATCAGTGAAGTCGTCACTTTCCAGGCGAGTCACTTGTCTACCGCGAGTTCCCCATGTGCGAGTGATTGCTACATACTTACCTGCGTTTGGATTCCAGAATACGTTATTGTGGGTGTCTCCGGCTATCTTGCCGATGCCGTTGATTTTTGCAGGCTCGCTCCAGTTGATTCCGTCGGGGGAATAGCTTGTGGACAAACCTTGCATGATCATTTTGTATCGGCGTGATGGGTCTGCTTCTTGCGAGTCTTTTGAGATGCCTGCACCATGAGGACCACGCAAAATGATGTTGTTGTTTTTATTACCTTCGTAGTCGACTAGTCCGAGTGAAGGCTTTTTCCATGTGATGCCATCTTTGGAGATTGCATAGCAGATAGCCATCTCTCGTTTCGGTGGGGGACGGTAGGGGCGGCCGTCGCGCTGCGTCCGGGACATGCCTCGAGACGAGTGATCAACAATGAAGGGGCTGTACCAGCAACGGTAGATTTGTTGTTCGCTGTCGAAAATGACATTCCCGTAAAGATTGTCGAAACGTTTTTCCCAAGGTTTGTCCTCAACGAATAGAGGATTGGAAGGATGCTTTGTGATGGTTCCCGGGGTCAATATTGCATTTTGCGTGCGTTCGATAATCCGGTTGTCCAACACCAGATACCGTATACCAGCGGGCTGATTCGGTCGCTCGTCAGCGTAACTGGTAAGGAAATTCGTGAGGGAGAACGCGCAGACAAGAAAGCTAATGCTGTTTTTCATTTTGTTTTTTTTAAAAGGTGGGCGCTGGTTGCCTGCGGGTCCAGGTTCCGTCTGGTCCAACGCTGGATATTCAGTGTATTCGAGGTCGGTAGGTTAGAAACTTAGTAAGGGGTAAGTTATCAAGTGCTGCGCAGGGAATCATGTTTTTTAGAGAGCTTGGGCGCGGTCGTTGAACAATTTCCGCGAAACTGCCCGGGCTTCGATTAGAAACCCAGTGATAAGAATAGAAAAGACGGTCTTGCCCTTCGGAACGATAAAGAGATGCCCGATCGGCTAACCCGCGTAAAGAATGTTGGTGAATCTGGAAGGATCCTCGGGGAGAAGAATGAATCCACGTCCTGTGCATTGATAGCCTGCTCGGCAACATTGAGTCCAAACTGCTGGAATGACCATGTTTCCATGTAAAGTCCGGTTGCGTCCCGTTTGGTCAGTTCATTGGAGACGGTAATCGCAATTTAAGGGTCTTTTTCGTCAGGGGGATCATGGCCGTAGGTGAGTTCGAGGGACTGGTCAATTTACTTTGTTCTTTGAACTTCTCAAACATGCTGTTCGGTGAATAGTCTTCAAAGTGCGGCCCCAAATCACTCGCGGTAACGGTCACTTGGACCTTGGAGTATGTTTTGGGGCCATGTTGGTTAGTGTTACTTACCCGGATCCTTGTTGGCGTTGGTCAAACGATCAGAGGGACTGATGACGGCGATTCCCGGGCGATTCATGACGTGGGTGTAAATCATGGTGGTTTGCACGTCCTTGTGTCCCAGTAGTTCCTGGACGGTCCGGATATCGGCCCCGTCTTCGAGAAGGTGGGTTGCGAATGAGTGACGGAGGGTGTGTGGTACCGCGGGTTTGGTGATCTCGGTGTTTGAAACTGCTCTTTTAAATGCCCTTGCAAATGTCGCTTCATGGACATGGTGGCGTCTGATGACACCGCTACGAGAGTCCTTTGAGAGTTGGCGCGACGGGAAGATGTATTGCCAGCCAATGTCGCGGTCCGCATTGGGATACTTCCTTGCCAGTGCGAACGGCAGATAGACCCTGCCAAAACCGTGATGGAGGTCATCCTGATGCAAACAACGCACGGCTTGCAATTGGTGCTTGAGTTCACCGGTGATGCATTCAGCAAGAACCGTGATGCGGTCTTTCATGCCCTTTCCATTTCGGACCACGATTTGCCCTGATTCGAAACAGATATCTTTGCATCGAAGTGAGCGGCATTCACGGTGACGCAGGCCACTGCCGTACATCAGCAGGAACATCATCCGGTTGCGGCCAGTGAGAGGCGACAGGATCTCGTTGACCTCACGTTTGGTGAGGACAACGGGTCGGTATTGACTGTTTTTGGCACGAATGGTGTGAATGAATCTGAGGTCTCGTCCTAAAACTTTTTGGTAGAGGAACAGACAGGCTGCGAGGGCTTGGTTCTGGGTTCCTGCTGTGACGTGTTGTGTGACAGCCAGATCGGTGAGAAACTCTCCGATTTCTGGTTCTCCATAGCGTTGCAGATTCTCGTCATCGAGGTGTCTTATGAAACGGCGGATCCAACCCAGGTAGGCGACTTCGGTTGATTTCGGGTGGTGCAGCATCCGCAGTGTGCGCGTCATTTGTTGAATGACTTGAGGTTGTTTTTGATTGATGAGTCCAGGGTGGCCTTCACCTGGTACGACGATGGTGTGCGGAGGTGGGTTGTTACGGTGATTGCCTGGGGGAGTGCTAGGCAGGTGGTCATCGGGTTCAAATTCCCGGTGGTCATCAAGACGGCTTAGCTGGGTGAGTTTGTTAATGAAGGGCTGGAAATTTACGTCTTGTTTTGCCAGCACATGTCGCTGATAGGAACTCAATGCCTGTGCCGCCTGTAGTCTGCGCCAAGGTGGGATGTTCGCATCTCTCAGCGAGCGTAGAAAGGAGAGGACGAGTTGCGTTCTGATTGGGAGGTGGTTCTGGTTGAGTTGGGTGTGCTGGGCATATCCGGCAAGCCACTTTGGGTACCCCTTCTGTTCGTCTTTTGAGAACCGCTTGTCATCGAGTTGTTGCAAGAACTCTGCCATCGACATGGTTGCCCCCCATGAAATTTGAAAGTGATGCAGGGGGAGTTTACCAACGGGAGGGGTGCGGGCAAGTCAGCAAATCACCCCTCTAAATAGTGGTTTCTGTTATTCCGTGGCTGAGTCACGTTGTTTGCTGAAGTCAATTGGAATGGTCTGGTGGTTTTTGCAGTGTTTTATTGAATGGTTGTTAGGTTTTGCTTGAAGGTGGGAGACTGGTTTTAAGTCTTGGATCGTCGTACTGGCGTTGGGAATTCGGGCGTCGTCCATGAGGCGTTCAGGACTTAGGTTCCAGCGGCGTGATGTTCATTTCGTCACGTTGCTGACGGTGTAAACGAGCGCAGCCGTTGCTGTTGGGGCGGCAGTGTGCAAAGGCTGGACAGCGATTACTGGCGGATGGTTTGAGCGGTTCATTCAGCACGCAACCAATGATGGCAAATGCCTTTGTCGGGGGGAACGTGTTATTCCGTGACTGAGT
>JAAHTH010002405.1_pt1 | contig 14448 bp, 14 predicted proteins | sample 6116091 | NCBI WGS metagenome assembly JAAHTH01 (sample SAMN13939990, study PRJNA603662) | sponge metagenome | isolation source: marine sponge | host: Mycale hentscheli | place: New Zealand | collected 2006
ATAAACAAGACCAACTTGAATCTATGAGTGAGCAGGAATATGAGCGTCAATTAGGAGAGGCTACCGAGATTATCAATTTTAATGGACAGATGACTCTGTTTGAAAATCCAGAACATAATGGAAAAATGACAGATTATGTTTTAGGGCAAATAATGAATGGTTATGCACCACCTTATCTCGGTATCGGTTATGAAGTTAATATCGTGGATTGGGTGCAGAATCCCGACCCTGAAAACTTTGTGATTATTTCTTCTAAGGACCTTGTTCCTGCGGCTATGGCTGCGCCAATGATAATCGCTGCGAAAGGACATTGGTGTTTGTTTATGAGAAAAGAAAATCTCAAAATGTTTTTGCCACCTGATGTGGTCGTGGAACAAAACTTAGCAATCAATGATAATTCGCTCTCTGGTGAAATCGCTGAAGTAGAGTATAGTGGTTATACGGCTATGGGAGATAAAGTTAAACAAACAGTTAGGGGCGGAATGTTCACAGGTCGTGAAAAACTTTGCGTCAATATCAAAACTGGTGAAGAAGCCATGATGGAAACTCCTCCAAAGGGTTGGATGGTCTGTGAAGAGGTAAAACTTTTGGGCGACCGTATGATGTCTACAATTTCTGCTTTGACAGAGTGGTTCAATAAATCAGGTATTACTATTACTTCTTCTAATGCAACTTCTGTATCCGTAGAAACGGCCAAATCAAAAAGTTTAGGTAAAGCAATTGACCGTTGGGATATTTTCTATGTAGAAGTAGATGGAGATTCCCTAATGGTGAGTTATTGATGAATCCCATAGATATTATCAACTGGACTCGTGCGCCACCTAAAAATGTATTACTCATGCGTGTATCTAAAAGTAATCCTGCCAAAGTGCCGATTACTAAAACCCGAATCCGTTATTTACCTATGGCTGACCAAGATATTTACGAGAACTTAATGGAAATGTTAAGAAGTATGCGAGTATCCACATCTTATCAACAGCAATTTAATGATTACTTAGATGACAAAGAAGAAAAATGGTTTAATACAATATGTCGTAAGTCTCAAGAAATGAATGATGGCACAGTAGATTTCTGGTTATTCTGGGCGGCGGTTCAAGATGAAGGCTTTGAATTGTTTTACAGTGGAAAAGAAGCGGTAGACAGAATCAATAGTCTTTCTAAATCCTACGATTTCCAAAAACACTGCTTTTTGTTTCATGTGAAAGCGGTTGAAACCAAGATTAAGACCCAATAATCTGCAACTTTATATGGGTGATGACCCATAGTAGTATTATGTCCAACAAGGAGGTCAGCAATCAGAACTATGTGGTTTCTATTCGCTTCTGCGAGTAGATGCTTATGTTTATATGGGTGATACCACTTAGTAAGATTGCCCACCACTGAATTGGGCGCATTAAAAAAAAACTGAAAACAAAAATGGAGATGAACAAAATGAGCAAAGAAACCGTAAATAATGATGTAGATGCGTTCCTTTCGGAACTTGAAACAATTGACAACGACCGCCGAGCCGAGCGTGCCGCAACTCGTGGCCCTCGCACCGTATATGAGGTTATTAAGCCAGAGATGGGTAAAGTCTATTCTGGATATACACTAATTTCATACAACGAGACCACCAGCCCACTGGGTAGTGAGTCTATGGTTCTACGATGTGTCGCACCGGGTAATGATGGTGAATCAGATGCAGGCCGCCGTGTCAAGTTTTACTTGAATGGATATGAAAAGCAAGACTTTGAACGCTTTATCAAGCAGAACAACCTTGTTGAAATGAATGAAGATGGTAAGAACCAATATCACTTGCCAGTCCAACTTGACTTCCTTCGCAAGATGAACGAGAGTCAGAAGAATGCAGGAAGAACCTTCAAGTCCTTCCACGGAATTATCCGAAACGCTGACGCTGATGCTCTCCGTGAGGCTCTACCAGAAGTCCCTGCTGACCAGCAAACTACTGAACCATACAGCCCACCTGCACCAAAAGAAGAGTGAGACAAACCAGCCCCATCTGGGGTTGATGCAGACTTCGTAATGTAGAGTCTGGCGTAGCGTTTAGGTCCCTTCTAAGGTCCCTTGCTGCGTCGGACTTTACACCCCCGTTGTTGCCACCACTAACACGATTGGCGTTAGCGTTATTGAAAAATAATACTGCGTCAAGAATGGATTGGGTCAAAACACCGTAATTGGTGATAATGAATCCCCCTCCTTCGTCAAAAAAAGGGGTTCGGCGGCTACTGCATCATCCTTAATAGGGTAATAGCGAGTATAGGTAGGTGAAGGTGATGATAAATGTTAGACATTCCGAGCGAAATACATGAGTTCGTAGAGTCTGCAACATCCACCTATCATAGCACCGATGCCAACATTGAGCGCATCTATGCCGCTAAGATTTCACAGAAGCATTTAGAAATAGGTTCAGGCATTTGTCTGAAGATGGAAGAAGTTCCTCTTAATTCTAAAAGTCCTAATCCTGACCAGTCGGCTATTCGTTTCTTCATTAGTGATGGAACTTATGCCGTAGAGTGCATGGCACATAACGGTAGTTTAGATTCCCGACCCGGTGGTATGGATTCAGAACGGTTGCGTCAAACAATGATGATGCTAACTGAAAGTATTCGTGATGGTTCACAACTGATGGTAAGCGGTGCTTATCAAATGATGGGTCGTGATAAGGTCTTTGTAGTCACTGACATTCAAAAGAATGTTGAAATGCAAAGTAGCCAAATGACTGATGAACAGTTCACCGACTTTATGACTTTGTGTGATGAACACGGTCCTGCTTTCAGCCCATTAGAATTGATGGTTCGTGATGATACTTTATGGTCTAAACTTTATGCAGACCCTCCTATCAAATATGGAGTCATGTTGTATTGCCTAAGTCCCCAAAAGAAAACTGATATGCTACACATGGGTATTATCAGCAGTATGGGCGAGGGTAAAGACCATTTAATTGAACAGATGATTGAACCCTTAGTGCCGTGTGGCGTAGCCTCCAGTGGAAAACTTTGCACAATTCCGGGGTTATTCGGAGCCATGAGTGGCGAAGACCTCAACTCAATTGAGTTGGGATTGATACCAAAGATGAATAATGAACGCATCGCTGTGTCCGAGTTTCAAACATGGAATCAAGAGGTATTCGGTGAACTAATGAATGTGATGGCTAATGGTAGTTTCACAATGCAAAAAGGACAAGTGGACACCAAAAGAGAAGGTAAAGTTAATTTTATGTTCTTAGGTAATCCTCCTCGTGATTGGGACCCGGGTCAAGAAACCAAAGATGGTAGACCTGCTAAAATGGGTATGTTAGGTGCTTTTGGAGAATACACACCACAGATTCTTAGTCGTTTAACATTGATTTTCGCTCGTATGACCTTGACTGATGGTGATACCGAGTATGCTATTGAAGATAAAATCCTTGATGCTATGAATGGTAAGTATCTCAAGAAAGAGTTTAACAACAACTTGAGTATGTGGAGAAGTTTCTTCCGTCAGTATCTAAGGTATGTAAGTGAACAAGAACCAGATATTACTCCACACCGCATGGACATTCGTGAAGCCATGAACCGTATTAAGAATATGCAAGAGTTCAAAGATGCTTTCTTAGACAAAAGAACCAGTCGTGATTTCCGAAAGTTTCAAGAGTTTGTGAACCTGTGCAAAGGGTTTGCCCGACTAAATGGTGAACGAGTAGTTTCTCGCATGAGTATTGAAAAAGCCGAGCGCATCTTTACTGAATCTTTGAATACTTTGATTCAAGATGGAGATTGGAAGTATATTAAGTCAGGGGCTTCTAAAAGAATTGCTCAAGTTCACCAACGCTTAAATGACTATGCACAAACTTTAGGACGAGAGTTTGCAGATGTTAAAGAAATGCGAGACAAAGTTCCTTTCGCTGATAAAGAATGGGAATACATGATTAACCAAGGTTGGATAGAGTGTGTAGATAAAAACATTCACAAAGCCACTTTTATTCAAGTGATTCCAACTGATATGTGGGACGATGACAACAGTTAAGTAGTTGATAGGAGATAGTGATAATATGAATCCATTGACTGAACAAAGAGCCTTGATTGCTCTGGATTTGTTATTGAGTCGTGGTATTAGTATGACCAGAGCCACTAAACTGGCACGCACTACTCCTAAAACTTTGAAAGGTTACTTGGCTGCCAGAGGAATTAAATGGATTATTAAGAACCGCAGATTTGAAATTGTTCGCACACCTGAACAGAAAAGATTTGAAATGATTGACCTAATGAATGAAGGAAAGTCGGCAACTGCGGCTGCCAAAGAATTAGAAACCACTGTGAAAACTATGAGTAAGCAAAATTATGAAACTTTTCCGGGCAGTGGAGTTGAAGAATCTGTTATCTCCAGAATTGGAGGCAAATGGCAAACAAACTTTGTGCGAACTGAAAACTATTCATTAGTATATTATGGAGGTATTCTGGGATTGGGTGGAACTACTATTGGTCGTGGAGAACAAATGGGACCAAAGGCCACACCTGCTGAAGCCGATGCTGAATACATGGATATTTGGTGGCAAGTAGACTTTGAAAACTGGAACAGCACCTTGAGTCCGTTTGAAGTAGCAGAGTTTTGGAAACCGCAAGTAATGACAATACTAAGACAAAAGTTAGAAAGTTTAATTATTTCTGATGCTGATTTAGCCAACAAGTTCTTGGGTAATTCCAAAGTTTCGGCTCACGCTGCCAGCACAGGTCGTATTTCGGCATCTGGAGATATGGACTTAACTCGCTTAGAACAAATCCTGCAAAGATACGAAGCCAAGATGATGAGTGATGTATCCACAGGCGTTGATGATAACTTAATGTTTAGACCACCTATTTATTTAGCAAAGAGTGAATTAACCGAAGAAACCTCAAAGGGACAATTTCAAGTAATGTTCCTTAACGAAGATACGGCTATGCAATATCCCACTAAGCCAGAAGTCGTAGAGGTTAAACACAATCTCAACGATGAACAACTTTAAGTAGGTCATTCGGCTTATTAGAATCATGGAACCAAACACCGTATTGCTAACTGGTCTGGGCATCGCTACGGCGGCTGTCGCTGGCTGGTGGCTCAAAAACCGAGGAAAGACGATTGACCAAATTGCTGACAAAATTGAAGACGCTATTGAAGATGCCACAGGCATTGATATAGAACTTGATAGCGCAGTTGAAACTATTGTGAATGCAGCCGAAGATGTTGTAGATGATGTAGTAGACGATGTAGAAGATGCACTGGAAGCAGGCGAAAGTCTGGAATCCGTTGTTGATACTGCTGTGGACTCTGCTGTGGACTCTGCATCCGAAGAACTTGATGACCTCAAGGCTTTGACTGTGGCACAACTCAAAGACAAACTCAAAGAATTGAACCTTCCTATCACTGGTAAGAAGGCCGATTTGCTCGCACGACTTCAGGAGGCATTGGCATGAACTGGAAAAAGTTGGGATTAGGTGCAAGCGTTGTATCAATCTTGGGTAGTATTGCTATTTACTTTGCTCACGACGAGAACCTTGGTATCTTTGTCGGACTTTGGGCATCAGCACTACTGCTCTTGAGCGACCGCATGGCTGACCTCCAAGAATAATTGGACTATACCCTAAGAGGATTCTCCTCTCCCCGGATGGGGTGAATGTTGCGTAGCAACAGAGGGATAGGTTGCCCCCTGTGTCATTAGACACTTGAGGCGAAGCCGAGGGGATGAGGGCTGCGAGTCCCGTGATACATTTAAGTATCAGTGCAACTTAGGATTGTGTATGAGTGTTGAAGATATTGCTTATTCCGTGTTTGAGCAATTGGCGCAACAATTACCTGAACAATTCGTAGTTGGTGTGAACTCAAGGCTAATTCAAGAACAGATTTTACAAAGCGTGGCTTTGACTGATACTAAACCTTCGTATTTTGGGTCAAATTATCTCAAAAAGGATAATCCTGAATCTACGGATATTATTTGGATAATGAGGCGAACTCGCAAACACCCACATAAACAAAAAAGACAACCTATATTTGTGGTAGGTTGGTGGAGACCTAATGGTAATTTTGGAGGCATAGAAAAGGTTATTTGGTATGATAGCGAAGGTAAAAAACGAGTCAATGATTATTCGGCTTGGAATTGGCGTGGGTCTTTGATACAATCACATTATGGTCGTTATCCACCCCTACCGAGTCAATTTAGAGATTGGAGTTGGTTTTCTAAAGCCTTTGGTAAAGTCCTAACTCCGGGCTATGAGGGTAATCCTTGGGAAGCATCTCAAGTTAAGTTTATGACTGTGGCTGTGGGCAACTTAGATTATCCTAAAGTGCTAAACTGGTCTAACGATACCTTACAAGAAATCTTTAAGTAGTCGCACGACTTGAGATAGTCTATGAGTTATGTTGATATTAGCGTGGCTCAAATGCAAGATTTCATGGACGCATTGGGTTTTCGGGAACTTTCCATAGAAGAACGGTCCAGTAAATATCCCAGTGGGGCAATCCGAGTTGTTAAAGAAAGAGTGTTCACCCGTGCTTTGGGTGAGGGCGAAATCCGAGTTTATTCCAGCGTGACTGGGCAAACCAGTCGGGCGAAAGGTCGTGATGCTATCCGAGTGCAATACTGGGTAGATGGAGTGAAAGTGGCTGGAACGACCAGAGTTCACCGAGTAGAAAACTGGCGACGCAATTTACTTAATCGGGTTTATGAATTAGAGAACTTAGTTAAATCTGGTTATCTAAACCGTGTGCCTCGTGATAGCACAGGAACTCCAATGGTAGTTCGTAAAGCCAAGCGCACTGGCAAAAAGTTTTGGGGCAGTAGTTTATTTCCCAAAAACAATGAGACCCGTAGATTAGATGCTGAAACTTTTATGGAAATGTCAGAATTGATGCACTGTCCTTGGTGTGGTGCGAAGGATATTGGCTACGAGGGTAATTTAGAAAGCGGCGCACAAGAAGTTCTTTGTAATTCGTGTGGTGGCACATGGTTTGAAATCTGGAAGTTTGTGGGCTATGAATTGGTTTCGGGCGAATATGCTGCGGAAACCGTAGAGGTTTGGAGTGCTACTCCTTATCCATATCTTTAAGTATCGGTTGAGTATAACTTAAGTATATGCAACTTAACTTTGTTTCTGTATCTCCTATGGGAACTATTGTTTCTGACCCCAGAGATAATCAAAGATATGTTTTAGTTCCTTATCAATTTGCTCAACAAATGTTTCGTAATTCTAAATATCTAATGGACTTTGATGCTGAATATCGTGTTCAAGAACTTTTGCCTGCTGATGAGTTCGTGAGTTTAGAAGCAGTTTCTACCAAAGTAGACTTGCCTCACAAAGTTTTCATCGGTGTTCGTGGCGAAGCAGAAGACCAAGTTTCATATATTCTCCAAGAAGAAAGTTTAGACGAAGAACCTGCTTATCGTATTTTGTATGTTATGGAAGAAGTTGATGTGGACGAAATTGAAACTTTTAATGCTGTGGTCAGAGGCAGAGTTCCAAAAGGTTATGCCGAGCGTGCTGTGATGTATCAAAAGATGATTGAAGAAGCCCAGATGCAAGAAACTTTGTTGCAGTTGGAATCTATGGTTAGATTAGGATTGATTAGTGAAGAAGAAATTATGAAACAATTAGTTGAAAAGTTTGGGGCTGAAGACCGAGATGAATCAGAGCGTATGACTCGTGCAGAAGCAGAACTCTTAGCGAATAAAGTTTCAGATATGTTAGAACCTTATGCAGACTTTGTAGAAGTTTGTGGAAGTTATCGTCGTGGTCGGGAAGACCCGGGCGACCTTGATGTGGTAGTTATTCTTAAAGAAGGCATTACTTTGCCCGAAATAGTAGCCGACTTAGAAGGAAACTATGAAAAATATAACTGGTTGGGTGAAAAGAAAACACAATTAGTTATGGATGGTGTTAAAGTAGATATTAAAGTTAGCACACCTACGGGTATCGGCGCAGCCTTACTTTACTTTACAGGACCTTCTGGATATAACATTGGTATGCGCTCGGCTGCCAAGCGCAAAGGTTTGAAACTTAATGAATACGGATTGTTTGACCGTGATACCAACGAGTATCTCGGCGGGGCAACCGAAGAAGAAATCTATGATTTGCTGGGTCGCACCTATAAGCCTCCAGAAATGCGTGCTGAACAAAGTTTTCAAGCAGATTATGTTAAAGGAGAAGTTGATGGGGCAAGAGCAAGAACTGAACCATTAAGAGCCGCTTTAATTGGTGGCTTAAAAAGATTAGCCAAAAAGGGTTATGTCGTGGCTGCACCGCCTTATGGAAATAAAAGTCAGAAGTTTTACTGGGGTTTGTCATCAATTATGATGGAAGAGTTAGCCCAATTAGACACAGGCACTACTGGTCCTACGGTCAGTGGAACTGGTGTGGTGCAATCTCCATTAGATGTGGTAGCGGCCTTGGCTCGTGGAGAACCTATGTCAAAGATTCCAACCGCCAGTGCAACAAGTGAACCTTCGGTGATGGGTGTTGCAGATATGGTTAGTAGTTTTGCTAAACAAGCAACAATGGTGGATAAGAAAGCAGGTAAAAGTTATGTTAGGGCAAAGTTTGATTTGCCAAGTGCTGGAGTTAAGAGGTTGGCTTTGCCTGTTGCGATAGCCATGGGTATTTATGGTCGGGCGACTAATAAAGACTTGCGGCTGTTTTCAACTTCTCAAATGAACATAAATTGTTCAATGATTGTTAATATGTTAGTAGAAGATGTTGCACCCGAAATCTCAGGTCTGACTGATGATGAAAAAGCAGCATTTTATCAAGAGTTCGGGAATGCAATTGAGCGTTCTGTCTTTGCGAATACTAAAGATAAGGGGCAACAATTGAAAGATGAAAGAGAAAGACAAAAAAAGTGGGCTATCAAAAATTATGGTGCTGTGAATAAGTTAGTAGGGGTTTCAGCATCAGAAAAAATTAAAGATAAGGCTCAAACTGCTGCTAAAAAATTAAATCCTTTTGCATCTGAAGAAGGCTCTGCACCTATTCAAAGACCAATGGAGTTTGGAGAACCTGTGAACTGGACTCCTCTGGACGGAACTCCTTCGCTTAAACGCCGTCGTGATGCCGAAAGTTCAGTAAGTAGTGATGCTGATTTGTTTTGGCTCTGGATGTCAGATGAAAACTTAGTATTTCACCGAAACTTAGCCCGTATTTATCGTAGTAAAAACTTTGGTTTTATTAGAGATGCTAATGCTCGCTCACCTCGTCAATTTAGTTTTACTTATTTAGGATATAGTGATGGCGACATTACTATGCTTAAACAACCAATTCTTTCTTTTGAAGAAAAGAATAACGATGGATTAGAAAACATTAGTTTTCAATTAGCCGAGTTTTTGTTAAACTGGGTAGAAATGGCTGCTGATGATGTAGGAATGCAGGATTGGAAATCCGAAGATATGGTAGTTGCCGTAGATTTAGGCAACACTTATTCTGAAGATTTTATTTATCTGATTTTCCCAGATGGTTCAGAAATGCAAATTGAAACTTTTAATGTAGAGAAAGGTTTCCCTAAAGATTCAGGGTCTTTCCCTGATTTATCGTTAGCACCAATTCCTTCTCGTAAGTTAGAAAATGGTTCTACTTTAGTTTGGAATGGTGAACTAAAAGTTGTTTCTATTAACGACCGTAGCCCATATTCTTTTATGGACGAGTAAGTTTAAGCCAGTGATAGCCCCTATGTTATCATAGAGAGGCGTAGCCATGGATTATGAAGCATACATTCAAAGATTAGAAGAAGAATGTGATGTTGTTTATCAATTAGCAGAAAAGGCTCGTGCGAAAGGCTTAGACCCTCGTTTAACAGTAGAAATCCCCAGAGCCAGCGACTTGGCAGACCGAACTCAAAAACTTCTGGATTTCTTACATCCTCGTCGCACCGCAGAACAAATCCGTGAATTGACAGAGATTCACGATGGAAACCGTGAATTGGTGGCTATTGATATTGCTCGTATAGTCACGGCTGAAAGTTTATTGTATGGTGTAAAACAAAAGTGTAAAGCCTGTAATGGCACAGGAGAAATTGCTAAAACACCTACTTGGAAAGTTCCTTGTGATGATTGCGGAGGCACTGGAAATGTCATGGGATTCAATGATGACATAGGCCAAGCCAAGTGGAAAGAAACTTTAGAGACTTATGAAACTGAAGCGCAAAAGGCTCGTGGCGAACATTTGAGAATCTCGGCTTGTTTGTATCATGGTATTTGTGCAGGATTGGCGGTGCTAACTGAAGGAATCCTTGTAGCCCCATTGGAAGGTGTAGTATCTTGTCGTATTCTATCTAATGATGATGCTACGGATTGTTTAGCCGTGAATTATGCAGGACCAATTCGTTCCGCAGGTGGAACGGGTCAGGCTCTTAGTGTTTTGATTGCCGATGTTTTACGCCGTGATTTTGGTTTGGGAACTCCGAAAGTTACTTTTGCAGAAGTGGAACGATACAAGGAAGAAGTTTCTAAATATAGTCGTGGTCTACAATACCGACCAAGTAATCCACAATTAGAAGTAATCGCCCAGAATTGTCCTGTTTATGTTGATGGTGAAGGCGTGGGTGGTGAAGTCACAGGACAGCGTGATTTACCCAGAGTGCCGACCAATAAAGTTCGTGAAGGAATGCTCTTGGTTATGTGTGAAGGATTGGTTCTGAAAGCACCAAAGATTCTAAAATATGTGGAAGAGTTAAAACTTGATGGCTGGGATTGGCTAAAAAGTTTTGTGCAAACAAAAACGGGGTCTACGGAAATTAAACCAAGTGATAAGTTTATGAGTGATTTCTTAGCAGGACGGCCTTTGTTTGGATTGCCTATGCAAAGCGGCGGGTTGAGATTGCGCTATGGGCGAAGCCGATTAGCAGGATTGGCAACAACCGCTATGCACCCAGTTACTATGATGGCTATGGCAGGTTTCGTTATCTGTGGAACTCAAATGAAATATGAACGACCGGGCAAGGCAACTGTGGCAACTCCTTGCACAACTATTGACGGACCTTATGTAGAACTTAACGATGGTTCGGCACAGAGGTTTAATTCTGATGCAGAGTTAAAGGTTTTAGCAGGATTAGACCCAGAGGATGATTGGACAGTTCTACCTACTGAACCTGAATGGCCGATTCGTAAAGTTTGGGACTTGGGTGAACTCTTAGTTCCATTAGGTGAGTTCTTAGAAAACAACCATCCACTTCCTCCGAGTCCTTATGTTTCAGAATGGCACAACGCTGTGTTAAAGAAAGAAATGATTAGCGCACCCTCTGACTTTTTGGAAGCAGTAGAACAATCAAAAGTTTATGGCGTGCCGATTGCACCTGAATATGTTGCCACAGGCTGGCAAGATTTGACAGCCGAAGAAGGTTATGAGTTAATGAGCAATATCACGATTAGTCTATGTGGAGAAAAGATTCAAGTTCCTGAAAAGTTTAGGGAATTAGTCTACCGAGCGCAGATTAACATAGATGCAGAGGGCAATCTGTTTGGAGATGAAAGTTTATTAGTTCTTAATTTATTAGCCAAAGTAGAGAAATCTTTGAAAATAAACTTAAGTATTTATGAATCAGCATTAGCATGGCTAAATGATTTGGCCGATTATGAAATCCGACCCAGAACAACTTTGCGAATTGGAGCCAGAATGGGCAAGCCCGAAGGTTCTAAGCATCGGGAGATGAATCCTCCTGTGCATGGTCTTTGGCCTGTGGGCTTTAACTCTGGTTCTCAACGCCGTATTCGTGATGCTGCTCGCAAGAACGAAAGCGTAGCAGTAGGAATCCGTGTGTGTCCAACTTGCGATACGCAGACTTGGCGGGGTGTTTGTTCGGGCGATGCGACAGCACCGCACGAGGCAACGGAAACAAACTTTGTAGGAGTCATTAAACAACATCTGGGGACAGAAGAGATTTGGAAAGATTGTTTAGAAACTACTCATCAAGCCACTGAACCTGAAGTAAAAGGTAGCAAAGGTCTACGAAGTGCTGAGAAAACTCCAGAGGCTATGCTCAAAGGAGTGTTAAGACACCGAAATGGAACGAGTGCCTTCCGTGATGGCACTATTCGCTTTGACATGGTAGATATTACCATGACTCATTTTAGACCCGATGAAATCGGACTAACGGCAGCACAAGCAGTAGATTTAGGTTATGTGGTAGATTGTCAAGGAAAACCTGTGGTTGCAGATGACCAGATTATTGAATTGATGCCTCAAGATGTAGTGGTTGCTCAAAATTGTGTGAACTCTTTGGTCGCTGCTATGAGATTTACTAATGATATGTTAGAAACCATGTATGGACTTGACCCTTTTTACAAAATCAATGAGGAAAATCCTGAAGAAAGTTTGATTGGTCAGTTGATTATGGGTCTTGCACCGCATACCAGTGGGGCAGTATTGGCTCGTATCATCGGTGTAGCAGGTGTTAAAGGTCATTATGGACATCCATTTTATCACGCCGCAAAACGCCGTAATTGTGATGGAGATATTGACTGTATCTTGCTCTTGGCAGAAGGTTTAATAAACTTTAGCCGAATGTTTTTGCCTAAGAGTCGTGGTGGTCGTATGGACGCACCATTAACTTTGACAACACGAATTGTGGCTACTGAAATTGATAAAGAGGCTTTGAATGTAGATGTGGTTTGGGAATATCCTGTGGAGTTTTACGAATTGACTCAAGCAGATGAACCACCAAGTCCAAAGTCGGCTTTGAAAGTTGAGGGCATAGCCATTGTAGAAACTTTAACCGATGCTGGCGAATTGCCCGTAGGTAAAATTGGCTATACGCACGATACTGAAGATTGTGCAGCAGGTCCAAGAAACAATCCTTACAATACTTTAGATTCTATGCGGAGGAAAACTATGGAACAGTTCGCATTAGGTGAGATGTTGGCTTCTGTGGACAATAAAGAACAAGCGAGTAAGTTGATAGATAGACACCTTATTAGAGATATGAGAGGTAATCTCCGAGCCTACGGACAACAAAAGGTTAGATGTCCAAAATGTGGGGCAAGTTATCGTCGTGTGCCTGTGAGTGGAAAATGTCGGACTATTATGGAAACCAAGACTGACCCATTTACGGGAGAAGAAGTAGAAACTTTATGCCCCGGTAGATTGATTCTAACGGTGACTGAAGGCGGTGTTAGTAAATACGATGGTCTGATGCAGACTCTTATTGATAAATATGGATGTAATCATTATATTGCAGGGCTGTATGCTCAAGTGAGCAAATGGGTAGCCGAAACATTTGAAAGCAAAGAGTTAGGCAAACAACAAACTTTGTTTGAGAAACTATGAATACATACGGTCTACCCAAGCCGCATTAGAATCAGCAATTTCTGGAGTTTTAACAATCTGAAGTTCAATCAAAGTTTTCAAAAGTTCCTTAAGTTCTCCAATATCGCTGTGAATAATGTCTACAACTTCTTGTAGTTCATCCACTTTTTGACCCAACTTCTTGACAGTCATGCGTTTAGGGATGGGACTATCTTCTGACATGATTATTCATAATAGTGGCTGATACTTAATGGTTTGTATTAGTTGTCTGAGGTGGACATTCCTAAGCCTCTCATCTCATCTAAAACTTCTTCAGGAAGGTTTTCATCTAAGTAATCAACTTCAGATTTTTTGGTAAATGACGGGTCTGTGGCTAAGGCAAATAAACTGGTAAGCATGGCTAAAGCAGCAAAGCCCATAGAAAGCCATGTCCAAGTGCGGTCAGCAGGAGTCATATTAGGCATTACTGCCCACGACTACTTAAAGTTTAGTCTTCAATGTTAGTAGTGGGTTCATAAACTGAAATTAGTTTATCCCAGATTTCCATGAATACTTTAATGTTTTCTGCACCTTGTATTTGAGTAGTATTCAAGATTTGAAGTAGCACTCCAATTTCTTTATTTTCTAATTCAATTGTCGTCATGGTTTTCATCTCCTTCGGATTCTTCAAGACCGTTTTCCAGTGCATGATATACTTTCAAAAAGCGAATCGCACCTTCACGACCTTGAATGGTGGTTTGGTTCAATACTTCTAAAAGAAGCGTAATATCTTCGTTGCTTAACTCTACGGTAGGCATAGTAAAACTATTGTGTAGGACTTACTTAAACCTTTACATCATGGATAAGTTAGGACATCTGCAATTGGTGTGCTTAATGGGTCAGGTCCACAAGTCCAAATAAGATTTTGAGTAGCCGTGGTTTCTGTGCCATCAAGGGCAATAAAAGTAATGGTTTGAAGCATAGGAATACTGGCTACACCATACAAGCCAACCTCAAAAAATGCACCAGATGAAGCCCAGTAAAATTGTGCTGGGTCTGCGTTTTGGCCTGCGGGGTCTGCGTCTGAAATGATTCTAATTGGGTCGCCCGGTGGTATAAATGGAAGCGCAGGGTTGCCGAGTGTAAAATCAACCAATCCTCCTCCTCCGGGCATCGCCGTATTTACTGGAACTATACCACCAAGTATGTGTATTTCTACTTTACCCGGTGA
>JAAHTH010001816.1_pt1 | contig 14440 bp, 11 predicted proteins | sample 6116091 | NCBI WGS metagenome assembly JAAHTH01 (sample SAMN13939990, study PRJNA603662) | sponge metagenome | isolation source: marine sponge | host: Mycale hentscheli | place: New Zealand | collected 2006
TTTGCTTGAGTCCAATGAAAAGGAAGTTTCCAAAAATAATGCCAACGAAAGACAGGCAGTTCCATAACCCGAGAATTTGCCCTCGTTTTTCCTCACCAGCAAGTTGTTGAACCATGGTTTGTAGGGGCACCATGACGAAGCCAGCCATGAAACCACCGGCCGCTAGTAAGGCCGTAACTGCGATGAAACTATTGGGGATTAGGCCAAGCAGTAAGAATGGGATCGTGGTTCCAATCGCCCCGAGTGGGATAAGCGCCGGACGTACTCGATGTCCGGAAATCCGGCCAGCGACGTAATCCCCGATACCTGTGGAAATTCCTAAGAGCGCCATCAATAAAGCGGTTTTCGTTGCCGAGATATCTAGCAGTTCTTTGTAGTCCGCAATGATCAGAATCGCGATGCCGGCGACGACGAGGTAGAAAAAAGACCAAACTAGAATAACTGATTTAAGAGTAGTTCCAGAAAGTGCTTTCCATGTTGAAATGTAACTTTCGAAAATCTGGTAGCTGATTTTCAGATCTGGATTTTGAGCAGAGAGCCGAGGGATTCCATAGGAGGCAAGTGTTCCCAGCACACCTATCACTATAATGACGATGCCGGGAAGCCAGCGTATCGCGGTTGAGGGGTCCTCGGGAGCATAGATGTCGTAGAGCGGTCCGCCAACGGCGCTACCTAAAATAATTGCGACGTAAGTGAACATGTTGATGGTGCCGTTGGCTCGACTTAGTTTTTCGGTTGGCATGATTTCCGGTAAGATGCCAAATTTTGCCGGAGAAAAAAAAGTGCTTTGAACCGCGATGATCACAAGGGCAGCCAAAACTAGCCAAACATTGCCAATCCAGAGTCCCAACATCGCGATCAACGCAATCAGGATCTCCGACCATTTAGAGAAAATGCTGACCTGGCGTTTACTAAATTTGTCTGAAAATTGTCCAGCGAAACCGGACAGCAGAACGAACGGGATTGCGAGGCATAATGAGGCCCAACCCTGGCCGCCTTCTCCGAGTTGGTTTCCCCAGATACCGCCTGCAGCTAGCCCGAAAATTAAAACCTGCTTGAGTATGTTGTCGTTCGCAGCGCCGAGAAATTGAGTGACATTTAAAAAGTAAAAACCACGGTTGCTGGAATTTGTCACGTCAAATGCTCCGGGGAAATACTGCTTCTCTATGTTATCTTCAATTGGCGAACGGAAGTCTAATTCTTTTGCGGTTCTTTTGATAGAGAAGTCTATCGCATTGGATTTTCCATCAGTCAACGGCCTGGAATGCCGTCGCGGGGCAGAAGTTCTTAAACTGAAACGAGAAACTGCCGATTGGAGATGCGAAATCTGATCCGTCTATGAATCCCCTCAACCACAACCAAAATTTAAAGGGGAGCTTGTTTTATTCTTTACTCATAAATTGGGAAAAAAGTATTGAATGCAACCTCACAGAAATGTCCCGGATCATTATAACGCTGATTGAGATTTAACTTTGAGATTGCAGCCATTTCTTCGTCGTTTAAATTAAAGTCAAAGATTTCGAAATTTTCACGTAGGCGTTCTGAAGAAGACGTCTTAGGTACGATTGCAGTCCCTCTCTGAACGCCCCACCTTAATATAATCTGAGCGGGGGTTTTGTTGTGTGAACTGGCAATTTGAATAATTGAAGAATTGTTGAGCAGGGATTGTTCTGGCGAGGCCATCCCAATTGAATAATACGACTCAGCTCCAAGGGGTGAAAATCCAGTCACAGAAATCGCTTCCTGCTTGCAATATTTCAGTAGTTTTTCTTGAGTTAGGCGAGGGTGTAGCTCAACCTGCAAAACCGAAGGGCGAATTTTCGCATAAGACAGAAGGTCTCGGATTAACGAACAGTTAAAATTGCAAATGCCAATGTTCTTAACCAATCCCTGAGCAACCAACGCTTCCATTGCTTCCCAGGTTTCGCGGATAGGCACCGGATCAATTTCGATTTTAGGAAATTCAGCATCTGGGTCGTAAAACCATTCTGGCGGGTATCGGTGTTCGAAGGGGACGAATTTTGAGGCAATCGGGAAGTGAATCAGGTAGAGATCAAGGTAGTCAAGTTGGAGATCGTCGAGTGACTTTTGGACCGCCGGGCCGACATGCTCTGTCGCGTGGTAGGTATTCCAAAGCTTGGAGGTGACCCAGAGGTCTTCACGATTGCAAAGTCCGGCCTTCATTGCGGCTTGAAGTCCTTCCCCAACTTGTGACTCATTTCCATAATCACAGGCGCAGTCAAAGTGACGGTACCCAACCCTGATTGCCTCTTGAACCAATTCGGGCAGGATCGGTTTTTCGATTTTCCACATTCCAAGTCCAAGGGAAGGGATTTGGGATCCATTGTTTAAAGTAAGAATTTTGTTCACTCGGCCGCTTTCACTAGATTAGATTTCTTATGAGTGGAATTGTCGTGAGATCCAGCAAAATGGTCAACGGCTTGGGATTCTCAGACCGGCGAACTTCTAGGCTGGATTTTTAAATGGAATGGCGATTTAGAAGCGACTCGAATTTGAGTTTGACCGGTAAAAAGTTCACGCCGATGTCTTGCGGCGACGGGCCAATGCACTTATTCCAAATAGACTCAGTAACGAAATTGCCGACGGCTCTGGAACTGCAGTGATTGAAAAATCAAAGCTCCTGCCATTGGCGAAGATAATACTATCAAGTTCTTGAGCGTCGGAGGTCACAAAATCATCGAGGACTGAGTCGTAATCGCCAAAATCAAATTGAGTCGTTCCAGGGGCGGAAAGTAGTAAATCGAATTTTCCAAGTAGAATAGTTGGCCCTTGAGGAAATCCGTTGGATGCGAAATCAATGTCAATTCCTGCAAGATTCAATTGGGAGCTTGTGAAACTTGCATCCGTCGTAGTGTCAAAAGCAGCATCCACTGAATTACTTGTTATGGTCGCGGCAGTTCCGGAGACGGCTGAATAATCGGCTTTAAGCCCAAAACCAATTAGGAAATTATCGGTCATCTCTGAATTCGGCAGCGTCTCTTCTACGGAAACAAACATGGTTACAGTTTCGCCCGTGGTCGCATAAAATTCTGTTCCCGATGTCGAGCCATCCGAGAAGGTAACTACGATATCTGCACTAACATTGGCCGCAAATAGAACCAGGCTTGTAAGCGCAACTATCAGTTGAGTTTTCATGCAAATACGTTGAATTGGGGGAACAGATTTAATCAAACGCGAACAATTTCTGGTGCTAAAATTATTTCGGAGCAACAAGAAATGAAAGCTTGGATTCTAATTTCAGTTGTTGCATCTTAATCTAATAATGGCGCGGCAAAAGCAAGGTGGACGATTTTTATTCAACGCTCCTCTGCGGTAGACTCGGCAGTCTGCAGGGTTGTGCCTCGATCGCGGTTCCTAATTACTCTTAACTTTGCGCTCTTTGGAAAAAACATTGCCGGTTGGGTGTTTGGGAAGCGTTGCCTGCCATTGCTTGAGCTGTTGCAGGAGCCGCATCGTAATTTGCGGATTTTCTGAGGCGAGATCCTGCTCTTCTTTAAAGTCAGCCTCAATGTCATAGAGTTCGTAATGAGACATATTTCCGTTGGTTACCAATTTCCATTGCTGATCGGCGATGGCCCAACTTACCCAATGATTGGGTGAGCCTTTTCGAGGAGGCCAGGCAGCTTGTGTTTTCCAAAATAACGGTTTCTTTCTCATTGCTGTGCCATTTCCCATTAGCGATTTTGTTTGACTTATTCCATCAGCCACGTAATCTTCCGGGAGGTTGACGTTCGCAATCTCACAAAATGTTGGCAGAAGGTCTACTGCGGAAATTTGCGATTTTGAATCGATCTTTCCCGCGGGAATTTTGCCTGGCCAACGAGCCAGGAATGGCACTCCAATTCCGCCTTCGAATAGAGACGCTTTGTACCCTTTGCGTCCGCCTGTAATCCCTTTAGCTGCTGCGATTCCAAAGCCCGCACCGGTTGCAGTATCGTGTTGGAGTTCGAGTTTCGCCGGCCGTGAAGCCCGAGCGGGGCCATTGTCGGAACTGAAAATGACGAGAGTGTTATCCGACAATTTTAAGCGGTCTAAAGCATCTAAGATTTCACCCACTCGATCATCGGCATGTGACAATACTGAAGCGTAAATGTTGTCTGTCTCTTCTAAGTCTCTAAATCGCCAGCGATATTTTGGAACTGTGTGAAACGGAGTGTGTGGTTCATGGAGCCAGACATTAATAAAGAATGGTTTTCCTGCGGCAGTCGATTTTTCAATAAACGAAATTGCGTTTTCTGAATCTTCGTGGACCGGCATCTGTTCACCAGCACAATTGAATGCACCATAATCGTCATACCCATATTCCGCTGGAAGCGGTGAATCGGGAATCATGTTATTGGAGAGATGCCATTTTCCATAGTGAGCTGTTGCATATCCGGATTTTTGCAGAAGTCTCGGCAGTAAGATGTTCTCTGGAGAAAGCCAGTCCGGCATATTTCTTTTGGCGTTGCTTGGAACCCAGGCGAAATGTCCGTCAATGTTGTAGCGGGCTGGGAAGTGCCCCGTCATGACCGCTGTGCGACTAGGAGAGCATACTCCACTGGCAACCGTAAATCGATGAAAGTCTGTACCTTCGGTCGCAAGTCGATCAATATTGGGAGTCTTTACATACGGGTGCCCGTGGCAACTCAGATCTCCCCATCCCCAATCGTCAGCAAAAATAAATAAAATATTGGGCCGAGTGTCGACAGCGGTTTGCGCTGCACTCTGCCGGGGAAATGCGATCAGGAGGCCGATAAATGCAGCGCACGTTACCACCGCAAGCGGGCTTTTCAAAGTTTTAAAAGGCAAAACATACTCGTGAAAAAATATCATGTTGAAATTGTCGACGCGTTAAGGGCGGTTCGATTTTGGATTCCAGGGAATCTGGCCGTCTTTGGGTTGTAGGAACTTTGCATCAACGGAGAGGTACCAGTCATGCAATTCAGCACGCATACTTTTGACTAGGTCTGGCATTTCATCGGAAAGATCCGTTTGTTCGCCTGCGTCCTTTTTTAAATTAAATAGGTGGATCCGTCCGTCTTCGTATCGCTCTACCAATTTATAATTGCCTCGTCGAATTGCACCGCCGGGAAATCCACCTTGATTGCTATAGTGCGGGTAGTGCCAGAACAGTGAATCGCGTCCGAGAGGTTGATCGTCGAACGCAGGTCTGAGATCAATTCCATCAATTGCGTGTTTCACCTCGATTCCAGCTGCCGCACTGATGGTAGGGAGAAGGTCAATGGAGCAAATGGGTTGATCGCTGACCGTACCCGGCTGAGTGATGCCCGGATAGCGGACGATCCAGGGTTCGCGGATCCCACCTTCGTAGACCCATCCTTTGCCACCACGAAGTGGAAGGTTGGATGTGGGAGACCCTTCAGATGTCGAGAGTCCGCCGTTGTCTGATGTGAAAAAAACGATGGTATTGTCCGCTAAGCCAGATTTTTCAAGTTGATTTAATACCGAACCAACCGCTTCGTCCATGGCTTCTACCATCGCCGCATAAACGGCGTGTTTTTGCAGAATTCGTACCTTGCGAGGCTTGTTGCCAATCACTTGTTCTTCAGAGGCGAATTCTTCTCCGTTAATTGCCGCTGCTTTTTTATTGTATTTTCTGACAAGATCAGGACGTCCCATCAGGGGAGTGTGTACGGAGTAAAACGAAAGGTAGGCGAGGAACGGACGATCTTGATTGTCCGCTATAAAACGAGAAGTTTCGCGAGCCAACCGGGCAGGTAGATGCTCGCCTTCGGGGCTTTCAACTTTGATTTCCGGATTTTTGAACGGGGCAAAGTACTTGTTTCCTGTATAGGGCCCGCCGCGGCTCCAACCTCCGATGTTCACATCGAAACCCCGGTTTTGCGGATAGGTTTCAGGCGTATCCCCCAGATGCCACTTGCCAGCAAAAAATGTTGCGTACCCGTTTGCTTTTAAAAGTTGGGCAAGGGTTGTTTCCGCTACTGGCATTTTGTTATTGAGTGGAGCGGGACGAAACTTGCCAGCTCTTTTTCCAGAAAAGAAATTGGTAGCAGCCACGCGGGTTGGGTACTTACCCGTCATGAGACTATAACGAGTGGGCGAGCAGACTGGATTGGCAGCGTAGCCATCCGTAAATCTCATTCCTGAATCTGCAAGTTTGTCAATCGAAGGGGTTTCGTAGAAGCAGGCGGGGTTGTTTGCACCAATATCCATGTATCCCAAATCATCAACCAGAATTACCACAACATTGGGTGGTCTTTTATTCTGCTGCTCAGCAGGAACATCGGCGACACCGCTAGACAACGAGATAAAACCAGCGACGACCAAAAGAATGTGCTTTACAAGTTTATTTTTTTGAGCCATGGTCAGGCGTCTTTCTACCACTAAAGTATTTTTTTCGAATCCATTCAGGCTGCCAGACATCCATCCGCCGGTTGCGATTGTCATAGATTGCTTCTTTAGGCTGTGGATTATCGACGACCAGCGGGGTGGGATCTCCTAAGTCCGCTCTCCACGAGTTCATGATTTCAGTTAATTGCAAGATTCTGTTTTGCTGTTCAGGGGAGTCGGCTAGGTTAATCATTTCGTGGGGGTCGGATTCTAAATCAAACAGTAAGCGGTGATTTATCTGGGGGTAAATGTGCAACTTCCAGCGGCCGTCGTTGACTGATCGCTGATTATCTTGAAATGGTAAAAAGAGAGAGTCGCGAATCTTTTTAGAATCACCGCTAATCACGCTTGCGAGACTGAGTGAATCAATCCCGGTTGGTTGCTTGACTCCAGCAAAATCGCACACGGTGGCATAAAGATCATGAACGTAAGTAAACGACTGACTGGTTTGACCGGCGTTAATGTCCGGGCCACTGATGATGAGCGGGCATTTCATGCTCTGTTCATAAATGTTTTGTTTTCCCAAAAGTCCATGACTCCCCATCGCAAGTCCGTGATCGGCGGTGTAGATGACGTAAGTGTTGTCTGCATGTGGGCTGTCTTTGAGCGCTTTGAGAATGCGACCAACTTGCAAATCTAAGTGCGTTACTAAACCGTAGTATTCGCACAATTGATCGCTTACGACCGAGCGAGTTCGAGGCCAGGGTGCGAGTCCTTCATCGCGACCCATCGTCGATTGCGGGGCGTTTTTAAAAGGATGTTGCGGAAGGAAGTTAGCTGGCAGTGGCGGTCGATTTTGATAATACATTTCCCGATATTTTTCGGGTGGGTTTCTTGGGTCATGAGGGGCTGTAAACGCAACATAAAGAAAAAATGGTTGATCGGACTTCGCTGATTCAATGAAATTGACAGCTTCGTCTGCAAATACTTCACTTGAAAAACCTCCCGCATTGCGAGCGGGGCTCAATTGTTTGTCCTTGAAATCTTGAACTTTAAATTCGGCATGATTTACCATGCCACCCATGTAAACTGACTTGCCATCGGAGAACGCATGCTGCAGCGTTGCTTTCCCATTATGCCACTTGCCAACGATAAACGTTTTGTAGTCAGCCTGTTCTTCCAGCCAGCTTGGGAGGACTGGTAGTTCTGCCCAGTCTGTTGATTTTTTAGCGGTCGGAATACGCATCCAATGCCTGCCGGTCATCAGCATCGCGCGGCTCGCGACGCAAACCGCGCCGCTAAACGAACCCGCACAGTAGTTATTTCGAAAGCTGTAGCCTGACGATGCGAGTTGATCCAAGTTTGGTGTTTTGATTGCCGAGTTTCCGTGGGCTCCCACCGTGTCTGCTCGCTGATCATCGGCAAATAGCAAAATGATGTTTGGTTTTTCAATTGCGAATGCCGGAGTCGTCAGCAAGAAACCAACAAAAGTTGCATAGAAGAGAATTGAAAATCGCAGAAATACTGATTGCATGGCGCACCGAAACGGTGTTGAGTCTTCGGAAGTGTATGAACCGTTCCAACGGTCCCAGTCTAAAACCAGACTTTATCGTACCGAATCGCATCAGTGTTTTCATCTAATAAAGCGGAAATGCTTTATTTTAAAAAATTCATAACCGAACGTCGCGGGTCAGCTGAGCAGTACTGCCGTCAACCCGTCGCTTGTTTCAGCGACGACCGATCCCAACTGTCTGTGGCCCTGAGAGTTGGCGCGAAGCAACGGACGATCCTATTTAGTCGAATCATTCCCGGGTTTTTTTGTCGGTTTATCGGTGGAGCCGCTCGATTTTTTTTCGGAAGAGGTTGAGCTGGATTGAGCGTCTTTCGAATCCGACTTTTTCGATTTGTCTGCTTTAGCGGATTTTTTATAGGCATCGCTGCGGTAGTCGGTTTCGTAAAATCCACTTCCCTTAAACATAATCGCTGCGCCCGTTCCAAATTGGCGGACCGCTTTTTTCTTACCGCATTCCGGGCATTTTTTCACTGGATTATCTGTGATTTTTTGAAACAGTTCCCACGCGTGGTCGCAGGCATCGCAAATGTAGTCGTAAGTTGGCATGGGACAATTACACTCGATTACGTAGTTCAAAGATGAATTTGTGGTTCGGCATCGCGACGCTAATTTTCAGCTGAGTCAGGACCCGTTGAAACGAAAACTTGAGATGGCCGAATAACTCGCTCATGGAGTTGGAAACCAGGCCTTAGATCTGCTGCGACCAGATTGGCAGCGTGTTCTGCACTCGGTTGCATTTGAATGGCTTGATGCAGGTTCGGGTCAAATGGTTCGCCAACTGCATTGATTTTCTTACAACCATGGTTTTCAAGACAGGCTTGTATTTGTTGAGAAACTAATTTGACTCCTTCGACTAAGCCGTCTCCGTTGGGCTCAGTTTCATAGGCTTCAATCGCCCGCTGAAGATTGTCAACTGATTCAAGGATTTCTGTCATGAGAGTCAGAGAGGCATAACGCATTTGATCCTGCATTTCACGGCGGTTACGACGACGGAAATTTTCGAGATCGGCATGGGCAAGCAAGACTCGTTTTTCGGCGTCGGCAAGTTGACTCTGCAATTCTTCAATTGAAGTCTCGCCACCGTTTGATTCGGTTGGTAATTCCGGGGGTTGGCTTGCCGCGTTTTCTGGGGTCTGAGATTCGTTTTGATTTTCGGGTTCAGTGCTCATTGGAGTTCCAAGTGCTCGCTTAGTGGGGGTCACTTAGTGGGCATCGCTTACTTAACCCACAGTTGTTTTCGATTTTATAAAATGTAAAAGGAAATGCGAAATTATCTTCCGCGAATAATCATTGTTAGCTGTTTCAGTTTTCGGCAGCGCCAAAATAATCCGTCAGTCTTTGGAGGAAGTTTTTCCGTTCAGGCAACACCTCTGTCTCTTCCAGTTCGGCGAGCTTGCGTAAGAGTTCTTCTTGTTCAGCGGATATTTTTTTCGGTGTCTCGATGTAGGTCTGGACTAGCAGATCGCCGGTTCTTCCACCCTGCGGGTTGGGCATTCCGCGTCCAGGTAATTTGAAAACTTCTCCCGATTGTGTCCCTGGAGTGATTTTGAATTTGTCAGGTCCGGCGAGTGTCGGTACCTCGATTTCAGCGCCCAAGGCCGCCTGCGTGTAGGAGATCGGCATTTGAAGGATTAGGTTTTCGCTGTCACGATGGAACAGATTGTGTTGTTTAACGGTGATGAAAACATAGCAGTCACCGGGAGGGCCCCCACTTGTGCTCGCTTCGCCTTCACCGGAGAGTCGAACACGCATGCCGTCATCGACACCTGCGGGGATAGCTACATCTAGTTCGACGGTTTTGCTGACCTGTCCTTGTCCACGACAACTGCCGCAAGGGTCGACAATGATTTGGCCGGCGCCCCGGCAAACCGGACAGGTCGTTTGAACTCGAAGAATTCCGGCAGATTGTAAGACTTGTCCTCGCCCACCGCATTGTTGGCAGTGTTCGGGTTGGCTCCCCGGCTTGCTGCCAGAGCCATCGCATGGTTCGCAGGTTTGATTTCTTTTAAATTTAAGCGTTTTGTTAACGCCCTGGGCAGCCTCTTCAAGCGTTAGTGTGACGTTGGCGCGGACGTCGTTTCCACGTCGCGAGCGGCTGCCACCTCCACCAAACAGATCGCCAAACATTCCTCCACCACCGCCTCCACCGAACATCTCACCAAAAGCGGCAAAGATATCCTCGGCGGAACCAAATTGGCTGCCACCGTTGAGGCCTGCATGACCGTGGCGGTCGTATCGGCCTCTTTTTTCTTGATCGCTTAGGACTTCGTAAGCTTCGGCGGCTTCTTTGAAATTTTGACTCGCTTCTTCATCACCAGGGTTACTGTCGGGATGAAATTTGACAGCAAGTTTTCGATAGGCCTTCGCAATCTCGCGATCCGCAGCATCACGCTCGACGCCCAGTACCTCATAGTAATCGCGTTTTGCCATGTCGGTTCCTGTGCTGCATGCGGCGAACTTGTGTTCGCGCCGGTCGTAAAGCTGGAAGGTAGCCGGTCAACACTGCAGGTGGATCCGCAATTGAATTTTCGACCGACTCAAGGGGTTCGCTGGTGTGTAAAAACGGACCACAAAATTGTGGTCCGTTGGATTTCAATATTTCATCGGGCAATGAAATTCGCCCAATTGAATCTGATTGTCAAACTATGCGACAACGCCTTCGACGCGACGCTTGTTTTTGTCGTCATCGTCGAAAGTCGAGACCATCGCATCGGTAGTCAACAATAAACCGGCGATGCTTGCCGCATTCGCCAGTGCAGTCCGGACCACTTTAACAGGGTCAATTACCCCTGCCTTCAACATGTCAGTGTACTGACCGGTGAATGCGTTGTAGCCAGTGTTGTTGGGTTTGCCGGAAACGATATCAGCGACAACGGAGCCGTCAATTCCGCCGTTGCTGGCGATTTGTCGGATCGGTGCATCGAGAGCGCCAAGAACGATGTCGACGCCGACTTTCTCGTCCCCTTTGGCCCCTTTTCTAGCAGCAGCGACAGCCTCTTTGCAACGCATTAAAGCCACACCGCCACCGGGAAGGATTCCTTCTTCGATAGCTGCGCGAGTCGCGTGCAGGGCATCTTCAACTCGTGCCTTCTTCTGCTTCATGTCGGCTTCGGTTTCAGCACCGACGCTTACCACAGCAACGCCGCCGGTAAGTTTGGCAAGTCGTTCCTGAAGCTTTTCTTTATCGTAATCGCTGTCGGATTGTTCGATTTGACGACGAATTTGATCGATCCGGGCTTCGACATCTTTGCGAGTGCCGCCGCCTTCAACGATTGTTGTGTTACCCTTGTCAACCGTGACCTTTTTCGCGGTTCCAAGCTGTTCCATCTCGACCTTTTCAAGTTGAATTCCAAGGTCTTCACTGATCAAAGTACCGCCAGTGAGAGTTGCGATGTCGCCAAGCATCGCTTTTCGTCGATCACCGAATCCAGGAGCTTTGACTGCACACACATTGAGTGTGCCACGAAGTTTGTTAACCACGAGAAGGGTCAACGCTTCCGCATCAACGTCTTCCGCGATGATCATCAAGGGAGCGCCGCTCTGGCCGACTTTTTCGAGAATTGGAACGAGATCGCGAATGTTGCTGATTTTCTTTTCGAAGATCAGAACTTTTGCGTTTTCGAATTCGCAATTCATGTCGGTTGGGTTAGTGATGAAGTAAGGCGAAATATAGCCTTTGTCAAACTGCATTCCATCGACATACTCGACCGTGGTTTCAGCAGTTTTGCCTTCCTCGACAGTGATCACTCCGTCTTGTCCAACGCGGTGCAACGCTTCGGCAAGGAGATCACCAATAACCATATCGTTATTCGCACTAATTGCTCCAACGTTAGCAACTTCAGCTTTGTTGGAAACCTTTTTGGACATGCCAACGAGGTGCTCAACAGCAGCGTTAACGGCTCGGTCGATTCCGCGGCGAACGGCGGTTGGATTTGAGCCAGCGACGATATTGCGAAGGCCTTCTTTGAAGATGGCTCTGGCAAGAACGGTTGCAGTTGTCGTTCCATCGCCGGCAAGATCCGATGTTTTCTGAGCGACTTCAATCACGAGTTTTGCACCCATGTTTTCGAATCGGTCTTCTAACGCGATTTCTTTAGCGGCGGTAACGCCGTCGTTGGTGACTGTGGGTCCGCCGAATGAGTTGTTGATGATCACGTTGCGGCCAGTCGGGCCCATTGTGACGGCAACCGCATCGGCAAGGATGTCGATACCGCGTAACATGCGGGCTCGAGCGTGATCTTCAAATAGCAGTTGTTTAGCCATTATAAATTCCTTGTTGTATTACTTTCTAAGTCAAATCGTTGAATTCCGAGCGGTTGCTCAGGAAGCCAGCGTTAGACGACTTTTGCGAGGATGTCTGATTCACGCAGGATTTTGACATCCTGACCTTCAACTTCAATTTCGGTGCCGCCGTACTTTCCGTAGATGACTTCGTCACCAACGCCAACGGATAATTCGCCACGCTCTCCGGATTCCAGCAACTTGCCAGGACCAACAGCGACGACAGTGCCGCGTTGCGGTTTTTCCTGAGCGGCGTCGGGGAGTACGATTCCGCCAGCAGTCGTTTCTTCAGCTGCCATTGGTTCAACGACGACACGGTCATCAAGAGGTCGGATAGAAATTTTTGCCATGATAGTTTCCTTTATGTTTTGGTTTCAGTGTGAAACTGATTGTTTGATATTTTTTAATTGGATGTTTGACGAAATAATAACTGCAGCTCAAACACTCGATCGCATTCGAGTTGCAGCGATTGGGTTAGCAATGGATTACATCATTCCGGGCATTCCCATGCCGCCCATGCCACCCATTCCGCCCATGCCTGGCATGCCACCCATGCCGCCCATGCCCATGTCACCGCCCATGCCGTGATCGTGGTGATGGTCTCCACCCTCTTCTTCTTCCACAGGAATTTCAGTGATCAAAGATTCGGTAGTCAGCAATAGTGAGGCAACGCTTGCTGCATTTTTCAGAGCAGTCTTGACGACCTTTGCCGGGTCAATCACGCCGGCGGCTACCAAATCACAATAGTCGCCTTTATCTGCATTGAATCCCTCGGTCTTGCCCTTCATTCCGCGAACGCGATTGACGACAACACCGCCATCGAATCCAGCGTTGTCGGAGATGCAACGTAGTGGATACTCGAGGACGTTTTGGATGATTTTGACACCAGCCGCTTCGTCGGTGCTGAGGTCCTTAAGTTTCTTGAGTCCTTTTTCTGCACGAAGCAGAGCGATTCCACCGCCGGGAACGATACCCTCAGCCAAGGCTGCTGCCGTAGCTGATTTGGCGTCCTCGAGTAGATCTTTCCGTTCTTTCATTTCAGTTTCGGTGACTGCACCGACGTTGATTTGGGCAACGCCACCGGCGAGTTTCGCCAATCGTTCCTGAAGTTTTTCCCGATCGTAATCGCTGTCAGTGTTTTCGATTTCGCGGCGAATCTGATCGACTCGATCGCTGATAGCAGCCTTTTTGCCACCGCCGCCAACGAAGACAGTTTCCTCGGAAGTGATTTTGACCTTTTTGACTCGGCCAAGATCTTTCAGCTGGATACCTTCCAGGTCAATTCCAAGATCTTTGAAGATTACCTGTCCACCAGTAAGTACGCCGAGATCTCCCATAATTGCCTTACGGCGATCACCGTAACCTGGAGCTTTGACAGCACAGACTTGAAGGATTCCGCGCATCTTGTTGACTACTAAAGTGGCCAGCGCTTCGCCTTCGACGTCTTCTGCAATGATCAGCAATGGCTTTTTCGCATTGCTTACTTCTTCCAGAAGTGGAATTAGAGCTTTGTTAGAAGAGATTTTTTCTTCAAAAATCAAAACATATGGGTTCTCAAGTTCGACTGTTACGTCGTCTTGGTTTGTAACGAAGTGAGGGGAAAGGTATCCGCGATCGAATTGCATACCTTCGACAACGTCGACATAGGTTTCTGCACCGCGGCCCTCTTCGACAGTGATCACACCGTCTTTTCCAACTTTCAAAAACGCCTCGGCGAGAACATCGCCAATCGTTGGATCATTGTTACCGGCAATGGTTGCGACTTGCTTGATTTCCTTTTTGCTCTTCTCGTCAATTGGCTGAGCGAGTTTTTGGATTTCAGTACAAACAGCGTCGGTTGCTTTCGAGATACCTCGTGACAAGGCCATCGGATCGTATCCGGAGGCGATCATTTTGAGACCTTCTCGGAAAATAGCTTCTGCTAAGATGGTGGCAGTGGTGGTACCGTCTCCAGCGACGTCGTTCGTCTTGCTGGCGGCTTCTTTCACCAATTGCACCCCGAGGTTCTCAAAGGGATCGTCGAGTTCGATGTCCTCGGCGACAGTCACACCGTCTTTGGTGATCTTGGGACTTCCCCAACCTTTATCCAGAATGGCGTTTCGGCCTCTAGGGCCTAAAGTGCTGCGAACCGCGCGAGCCAGTTTGGAAACACCTTCCAAAAGCGGCTTACGGGCGGCGTCATCAAAAACCATTTGTTTTGCCACCGGATTCCTCCAAAATAAATTAAGTAATGTTGATTTAGCGAAGCGAAAAAGATTCGAAATTGATTGT
>JAAHTH010001568.1_pt2 | contig 14404 bp, 10 predicted proteins | sample 6116091 | NCBI WGS metagenome assembly JAAHTH01 (sample SAMN13939990, study PRJNA603662) | sponge metagenome | isolation source: marine sponge | host: Mycale hentscheli | place: New Zealand | collected 2006
GCAAGAAGGCTGAGAAGAAGGGCATGCTGAAGGTGGCCTCGTACTACGCGGTACCGCCGGCAGACGGCTGGACGTCCTTCGAGGAAGGCGCCAAGTCACCGAGCGCTGCGCTGTCGGCCCTCAAGCTCGGCGGCTCGGGCGTGGGCCACTGCGCCTTCACCACCGACCAGACGGTCGCGGCCGTGAAGGTCTTGGCGGCACTCGCGAATGCGAAGTCCGCCAAGCAGGTGGCCGCAGCCAAGCGCCTCGGCTACAAGGTGCCAGGAATCAACAAGGACCGGCAGTACGAGCCGCCGGCCTTGAAGAACCCTGCCGCTACCGTCGGCTAGAACGCACGACACCCGAGGGGGGCCGATCCACCAGGATCGGCCCCCCTCGCACGTTTCTAGGTGCGAGTCGTTGTCGCCCCAGCGGATGTCGTCCTTGCTGCTGTGACCCCGGTTGAGGAGCGAGGCGTCCGTGCCGTACTCTTCTGCTCGCTGAAGACCGTAGGTCGCTCGATCACCCGATCGAGTCGAAGGCCCCGCAGAGGCGGGCGGCCCGCGCAGGTGAGTGTTGGCAGTTTGCCGCCGTTCGCGTGCGTACGCCGCGTCCCCCTCTCGGAGCCTGAGTTCGTTCCGAACAAGGAGGGAGATCTGATGGCCCGGCAAGACAAAGTCGACACCGTCGCCGAGATCACCGATCGATTCCGATCCTCTGCCGCTGCCGTGCTCACCGATTACCGAGGACTGTCCGTTGCCCAGTTGAAAGAGCTTCGTCGCTCACTGGGTGGAGCGGTGACCTTCTCGGTCGTCAAGAACACGCTGACCAGGAGAGCGGCTGCCGAGGCAGGCATTGAGGGCTTCGAGGACTTGCTCGTAGGTCCCAGCGCCATCGCTTTCGTCGACGGCGATCCGGTCGAGGCAGCGAAGGGAATTCGCGATTTCGCCAAGGACAACCCGGATCTGGTCGTCAAGGGCGGCTACATGGACGGAGCAATCCTCACACCCCAAGACTTCGCGAAGTTCGCGGATCTGGAATCCCGCGAGGTGCTCCTGGCCAAGCTGGCCGGCATGATGAAGGCGAAGCAGTCCCAGGCCGCATCTTTGTTCGCTGCCCCGCTCGCGCAGGCAGCTCGAGCGCTCGGCGCACTCCAGGCCAAGGTCGAAGCCGACGCGCCGACCTCAGGGTCGACTGCCGAGGCCCCAGCCGCCGAGGCCCCAGCGGCGGAGGACACTTCCGCTGATGGCCAAGACGTGGCTGACCAAGGGGACGCCGTTCAGGAAGAAGCCAGTCAGGAAGACGCGATCTCGCACGACAGTTCACCAAACCCCGACGCACCGGAGGCCGACGCTGAGCCGGCCGCCGAGGCGGAGGAGACAACCGAGGGCTGATGCCCACCCGGCCCTCGGCCGGAATGACCGAAAGGACGCCACCATGGCGAAGATGAGCACCGAAGAAATGTTGGACGCATTCAAAGAGATGTCCCTGCTCGAACTCAGCGAGTTCGTCAAGGCCTTCGAAGAGACCTTCGACGTCACCGCTGCCGCTCCGGTAGCGGTTGCTGCAGCCGCGGCCCCCGCGGCCGGCGGAGGAGACGCTGGAGCGGCCGCCGCTGAGGAGAAGGACGAGTTCGACGTCATCCTCGAAGCCGATGGCGGGAACAAGATCGCCGTCATCAAGGAGGTCCGCGGACTCACCAGCCTCGGACTCAAGGAGGCCAAGGACCTCGTGGAAAGCGCTCCGAAGCCCATCTTGGAGAAGGTCAACAAGGAGAAGGCCGAAGAGGCGAAGGCCGCCCTTGAAGGCGCCGGCGCGACGGTTTCCCTCGCGTAGATCTCTCCAGCACCAATCCCTCAACGGGGGGCCGAAGACAACTCGGCCCCCCGTTGTATGTCCGGATTTAAGCGAATTCAGTCACGGCCAGGACACAAATCCCCTCACCCGCCCCTTGCCTGCTTGACCTTTTGCCGATACCGGGCCACGATCTATGCACGCACACACCCGGTGCGGATCCGTCGGGACGAGGATCGAGTCGGGGCCCGCAGGGGAGCGGTTCGCTGTCACCCCTCATCAGGGACCGATCCGGTCGAGGGACCGTCGGGGTCTCCCCGGGTTAGACAGCGGCGTGCCCCGTGGGTATGCTGCTACTTCGCGCTGCCCTCACCACTCCCGGACTCCGGCTGATCGTTCGCACTCGCGTGTGAATTTGACAGGCCGGACCCTCCAGACGTGCTCGGGGTCGGCGCGGACGACGCAGCAGCGCCCCGGAAGGAAACGTCTTGGCAGCAAAGACTTCGGTCAGCACCCCTTTGTCCCCGGGCTTAGCCCGTCACTCGTTCGCGAAAATCCGCGAGCCCCTCGCGGTACCCGATCTACTCGCACTGCAAAAAGCCAGCTTCGACTGGCTTCTAGGTCGTGAGGATTGGCGGGCGAAGATCGCGGCGGAGATCGCCGCCGGCAATACTGAGATTCCTCAAATGTCCGGCCTCTCCGAGATCTTCGAGGAGATCAGCCCCATCGAGGATCTAGCCGGAATGATGTCGCTGTCCTTCCGCGATCATCGTTTCGAGCCTTCGAAGTACACCGTCGAGCAGTGCAAGGACAAGGATTTCACCTACTCCGCGCCGCTGTTCGTGACCGCCGAGTTCATGAACAACGAAACCGGTGAGATCAAGTCGCAGACGGTCTTCATGGGCGACTTCCCTCTGATGACGGATAAGGGAACGTTTGTCATCAACGGCACAGAGCGCGTCGTTGTCTCGCAGCTCGTGCGCTCCCCCGGGGCGTACTTCGAGCGCTCCATCGACAAGACGACCGACAAGGACGTCTTCACGGCCAAGATCATTCCCAGCCGCGGAGCGTGGCTCGAGTTCGAGATCGACAAGAAGGATCTCGTTGCTGTTCGCGTCGACCGTAAGCGTAAGCAGCCTGTGTCTGTGTTGCTGAAGGCATTAGGCATGACCACCGACGAGATCCGGGAACGCTTCGGCCAGTACGAGATTTTCATGGCAACGCTGGAGAAGGACACGATAGACAGCCAGGACGATGCGCTACTGGACATCTATCGCAAGTTGCGTCCAGGTGAGCCGCCCACGTTGGAGAATGCACGCAACCTGATCGATAACTTCTATTTCAACACTAAGAGGTACGACCTCGCGAAGGTCGGTCGATACAAAGTCAACCGGAAGCTCGGTCTCAACCTTCCGCTGGATCAGAGCGTCCTGACCCTCGACGACGTCCTCGCGACGATTGAATACATCCTGCGTCTGCACGCAGACATGCCGACCATTGAAGGGCCGCGCGGTGAAGTCGTCGTCGAGACCGACGATATTGACCACTTCGGCAACCGTCGTCTTCGCACCGTTGGCGAGTTGATCCAAAATCAAATCCGTACGGGCCTATCCCGAATGGAGCGAGTCGTTCGCGAGCGTATGACCACACAGGACGTCGAAGCCATCACGCCGCAGACGTTGATCAATATCCGCCCCGTTGTCGCGGCCATCAAGGAGTTCTTCGGCACCAGCCAGCTCTCGCAGTTCATGGACCAGACGAACCCGTTGGCGGGGTTGACGCACAAGCGCCGGCTTTCTGCGTTGGGGCCTGGTGGCCTCTCACGCGAGCGCGCCGGGTTCGAAGTTCGCGACGTTCACCCATCCCACTACGGGCGCATGTGTCCGATCGAGACGCCCGAAGGCCCGAATATTGGCCTTATCGGCTCACTGGCCACCTACGGTCGCATCAACGCCTTCGGTTTCGTTGAGACTCCCTACCGCAAGGTCGTGAACGGCAAGGTGAGTGACCAGGTCGACTACCTCACCGCCGATGAGGAGGACCGTTTCGTCATCGCACAGGCGAATACGCCGCTGAAGGACACTGGCGCGATGTCTGAGGATCGCGTCCTTGTTCGAATTAAGGGTGGCGAAGTTGAGTACGTGAAGCCCAACGACGTCGACTACATGGACGTTTCGCCGCGCCAGTTGTGGTCCGTGGCCACCGCAATGATTCCTTTCCTTGAGCACGATGACGCCAACCGCGCGCTGATGGGCTCGAACATGCAGCGCCAGGCTGTGCCGCTCCTGAGGGCCGAGGCTCCGCTTGTCGGCACCGGTATGGAATTCCGGGCCGCCTACGACGCGGGCGACATGGTTCTGGCAACCAAGGCCGGCGCGGTCACCGAGGTCTCCTCGGAACTGATCACCGTCGCGGAAGACGACGGCGAGTACACGACGTACGCGCTGGACAAGTTCACGCGCTCCAACCAGGGAACATCGATCAACCAGCGCCCGATCGTGACGGAGGGTCAGCGCATCGAGGTGGGCCAGGTACTAGCGGACGGACCGTCCACCGATCAAGGTGAACTCGCCCTCGGCAAGAATCTGCTGGTTGCCTTCATGTCGTGGGAAGGCCACAACTACGAAGACGCCATCATCCTTTCCCAGCGACTCGTGCAAGACGATGTGCTCTCCAGCATTCACATCGAAGAGCAGGAAATCGATGCCCGGGACACCAAGCTCGGACCGGAGGAAATCACTAGGGACATCCCGAATGTGTCCGAAGAGGTCCTCGCCGACCTCGACGAGCGCGGCATCATTCGCATCGGCGCCGACGTCCTCCCCGGCGACATTCTCGTTGGCAAGGTGACGCCGAAGGGTGAGACCGAACTGACCCCGGAGGAGCGGCTGCTCCGGGCGATCTTCGGCGAGAAGGCCCGCGAGGTTCGTGACACATCACTGAAGGTGCCGCACGGTGAGTCCGGGAAGATTATCGGCGTTCGCGTCTTCGACATCGATGAAGGCGACGAGCTCCCGCCGGGCGTGAATCGCCTCGTGCGGGTGTACATCGCGCAAAAGCGGAAGATCACCGAAGGCGACAAACTCGCCGGCCGTCATGGCAACAAGGGTGTCATCGCCAAGATCCTTCCCGTCGAAGACATGCCGTTTATGAACGACGGAACGCCGGTCGACATTGTGCTCAACCCGCTCGGTGTGCCCGGCCGCATGAACGTCGGCCAAGTTCTGGAGACACACCTCGGTTGGGCGGCCGCCGCCGGATGGGAAGTCGACGCGTCCGATCCACGGGTGGCGAAGCTGCCCAAGGAAGTCCAGTCCGTGGAACCACGATCGCGCATCGCCACCCCGGTCTTCGACGGGGCGCGCGAGGACGAACTGTCCACGATCTTGGAGTCGACGCGTCCGACAGCGGATGGCCTGCACCTAGTGAACGCCAACGGGAAGGCCAGCTTGTTCGACGGTCGATCCGGAGAGCCAATCCCGGGGGAGATCGCTGTTGGCTACATCTACATCCTGAAGTTGCTGCACCTGGTGGATGACAAGATTCACGCACGATCCACCGGGCCTTACTCGATGATCACGCAGCAACCGCTCGGAGGCAAGGCCCAGTTCGGGGGCCAGCGCTTCGGTGAGATGGAAGTGTGGGCGCTCGAGGCTTACGGCGCTGCATACGCTCTTCAGGAACTGCTCACCATCAAGTCTGACGACGTCTTGGGTCGAGTCAAGCTCTACGAGGCGATCGTTAAGGGCGAAAACATTCCCGAGCCCGGCATCCCCGAATCGTTCAAGGTGCTGGTCAAGGAAATGCAGTCCTTGTGCCTGAACGTCGAGGTTCTCTCGAGCGATGGTGTCGCCATCGAGATGAAGGACAGCGACGACGACGTCTTCCGTGCGGCGGAGGAACTCGGCATCGACCTCTCCCGCCGCGAGCCCAGCAGCGTCGAAGAACTCTAGACGCGACAACACATTGACGACCGGAAACTAACGAAGGAAATCCACGTGCTTGACGTCAACTTCTTCGATGATCTGCGTATCGGCCTCGCAACGGCGGATGACATTCGCACCTGGTCCCACGGCGAGGTCAAGAAGCCGGAGACCATCAACTACCGAACACTGAAGCCGGAAAAGGACGGCCTGTTCTGCGAGAAGATCTTCGGGCCCACGCGGGACTGGGAGTGCTACTGCGGGAAGTACAAGCGGGTGCGCTTCAAGGGCATCATCTGCGAGCGTTGCGGCGTTGAAGTGACGCGCGCCAAGGTCCGTCGTGAGCGCATGGGACACGTCGAACTTGCTGCTCCGGTCACTCACATCTGGTACTTCAAGGGTGTCCCGAGTCGCCTGGGCTACCTCCTGGATCTCGCTCCGAAGGACTTGGAGAAGGTCATCTACTTCGCCGCTTACATGATCACCTGGGTGGACGACGAGGGGCGTCACGAGGCGCTGCCGAATCTCGAGAAGCAGTTGGGTGTCGAAAAGAAGCAGATCGCCTCACGTCGGGACTCCGACGTCGAGGCTCGGCAGCAGAAGTTGGAAGCCGACCTCGCCGAACTCGAAGCAGAGGGCGCCAAGTCAGATGTCCGCCGCAAGGTGCGCGAATCCGGCGAGCGGGAGATGGCGGCTACCCGCCGGCGAGCCGATCAGGAGATTGATCGCCTAGATCGGATCTTCGATCGTTTCCGCACCCTAAAGGTCCAGGACCTCGAGGGTGACGAGATGTTGTTCCGGGAGATGCGTGATCGCTACGGACGCTGGTTCGACGGCGGCATGGGTGCCGAGGCAATTCAAAAGCGCCTTGATTCCTTCGACCTTGCCGGTGAAGCGGCTGCGCTGAAGGAGATCGTCACGAACGGCAAAGGTCAAAAGAAGACCCGTGCGCTCAAGCGCCTGAAAGTCGTTGCCGCGTTCTTGAACACGACCAATTCGCCCCGCGGCATGGTTCTTGACGCCGTTCCGGTAATCCCTCCGGATCTGCGCCCGATGGTTCAACTTGACGGCGGTCGATTCGCAACGTCGGACCTCAACGATCTCTACCGTCGGGTAATTAACCGCAACAACCGGTTGAAGAGGCTGTTGGATCTCGGCGCGCCGGAGATCATCGTCAACAACGAGAAGCGCATGTTGCAGGAGTCCGTGGATGCGCTGTTCGACAACGGCCGTCGCGGCCGTCCGGTGACGGGTCCGGGTAATCGTGCCCTGAAGTCGCTGTCCGACATGCTCAAGGGCAAGCAGGGTCGATTCCGCCAGAACCTGCTCGGTAAGCGCGTCGACTACTCAGGCCGATCTGTCATCGTCGTTGGGCCGCAGTTGAAGCTGCACCAATGCGGTCTGCCCAAGCAGATGGCACTTGAGCTCTTTAAGCCGTTCGTCATGAAGCGTCTTGTCGACCTCAACCACGCACAGAACATCAAGAGCGCGAAGCGCATGGTCGAACGGTCTCGTTCGATCGTGTGGGATGTCTTGGAAGAGGTCATCGCCGAGCATCCGGTGTTGCTGAACCGTGCGCCAACCTTGCACCGTTTAGGAATCCAGGCTTTCGAGCCGCAACTGATCGAGGGCAAGGCCATCCAGATTCATCCGCTGGTCTGCACCGCGTTCAACGCGGACTTCGACGGCGACCAGATGGCAGTTCACCTCCCGCTGTCGGCAGAAGCCCAGGCCGAGGCTCGCCTTCTCATGCTGTCCACGAACAACATCCTGTCTCCGGCGAACGGGCGACCGATCGCCACGCCGACCCAGGACATGGTGCTGGGCATCTACTTCCTGACGACCCAGAGCGGAGCGAATGCCTCGACGAAGGATGAAGAGCTCCCCTCGTACGCGAGCGTCGCCGAAGCGTTGATGGCCTTCGACGCGGGCGCGCTGGATCTGCAGGCACGCGTCAAGATCAGGATTGAAAACACCGAGCCGCCGCACGGGTGGCCGGTCCCCGAAGGCTGGGAAGCCGGACAGCCCTTCACTCTCATCACTACCCTCGGGCGGGCCCTGCTCAACGAGGCACTCCCCGCGGACTACCCCTTTGTGAACGACCAAGTGGACAAGAAGCTCCTGGGCGCCACGGTCAACCGACTCGCCGAGCGGTACTCCAAGGTGGAGGTCGCTGAGACCCTCGATGAGCTCAAGGCGCTCGGGTTCCGTTGGGCGACTCGCTCTGGTGTCACGATCTCCTTCTCCGACGTCGTCGCTCCTCCTGCCAAGGCCGGGCTTCTCGCTTCGGCGGAGGAAAAGGCAAGCAAGGTGCAGCAGCAGTACGAGCGCGGCCTAATCACCGACTCTGAGCGCCGCCAGGAGCTGATCGAGATCTGGACCCGGGCGACCGACGAAGTTGCCCGCGCCATGCAGGAGAACTTCCCCGAGACGAACCCCGTCCACATGATGGTGGACTCCGGGGCGCGTGGTAACTACATGCAGGTTCGACAGATCGCCGGAATGCGCGGTCTCGTGGCCAACCCGAAGGGCGAGATCATTCCCCGCCCGATTAAGTCCAATTTCCGCGAAGGACTGTCCGTCTTGGAGTACTTCATCTCCACACACGGTGCCCGCAAGGGTCTCGCCGACACTGCTTTGCGTACCGCGGACTCGGGATACCTGACACGCCGTCTCGTGGACGTTTCTCAGGACGTCATCGTTCGCGAGGTGGACTGCGGCACCGAGCGGGGTAGCGAGATCATCATCGGCGAGAAGGTCGACGGAATCCTGCGACCCGTGGACAACCTTGACACGTCCGCCGCCACGCGAGTTCTCGCGCGCGACGTGGAGGTTGACGGAACCATTGTGGGAAACGCGGGGGAGCAGCTCGACGTGCCTCGCCTCGAAGCTCTCGTCGCTAGTGGCGCTGAGACCATCCGGGTTCGCACCGTACTCAACTGCGAGAGCTCGGTCGGAACCTGCGCGATGTGCTACGGATTGTCGATGGCGACCGGCAAGTTGGTGGACGTCGGTGAAGCAGTCGGCATCATCGCGGCGCAGTCCATTGGCGAGCCGGGAACCCAGCTGACTATGCGTACCTTCCATACCGGTGGTGTCGCGGGTGAGGACATCACGCACGGCCTTCCCCGCGTGGTCGAACTCTTCGAGGCTCGCACTCCCAAGGGTGTGGCACCGATCGCCGAAGTCAGCGGACGGGTTCGAATCGAGGACACCGAGAAGGCGCGCAAGATCATCGTCGTCCCCGATGACGGCGCTGAGGAAGTTGCCCAGCAGGTCAGCAAGCGTGCGCGTCTGCTGACCGAGGATGGCGCCCACGTTGAGGTTGGCGAACAGTTGACGGTGGGAGCTGTCGACCCCAAGCAGGTGCTGCGCATCCTCGGCCCTCGGCAGGTGCAGTGGCACCTCGTGGACCAGGTCCAGGAGGTGTATCGCTCGCAGGGCGTGTCCATCCACGACAAGCACATCGAGGTCATCGTGCGCCAGATGCTGAAGCGGATCACGATCATCGATTCTGCGGACGCGCCTTTCCTTGCTGGAGAACTCGTCGAGCGGAGTGTCTTTGAGGCGCAAAACCGCCGCGTCGTGGCGGAAGGCGGAACGCCTGCTTCGGGACGTCCCGAGTTGATGGGGATCACCAAGGCCAGCCTCGCGACAGAGTCGTGGTTGTCGGCCGCTTCCTTCCAGGAGACGACCCGCGTGCTAACGGATGCCGCGATCCACGCGCGATCCGATTCGCTGCTCGGCCTCAAGGAAAACGTCATTCTGGGAAAGCTGATCCCCGCGGGAACGGGCATGCCGCAGTACCGCAACATCCGGGTCGAGCCGACCGAAGAAGCGAAGGCGGCGATGTACGCGACCTTCACCGGCTACGACGAGATGGACTACGCCGCGTTCGGAACCACGGGTGGAGCTGCTGTTCCGCTCGAGGAATTCAACTTCCGCGGATACTAAGTCTCCTCGGAGCAGCTCCCGCGGGTTAGTTGCTGGCGTTTAACCACCGGTGAAGTTCGCTGATGGAGTGAATGGGAAGATCGCCAATGGCTCCCCGCACCCCGATTGTGCTCATGCCCGCGGCGCGGCCCGCAGCGATACCCACGTCGGTGTCCTCGATGACGATGCAACCGTCGGCCGGGATGTCGAGCAAATCAGCGGCGCGCAGGTAACCGTCGGGGGCCGGTTTGCCGTCGGCGACCTGGTCGCGGGTGACCAGAACCGGCGGCTTCACTCTGGCGGCCGCGAGACGCACGCGAGCCAATTCGGCGTCGGCGCTGGTGTAGATGGCCCACGGCCACGACTGCACGTCGAGGAAGGCAAGAAGGTCACGTACCCCCTCCCTGGGCTCAATGCCCTCCACATCGTCGTACTGCAAGCGAAGTTGCTCGGCCGCCAACGAGGCGACGTCGTCGGGTGATGCGTGCGGAAACCACCGTGCAACGGTGACGTCTGCGGGCAAGCCATGGACCTCAGCCAGCACCGGCTCTGGGTCGAGACCGTGCATAGTCGCCCACGTGGCCCACGCACGGTCGACATTCGCATGGGACTCGATCAAGGTCCCGTCCATGTCGAACAGGAGTGCGGCCGGCCAACGCGTCATGGAGACATTGTTGTCGGTCCGATTTCTTCCCTATTCAAACGTTGCCCATACCAACCGGGGACTTTCCATGTCATGCTTGATCCATGACCCTGCCTCCTGAGTCCGGTAGCGACAATCCCAACGAACAGCCCATTCCAGATTCATCGAGTTCCGGAGATGAACAAGGACTCCCGGCGGCAACTCCCCAGTGGCCATCGTCGCCGTCTGGACCGGGCGAGACCGGTTCCGCTGGTGATCCTGGGTACTCGGCCCAGCCGAGCCAACCCGAGTACCCGCCGTACCCGCCCTACCCGCCGCCGCCTGCGTACGGGCCGGCGCCAAAGACCTCGAACAACGCGGTCGCCGGGCTCGTCCTGTCGATCGTGTCGTGGGTGTTCTGCCCGATCATCCCAGCGATCATCGCTCTGGTTTTCGCCAGCAAGGCCCGCCGGGAGATCCTCGCCAGCAACGGCTGGGTGACCGGAACCGGCCTTGTCACCTCCGCGAAAATCGTCGCCTGGATCAATATCGGATTCTGGGCGGCGGTGACGATCATCTGGATCTTCATCCTCGTCATCGCCCTGATCACCGGGGCCTTCAACACGTCCTGACGGACACCCGGACCCGGGAACGAGACCCAGGCCTCAGACCTCACCCCGCCGGAGCGGGGGCGGCGCGCTACGTGGAAAGAGGGGGTAGGGGACCCCGGTTTTGACGGGAAATCCACCCCCGGGTACTGTTTCTCCCCGTGCCCGGCCCCGGGCACATCCTGCTGCGTGCTGCTTCCCCTTGAAGAGGTGCGCGGGCTCCCTGGGCGGTAGCTCGGGAGACGGGATCCAACCACGATGAGTCGGTTTTGTCCTGCGTTCACAAGGCGCGACACACCCGACCGCGTGGGTCGGACCCGCAGGAGGCAAAACAAGGAACGAAGAGCTAGGAGAGGCGCCAAGTGCCCACCATCCAGCAGCTGGTCCGCAAGGGCCGCCAGGACAAGGTCTCCAAGACCAAGGCACCTGCCCTGAAGGGCAGTCCGCAGCGTCGCGGCGTGTGCACGCGCGTCTACACGACGACACCGAAGAAGCCAAACTCCGCTCTCCGCAAGGTCGCCCGCGTCCGCCTCACCTCGGGTATCGAAATCACCGCGTACATCCCCGGTGTCGGGCACAACCTGCAAGAACACTCCATCGTCCTGGTCCGCGGAGGTCGAGTCCGTGATCTTCCCGGTGTCCGCTACAAGGTGGTCCGGGGCGCCCTCGACACCCAGGGCGTGAAGAACCGCAAGCAAGCCCGGTCTCACTATGGCGCGAAGAAGGAGAAGGGCTAATGCCGCGCAAAGGTCCCGCGGGTAAGCGGCCGATCGTCAACGATCCGGTGTACGGATCGCCGGTTGTCACCCAACTCATCAACAAGGTGCTTCTCGACGGCAAGCGTTCCAAGGCCGAGTCGGTCGTCTACGGCGCACTCGAAGGATGCCGCGAGAAGACCGGCACCGACCCGGTCCAAACCCTCAAGCGAGCGCTTGACAACGTTCGTCCCACTCTCGAGGTGCGCTCACGTCGCGTCGGCGGCGCCACCTACCAGGTCCCGGTAGAGGTGAAGCCCGTTCGCAGCACCACTCTGGCCATGCGCTGGTTGATCGCTTTCTCCCGGCAGCGCCGCGAGAAGACCATGACGGAACGTCTCATGAACGAAATCCTCGATGCTTCTAACGGCCTGGGCGCCAGCGTCAAGAAGCGCGAAGACATACACAAGATGGCGGAGTCCAACAAGGCCTTCGCTCACTATCGCTGGTAATCGCCCACAAGGCCTGAGAAAGCAACGGAGTTCATAGTGTCCACCGCACTAGGTATCGACCTCGCCAGGGTCCGCAACATCGGCATCATGGCGCACATCGATGCTGGCAAGACCACAACCACCGAGCGGATCCTGTATTACACGGGGATCAACTACAAGATCGGTGAAGTTCACGATGGCGCGGCCACGATGGACTGGATGGAGCAAGAGCAGGAGCGCGGCATCACGATTACTTCGGCTGCCACCACCTGCCAGTGGAAAGACCACACGATCAACATCATCGACACCCCAGGGCACGTGGACTTCACGGTTGAGGTGGAGCGTTCGCTTCGTGTCCTCGACGGTGCGGTCGCCGTTTTCGATGGCGTCGCCGGAGTGGAACCGCAGTCGGAGACGGTCTGGCGTCAGGCCGACCGCTACAGCGTTCCGCGGATGTGCTTCATCAACAAGCTTGACCGCACCGGAGCCGACTTCTACATGTGCGTCGACATGATCATCTCCCGCCTGAATGCAGTACCGCTCGTATTGCAGCTGCCAATCGGCAACGAAGCCGACTTCATCGGCGTGGTCGACCTGGTCGGCATGCGCGCCCTGACGTGGCGTGGAGAAACCGCGCTGGGCGAGGACTACGCGGTGGAGGAAATCCCCGCCGATATGCAGGCCAAGGCCGACGAGTGGCGCGAGAAGTTGCTGGAAACGCTGTCCGAGAATGACGACGCAGTCATGGAGAAGTACCTCGAGGGCGAAGAGCTTTCCGAGCAGGAGATCAAGGACGGAATCCGCCGCGCCACCCTGGCCGCCTCCGTCACCCCGGTCCTGACGGGAACGGCATTCAAGAACAAGGGTGTCCAGCCCATGCTCGACGCGGTGCTCGACTTCCTTCCTTCCCCCATCGACGTCGAGGCTGTCGAAGGCCACAAGATGGGCAACGAGGAAGAGTTGATGACCCGCAAGCCCAGCGAGGACGAACCGTTCAGCGCCCTGGCCTTCAAGATCATGTCCGATCCCCACCTCGGCAAGCTCACCTACGTACGTGTCTACTCCGGATCGCTGCAGACCGGAACCCAGGTCCTCAATAGCACCAAGGACCGCAAGGAGCGGATCGGAAAGATCTACCGAATGCACGCCAACAAGCGCGAGGAGATCGACGCCACGGGCGCCGGCGACATCGTTGCTGTCATGGGGCTGAAGGACACCACCACAGGAGACACCCTGTGCGATTCGGGTAATCCCGTCGTACTGGAGTCGATGACCTTCCCGGAGCCGGTTATCTCCGTGGCGATCGAGCCGAAGACCAAGTCCGACCAAGAGAAGCTCGGCACGGCCATCCAGCGACTCGCGGAAGAGGATCCGACGTTCCGCGTCAGCACCAACGAGGAGACCGGCCAAACGATCATCGAGGGTATGGGCGAGCTCCACCTCGAGGTGCTTGTCGACCGCATGAAGCGCGAGTTCAAAGTCGAGGCGAACGTCGGTAAGCCGCAGGTCGCCTACCGGGAAACACTCACCAAGCCGGTTGCCAAGGTCGAGTACACGCACAAGAAGCAGACCGGTGGCTCAGGACAGTTCGGCCGGGTCATCATTGCCGTCGAGCCCAACAACGAAGAAGGTGGCGGTTACCTGTTCGAGAACAAGGTGACCGGTGGGCGCATCCCGCGGGAGTACATCCCCTCGGTGGATGCTGGCTGCCAAGAGGCGATGGAGAACGGTGTTCTCGCTGGATATCCCATGGTCGATGTCAAGGTCACTCTCCTCGACGGCGCGTACCACGACGTCGACTCCTCTGAACTCGCGTTCAAGATCGCCGGATCCATGGCGTTCAAGGACGCAGCCAACCGCGCCAAGCCGGCGCTCCTTGAACCGATGATGGCCGTCGAAGTCACCACACCAGAGGACTTCATGGGCGACGTCATCGGTGATCTGAACTCCCGACGTGGTCAAGTGCAGGCGATGGAGGAGCGTTCGGGCGCTCGCGTCGTCACGGCACTCGTTCCGCTGTCGGAGATGTTCGGCTATGTGGGCGATCTTCGCAGTCGCACTCAGGGTCGGGCGAGTTACAGCATGCAATTCGACTCCTACGCTCAGGTCCCCCAGGCCGTGGCAACGGAGATCATCGCGAAGGCTCGCGGCGAATAGTCGCGGATCACAATAAAAGAAGAGAACAAACCGTAATAACCGATCCGCGCAACGCCGGACGGCATAAGACAAGGGAGAACGCACGTGGCCAAGGCCAAGTTCGAGCGGACCAAGCCGCATATCAACATCGGCACCATCGGTCATATTGACCATGGCAAGACGACGCTGACTGCAGCCATCACGAAGGTGCTGCATGACCGCT
>JAAHTH010002409.1_pt1 | contig 14395 bp, 17 predicted proteins | sample 6116091 | NCBI WGS metagenome assembly JAAHTH01 (sample SAMN13939990, study PRJNA603662) | sponge metagenome | isolation source: marine sponge | host: Mycale hentscheli | place: New Zealand | collected 2006
AATTCCGGCGCCTACGCCTTGGCTTGGAAAGTTGTAAGCGTAAAGCTCTCCTTTGTTGATGCCAAACTTTTCGTTCTTATTGTTGTCAAAATCTATATCAAAATTTTTCACATCACCAAGCTCTGCGTCGTCGTTGTCTTTGGCGACAGTTAAATTTGCAAGGTTTACTCCATCTTTGTTAAGGCCGAATTTTTTTTCAATGTCATCAACTACTAAATCAGATTTATCTTTAAATAAGTCTTTTTCTGTAAGCCTTCTGTCTAGTAAGCTAAGATCAACATCTTCGTCGTAAACATCTTCTTTGGAGTAATTTTTTCGACCTCGGGAATGTCTTCTATCTAGTCCTGCATAACTATTTTGACCCACAGCGCCTTCTAATGAGCCAATGCGATGCGTCTCATCAACGACAAAACCTTTATCTCTTCTGATTATATCTCTATCAATATATAATGGGTCGTCATTGACAACTGTAATAATTGGTTCAGGGTCGTTTAATATAATTCCATCAAGATGATCTTTGTATTTAATCTGCGCATCAATGGTAACCTTGGGGATATTTGACGAATTAACGAATTCTTTTTCAATTACTTTAACTTTTTTTTCTTGAGCTAATGCAATTAACTTTGGATTAGTTATTTTTGGTTTAATATTTGCGCAGATTAACAATATAAATGCAAAAGCTAACAAATATCCTAATGCTAAAGTAAGTATGGAAATTTTTTTAAGCTTTCTTTTTTTCATTTACTTCCTTGTCTTTGCGTATTTAATTACACTTTTTGTTATTTTTGGGTCTATTTTTTCTGTAAAAGAACTAAGAGTGTTTACGTCAAACCATCCGTAGGCTGTATGCTCTGGGTTTAGTTTAGGGTATAATATTTTATTTGATTCTATTGCGTACATTCTTAATTTTATTTTCCCGTCAGTTATGGTATTAATGTATTTAAATTTATTGGGATCTAGTTTTATATTAGCTTCTTCTAGAGCTTCTCTTGCTGCGCACTCTTTGGGCTTTTCGTTGGCTTCTAAGGCTCCCGCAAAGATAGACCAATAACCCCCAAAGGGAGCAGGCTTTCCTGTAATGTAACAATTCTTTGACCGCTTTGCCAGCAAGACTGTGCTGCCATAAAAAACTGCTACCCCTGAAGCTTTGTTTGTCGTGCTCATTGGCAGCTCTCACAAGACTCTCCATTGCGCATGGCTTCAATGCTGCATGCTGAAGGCTCGTTGTCTTTTTCCGATTCGACTTCGCTTGACTTTTCTACTTTGCTCGCCGCTCTATTTCTTAAATAGTAAGTGGTCTTCAATCCTTCTTCCCAGCATTTCATGTAGATATCATTTAAGTATTTAAGAGACGTTCCACTATTGTATAGATTGAAGCTGATTGATTGATCCATCCATTTTTGTCTCTCGGCATTGCATTCTACTAACTTGAGCATGTCTCTGTCAAAGGCGCTTTTGTATTTTTCTTTGATGTCTTCAGGGATGCTTGCTCCCAACCTTGATAAATCTCCGTCTGCGCTCTTTACCAAGTTAGAAACCTCTTGGTTCCATAACCCTCTATCTTTCATGTCTTTAACGAAGTGCTCATTTGTAATATAGAAGTTTCCTGATTTATTTTCATAAACAAAAAGGACTGAAAAGTTAGGTTCTATGCTCTGCTCAACTCCATTTATGTAGCCAATTGTCGCTGTTGGTGCTATCGCCATAACATTAGAGTTTCTCATACCAAATTTTTTGACCTTATCTCGGGTATCTTTGTGTTCGTATTTATGCCTAAAGCTAACATCTTTCCCTTTGTATTTCATTAGATTTTTCCAGCTATCAATTGGGAAGATTTCTTGATCCCATAGCGAGCCTTCGTAGGTTTTGTAGCTACCTCTTTCTTTAGCTAGGTCTGCAGAGGCATCGATAGCAGCATAACTATAGACTTCAAATATTTCTCCATTTATTTTTTTAGCTTCGTCACTATCGAAAGGGATATCTAAAATATGGAGAACATCATGCATTCCCATGAGGCCAAGGCCTATTGGTCTGTTTTGTAAGTTAGAGTTTTCTGCTTCTTTAGTTGGGTAAAAATTTATATCAATTACGTTATCAAGCATTCGTATTGCTGTCCTGATAGTAGACTTTAACTCTGTGAAGTCTATAGAGAATGAAGAAGATTCTGATTCTTTATTATACATTTCCCTGATGTGGTTTGTTAAGTTGACTGAACCTAGGTTGCAAACTGCTGTTTCTCCTACTTTTGTTTTTTCTCCCTTAGCGTATGTTGATGCTTTTGTGTGCAGTGTTATTTCTGTGCATAGATTAGAGCTATGAACGACTCCTTCATGCTGGTTTGTATATCTAATATTGCATGCATCTTTAAAAGTATTCCATGGATGAGAGGTTTCAAAAAGGACTTTCAGCATTTTTTTCCATAACTCCTTTGCTGGTATCTTTCTGAAATTTAGCACTTCATTCTTTTCTGCTTTTTTGCACAAGGCGTTATATTTTTTGTCAAAAGCCTCTCCATATAGATTGTGCAATTCCGGAAACTCGCTCGGATCAAAGAAGTACCAGTCTTCTTCCGCTTTGACTCTTTTCATGAATGCATCTGGTACCCAAGATGCTGTGTTCAAGTCATGGCACCTTAGCCTATCGTCTCCTGTGTTTCTTCTAAGGTTTAAAAAATCTTCATAGTCTAGGTGCCAAGGCTCTAGATATGCGCAGCCTGCTCCGGGTCTTTTCCCGCCTTGGTTTACTGCAACCAGTAGATCGTTGTAGATTTTAAGCCAACGTCTTAGTCCGCTAGAAATGCCGTTCGTTCCTTGAATATAAGCCCTTGTTCAGCTAAAAGGTGTTACATCTAGACCTAACCCTCCTGCGAATTTAGATTTTCTAGCTTCTTGCCAAGCTCCATCAAATATTCCATCTATAGAATCATCAAAAGTATTTAAATAGCATGAGCTTAATTGAGAGTGAACTGTTCCGCTATTAAATAATGTAGGCGTTGACGGAGTATACTTCAGGCGACTCATGAGATTGTAGAACTCGATAGCTTTTTCGTTTGGATCTTCTTCGTTTAGAGCTAGCCCCATGGCGACTCTCATCCAGAATGACTGAGGCGCTTCCATTATTTTATCTTCTTCGCGCAAAAAATACCTATCTGTCAGAGTTTTTATTCCTAGATATTTAAACTTTAAATCCCTGCTTATGACTAATGATTCTGAGAGTTGCTTAAGGTCAAAAGATAATAATTTTTTATTTAACCTATTAACGCTAACCAGTTTTTTGACGCTTTGAATGAAGCTTTTTCTGTATTGCAGCTCAAAGGCGTCTGAGTCTACACCTTCTTTGAACACCTCTTTGTATAAAGAGTTTAAAACTAATTTTGCTGCTACTTTGGAATACGCAGGCTCTTTCTCGATCTTCTCTCTTGCTGAAAGTATGAGCGCTTGGTCTATTTCGGATGTAGTAATTTTGTCATACAGTTGTAGTTGTGCGTCAAGCACAATTTCGCTAGCAGAAACGTCAGGAATTGAGTCGCAAGCTCTTTGAGCGCATGCATTTATTTTTTCTACATTGAAATCTTCAAGTCTTCCGTTTCTTTTTTTTATCTTTATGTCCATAGTAAGAATATTACACAGCTATTTTGTTTTTTTTAGGGTTATTTTCAATCAATTATTTATTGATCTAATCATAACATTAAAAAGGTATAAAAGCAAGCTTTAAAATTAAAAATTTATTAACAATTAATATCTTGGGATGTTTTGAATTGATTTATTTTTAGGCTCAAATGCTTTAATTAAATGGTCTACCACTAGTCTAGCTTTTTCAACATCTCCGCACGTATTTAAGTCGAAATAAATTTTATTGTGCTCTGGCCAACTGTGGCAAGTGAAATGGGATTCTTTTAATAATATCGAAACTGTAACTCCTTGCGGATGGAATTTGTGTGATTCGGATTTTATTATATTTAATCCTGAAATTTTGCATGCATTTTTCATGACGTCTAGCACTTCTTTAGTGTCATTTATTAATGAGCTTTTGACACCCTCTAAGTCAATTAGAGTAGTTGAACATATCATCTTTTGCGTTTTGTTTGTGGACCTTTTGAGGGATTTAGACTCTTCGCACATTGCTAAAGAGGCCATATGTGTTTCTTCGTTGTAGAATATAGTGTCTACGTCTTTACGCTTTATAATATAATTGCTAAAGTCGATTGCGTTAGACATCATCAAGAAAGAATACTCTTGGGAGGGGAAATATGGTATATTGGATACGAATGGCGTACAATAATTGAAAGTATTTTTTGTATTAATTAAATTAGAGAAAACAGTAAACTTCTCCAGTCCGCAGTAAAAATCATTTTGAGTTAATATTCCTCGCGGACTTAAAGCTTTCTTGCATGCGCTTAATGTTTTATTGTCCTTTAGTGTGGTTTTGGGAGAGTTGGGTATATGTAGTTCTCCTAGCTCTGTAGTGTCTATGAAGATTAAGTCAAATTTATCTGTACTATCTTCTATCCATGACTTCGCGTTGCTAAAAATTAATTTTACTTTTTTATTATTTAATGAGTTGGAGAATGATGCAAAATGTTTTTGGCATAATTCAACGACATCTCTTGATATCTCTACTACTGTTATATTTTTTATGGTGTCATATTTAAGTAGCTCATGACAAAGGCCTCCGTCTCCTCCTCCTAGAATTAATACATTTTGTGGATTATCGATATAGCTCGCAGGAGTATGCACCATTGGCTCGTGATATTTATGGGCTTGCGAATCTATAAATTGCAAATCTCCGTTTATAACCAAGGCTTTCCCTAAGTCTTTAATTTTTACTACTTCAATTTTAAAATCATTGTCCTTTGAGTCCAGCGTCCTTACTACCGGAAAGGTGTTGTTAATTAAATAATTTGTTGAAGATAGCTTTTCATATTTCATTTTAAATCTTCGAAGTCCGAATTATACATTTTTTTAACTAGCCCTTTAAAGTCTGTTTTTCTCTTCCATTTTAAGTCTCTCTCGATTGACGAACTGTCTCCACACAATTCGTTTACCTCTGCTGGCCTGTAGAATTCTGGGTTTACTTGAAAAATAAGTCTATTGTCTTTGGTATAAAGCTTTTCTGACTCTCCCTCTCCTATGGTTTTGAATTTAATTCCTGCAACATTTAAGGTTTCGTAAAGAAATTCTCTAATTGTGTGCATTTCTCCACTAGCAAGTACATAGTTTTTGGGCTGTTCTTCATTCATCATTTTCCACACTCCATCCATGAAGTCCTCTGCATCACTCCAGTCTCTTTTAGCCTCTATGTTTCCAAGCTCTAAAGGAGTGAATGGTTTATTTAGGTCGATAGATTTTTTGATACGCGCAATGTTGTGTGTGATTTTTCTAGTTACAAAATCCGTGCCTCTTCTTACTCCTTCATGATTGAACAACCAACCTTGTACTGCGTATAAGTCGTAGGAATCTGAATATACTTTAACTAAGTGCCTCGCTGAGCATTTTGATACTCCGTAGGGACTTCTTGGTCTGAGTGGATGTGTTTCTGACTGAGGAACCTCCACCACGTCACCAAATTCTTCTGAGCTACCAGCATTGTAATATCTGCAGGAAGGAATATGATTTTTGATTGAGTCTAGTTGGTATAACACGGCCATACAGTTTGTCATCATATGATTCACTGGCATTTTCCAGCTATTACCGACAAAAGAATTGGCGGCAAAATTAAGAAAGAAATCTGGGCGTTCTTCTTGTATTACTCGATCTACGTTTGAGTTATCTGTAATATCTAAATCAATAAGTTTGAACCTAGGATTATCTTTGAGATGTTCAATATTTTTATGGTTGGAGACGCTTAATCTCCTAACCCCTGCGACAATAATATGGTTTGTCTCGGACAGTAGGTAGTCGGCCATATGACTTCCATCCTGACCTGTTACCCCAGTGATAATAACTTTCTTCATTTCCATTCTTCTGGTAATATATATTTTTTCTTAACGCCATTCATTGCGAATGCGTAGTTTTTTGTTCTTGCCTCCCATTCTGTTAATTGAGCTTTGGCTAAAAATGCATAGCTGGGTTTTCGTGCTGTGTCTATTAGGACAAGCTTTTTAAGTGGTGTGTTATCTATATTCATAAATTTAATTCTTTTTTATATTTCGGCATCCAATCTTCTAAGGTAACTGATGGGCTCCAGCCTAATAGCTCTCTAGCTTTTTTATTGTCTGCTAGGGTTATTTTGGGTTCAAGCCTAGGCTCTACATTTAATCTTGGTCCGCCTATTAGATCTGCAAGTTGATTTACTGAGCGATTATCTCCGTTTCCTATATTGATAACTTCCCCGTATCCGACTTTGTCTGATTGCGCTGCTAGAATGTTTGCTTTTACAACATCGCCTACATATGTAAAATCTCTTTTTTGTTCTCCGTCTCCAACGATTGTCATTGGTTTACTTTCAAGCCTTTGCCTAGCAAAGATTCCCATGACTAAACAGTACGCGCCTTCTAAAGGCTGACGTTCTCCAAATACATTAAAATACCTAAGACAAACTGTTTCTAATCCGTAACAAATAGAAAAAACTTTACAATACTGTTCTCCAATTAACTTCTGTAAACCGTAGGGGCTTAGTGGATTCGTTGGATGGGTTTCTGGGGTTGGGAATATTTTAGCATTTCCATAAGCAGAAGAAGATGCGCTATAGACGAAGCGTTTTATTCCAAGCTTATGAGCCATAACTAGCATGTTTAATGTCCCATTAACATTCGTATCATTGAAAGCAACCGGGTTCTTTATAGATGGCTGCACTCTAGCTAGCGAGGCTAAATGAAAAATAGCATCACTTCCTTCTATGGCTTTCTCAACTTTTTCTGTATACGCTGAGAGTGGGTGGGTTCCTTGTCTGCAGGCGTTTATATCTGCTTGAACAAATTTAGCTTGGGGGTTTATGTTTTCTTTTTTTCCTGTAACCAAGGAATCTATGACTACAACCTCGTGCCCTTCGTTGATTAATTGATCAACTAAATTACTTCCGATGAATCCTGCACCACCAGTTATCGTAAATTTTTTCATTTTAATTTCCCCATCACTTGTTTAATTACCATCCACATATCTAAATATTTGTAACTTGCAAGTCTTCCAAGAAACAAAACATTTTTTTTAGATTGAATTGCTTTTTTATATTTGTTACATACAAACTGTCCTTCGCCGAAATTCTTGGGATATATTGGCTCATTAGTTTCATCATGTTCTTCTGGGTAATCGCGAGTATATATTGTATAATCTGAATCAGTTTCGTTTAAGAAAACTGCGTTATCCCCTGTGCGATTGAATTTTTTATCATTACATTCATTTATAACACTACCTTTTTCGAAAGAGAAATCATCATTTCTTTTGCCGTGAAAGTGTTCAAATCGTAAGGATCTGTAAGGTAATTTTCCAAAAGAAAAATCGAAAAACTCATCTGGCTTGCCAGTATAAATCATTTTATCGCATTTAAGGTTTTTGTATTCATTTTTTGATACTCCAAGATTTACTTTAATTCCATCAAGCATACCCTTAAACATTTCGGTATAACCATTTACTGGTATTCCCTGATAGTCTTCAGTAAAATAGCGCTCGTCATAATTGTCTCTTTTGTTGGGAACTCTTCTTGATATAGATCTTGGAAGTTCTTCCCATGGTATTCCCCAGTGTCTTTCGGAATACTCTTTAAAAATAAGGTCTTGAATTTCTTTAGAACTCAAATCTCTGCCTATTTGTTCGGTGGTTTTTTTATTGTAAGGAATTGATATCAATCCGTGTTTTGTATTTGCGCGAACCTTATGTTCGTAATTATTAAATTTAGAATATCTATTTACAAAATCCCAGACTTCTTTATCTCGGGTGTGAAAAATATGAGAACCGTACATATGAACCGTAACCCCATTTTGTTTTTTATCGAAACAATTCCCTGCGATATGATTGCGCATCTCAAAAATTTCTACATCATGCCCCTGCTCTTTCAGTAAAATAGCAGAAGTTACCCCAGCTAGACCACATCCTATAACATTAATTTTCATTTATTATATAATAGTAATTTTTCTAAAAATTTTGGGTAACTTGCTCCGCAGATATTATTAATGCTTAAGGTTTCTCTCGCTTCGGAGATCATTTCTAGACCTTTATTCCATATCTCGGAGCCAAAAGATTCTTTAGCAAGGTGTACACAGTCTTTTACTGCATCTATGTCTGACTCTGTGAAATACGGATAGTCTTCTCCTAATATTTCTGAAGCGCAGCAGTCTCTGGTGTGAATTATGTTTGCGTTTGCAGCGCAGGCTGTTGAGAGCTTTGATGATGGCTTATAAAGAAAGTCCCAGCTATCCTTAATTCTGATGCTGTAGTGGCAATTAAAATGGGAGGACATTTCATTCTGTTTTTCTATATTGAACTCAGGGGTAATACTTTTTTTTATATAAGGGTCCTCTCCATATAAGAAATTTTCTGCGGCGCCTATATATCCTGCTCTAGTCTCATCGAAAGGGGGATTTTTTTGATCGTATTCTTCTTTGTTTTTACGGATTCTTGGGTCTGAAAAGGTATACAAAACATCTCCAAAGGTGTTGGTGGGCAGAAAACTTGTTACATCTTTTAACATTTTTTTTGTGTTTAGTATGTACGCATCATAGATATCATTAATGAAATTGGGAGTTAGCTTTTCTGTTTTAGAGGATTCTGCTCCGTAAGAATGTGCATACCCGTCTAGGCAGTCTAGTGCGATTTTATTATTTTGTTGTTTTAGTTTTTCAATAAGGTCGGTATTCCTTATTTCTTTAACCACAATAATGATGGAGTTTTTTATCGAAGTAAGGTCTGCTTGGTTTTGTAGGAAGTGTTCTGTTACGCAGTGGCTTCTTAGGTTGTGTCCACTGAAATAATTATTCGGCCAAATTCCTCTATTAATGGCGGTCCCTAGGCTGGGGTTCTGTATAACAAATATCAGGTTTTCAAATTTATTGAATATTTCTGTGTTCATTTATTTATGTATAAAATATACATCCTTTCTATTTTCTTGAAATTTTTTATACTCACTGCACACTGGATCTCCTACTAATATTTTTTTGTTTTTATAAATTATTCTTAACAAGTATTGACAAATCCACATATTTATATTTGCGTCCACATTGCAATCTTCTCTAATTTTACAGAATTTAGAATAAAAGTCAAGCATATTATTGTAATTTCCTCCAACTACACCCATGTTTATAAGAGGTAGAGATGATTGATTGAGTAATATATATACGTAGTCTTCCCACTGAAACTGTTGATGTACATCAGCATAAGGAAACTGGTTAAGCATTATAGAGTCTTGGCATGCGAAAAAATCTACATTATTAAAATCTCTTAATAATTTTTCTGGAGAAGATACAACTTTAACATCTGAAAGATCTGCATGGAATACTATATCAAACTCATTGTTAGTTAGGAAATCCCTAAAACAGAAAAAGCGGTAATCATTGTTTGAATAAGAAGAGTCTTTGACCTTAATAAATTTTATGTTATCCGAGCTATTGTTTTTAACAAATTCGTCTGATAGGTCGTCGTGAAAAATAATTCCCGTTAAATCATTGGTCTCGATCGAGGCTGTCCATACTTTTAAATATTCGTACGAATTGTTTTCTATTTTTCCATTTGATTTTCTTCCCACCACGTGCTTGTCATGAGGGCTATTTGGGTGATTTTTTTTAGAAAAATAAGATGATAGTATGCAAATTTTCATTTTTTTCTTGACAAATTTAGATTACCCTATATACTATATTAAATATATATAATATTCAATAGAACGATAATATATTATTGTTCAATTTTTACAAAGAGTTACCATATATATATAAATATAAGCTTGACTGTCAGGATATAATGAGTTATAATTGTGGCATGATTTATAGAAATACCGATCAGGAAATTAATTCAAGTTTGTTTTTAACATCTTCTGCCAATTGGGAAGCTGTAGTAAAAGCCAAGGATCATACGTCCGCCGCCACGAAAGCCATCGAGTACGTGTTCGAGCAGGATACAGATATGAAGATCTCCCCAACGGTTATGGTCATGAACTTATCTTCCAAGAAGAATCAAGAGAATAACTTAGATGATTTTGAGTTCGTATATGCTCCGCAAGCTTTGTCTGACGCAGGGCTCCATAAGGTGTCAAAGCTGTTAACTAAAATTATAGAAAACTCCAAAGAATGATTAATGTATTAGAAGGTTTAGAATACCTAAAGGCACCAAGCAATAAAGGTGACGCCGGAATCGATATTATATCCGCCAGCAATCCAGTGGTTTCAGGCGAACTATGGGACGACGCTTGGTATAAGTCGATTTCTTTTATAGAGTACGACACAAAGATTAAACTAGATCACACAAAGCCATTCTCAAAGTACGCACTAATATTCCCTAGGTCTAGCTTAAGTAAGTATAACTTGTCTCTAGCGAACTCGGTAGGAATAATAGATTCAGGTTACAGTAACTCTATAAAAGTTAGATTCAATTACCTATTCCAGCCAGAAGACTTAAGAGGCATGAAGAATGACGCAGGAGAAATTGTTTCAGTTGGGTGCGTTAACCCGCACAAAATATATAAAAAGGGAGATAGAATTGCACAAATGATTTTTCTAGATCACCAAGACCTACAAAGATTATCCTTTTACAAACTAATAAAAAACAAACCATCACTTGATAGAGATCAAGGTGGGTTTGGTAGCACAGGAAAATAATGGAAGATAATAAATTAATAGAAAATATACAAAATAATATAGATACTCAAGAATGCTTGAATGAATTAATAGAAAGGCATTCAGGAATATTTATAAATATAGTAAACTCTTATGTGCCAAACAATAGCATATATTCAGATAAGAATGAAATTATAGGAGATAAGAACTACCACATATATAAAAGTGTTTTAAGTTTTAATCCAAACAAAAATGTAAAGTTCTCGACATACTTAGGGAATCAAGCAAAGTTTCTATGCTTAAATGAATACAATAGAAAGAAGAGATCTCCCGAAGTCAAATGCGATGAAGTTTGCCTAGACTGGCTTAACTACCTAAGTGAAGATGAACATAGCGATAGCTCCAAAAGCTCAGAAGAATCAGAGGTACTCAAGATAGTGCAAGAGTTAATCTCACTAAACCCAGACGCTAGGGTTCAAAAGATATTTCACAAAAGATACTTCTCTAAGAACAAAAATAAAGTAGTCCCGTGGAGAAAAATTAGCTCAGAAATAGGACTCTCAATACAAGGATGCATAAACATTCACAATAAAGCTATACAAGAAATAAGAAAGACAATAAACTATGATCAATAGATTCACAGGCATCGGAAACCTGACTCAAGAGCCCCAATCAAAAAATATATCAAATGGAAATTTTGTAGTTACATTCAGCATAGCAATTAACGACAAGGACACTGTAACCTATATTGACGCAGAGGTTTGGGGAAAGAAAGCTGAGTATTGCTTGCCTAAACTCAAGAAAGGCAAACCTGTATTCATAGACGGTAAGCTAAGGTATAATTCTTGGAAAACTAGAGACAACCAATCCCGAAGTAGAGTATATTGTCTAGTGGACAACATACGTATATTAAATTACGAAATAAATAGCGAGCCAAACACGCAAGCAAAAGCTCAACCAAAACCCACTAGCAATACTTCACAGAAAAAAGAAGAGACTTTTATCGAGGAAGACGAAGATTTATACTCAAGCATGAACGACATCCCCTTTTGATAATGTATAACTATAAAGTTTTCGAAATCACCAAAGTGGTAGATGGAGATACGGTAGATGCGATAATAGATGTAGGCTTTAATATTTTAATTAAAAAAAGAATTAGACTATACGCCATAAACGCTCCGGAAACTAGAACCAAGGATAAAAAAGAAAAGAAAAGGGGCTTCGAGTCAAAAAAAGCGCTAGTGTCAGTGCTTGACATTCATAAAGGCAACATAACCATACAATCACACGGAATAGGTAAATACGGAAGAATCATAGGGGAACTCTTTATAGAAGGTAATAGTGTTAGCGATTTTATGATAAGCGAAGGCTTTGCTGAAAAGTATCCACAAGAATAGAAAAACCATGTATTAAACATATTATATCTAATGGAATTAGTATTTAAGTGCCCAATAAATTCTTTGTCTTTTGGCAATGTATCAATTAACTTCCTGAGAGAACTCAAGAAGAAGAATGTTGATGTAACAATTTTTCCTAATGGAAATGCTGATGTGTCTGCATTTGATAAAATGGATAATGAATTTAAGGTATGGTTAGAGAGTTGCATAAATAATAGATTCCTTAAAGTAAATAAAGATATCCCATCCTTAAACCTTTGGCACCTAAACGGTTCAGAAAATAGAATAACCAGCAAACAGTTTCTTTATACATTCTATGAATTAAACGAGCCCACAGATACAGAAAAATCTCTAGCCAAATTACAAGACCACGTTTTCTTTAGCTCCAACCATGCAAAAGATTGTTTTGATTTAGAAAACACATCCAGCTGTCCACTGGGATTTGATAACGATTTTCATAAAACAGAAAAAGAATACCTTTCTAATGACATTATTCACTTTGGCTTGATTGGCAAGTTTGAAAAAAGAAAAAATCATGAACAAATAATTAAAGCTTGGGTAAAAAAATATGGAAACAACTTCAAATACAGGCTCTCTTGCTTAATAGACAACCCATTCCTTAAGGCCGAACAAATGAATGCAATCAAGAAACAGGTCTTAGGGAATGATTCTGTAGGTAATGTAACATTCCTACCGAGGCTAAAAACAAACTCCGAAGTTAATGATTTATTAAATGCCATAGACATAGATCTTTCGGGCTTAAGCGGCGCAGAAGGATGGAACCTGCCCGCCTTCAACTCAACCTGCCTAGGAAAGTGGAGCGTTGTATTAAATAATACTAGCCACAAAGATTGGGCGAATGAAGAAAACTCTATACTCATAAAAAGCGAAGAAAACATACCCGCCTATGATGGAACATTTTTTTCCGAAGGGGGATTTTACAACCAAGGAACAATAAACTTTATTAGTGAAGACAATATCATTAGCTCCCTAGAGCAGGCAGAGCTAAAGGCTAAAACTAAAAACCCAAAAGGAGAAGAGTTAAAAAACAAATTTTCATACGAAAAAACCGTAGATACCATACTTCAAAAAATATTTAGTTAAATGCCATTATATATTTTTAAGCACCCCGAAAAAGAAGAATATAAAGAGGTAATGTTTTCCATGGATGAAGAAAAACTCTACCAAAAAGACGGAAAGGTATGGGAGAGGGTCTTCAGCTCTCCCCAATTAAACACTTCTAGCTCTATAGACCCTTGGGATAACTCTTCATTTGTAAACACCACTTCTAATACCAAAGGAAACATGGGAGACCTAATAGATAGAAGCAAAGAAATGTCTCTAAAAAGAGCCGAACAAAATAACGGAGTAGACCCAGTTAAGCAAAAATATTTTGAAAACTACTCAAAGAAGAGAGCGGGCCAGCTCCACCCAGATCAAAAGAAAAAAAGCTATGAGAGTAAAAATATTAAAGTAGACTACGACTGATACTTTAAATCAACAGTAACAGTATCTCCTATAGCCAAAGCATCATCCAGATCAACAACCTTAATAGTTTTACCACTATAAGAAATCTCAAAATTGTAACCCGGGCCATCTGGCTTTTGAGACGGGTTAGCGACAGAGTATATAGAATAAGCTATATTATCATCATTCCTAAAAACAGAAGCATTTAAGGATATAACTTTATTTGCTTGTGGTCCGCCATCAAGCAGCGATACGAAAGATTTATTCATTGTATCTGCTTCAATTACATTATGCCTAATTATCCAGTCGCAGACCCTAATTCCTGAACCCGTGCCGGATATTGAAGCCTGCGCAATTCCACTTGAAGTATTTCTTAATACTACATCTTTTGAAAAATGCCCCGACCCAGATACGTCAATGTTCCCACTAACATCAAGCTTGTTTTCTATACGAGTCGCACCTGTAATCGAGGTTGCTCCAGAAATATCTAAAGTGCTATGACCCTTAAGAGCTCCGGATATATCAGTGGCCCCACTGACTTTCAGAGTGTTTTCTATACGAGTCGCACCTGTAATCGAAGTTGCTCCAGAAACATCTAAAGCTCCTGACAAAGTAGACGCTCCAGAAATATTCAAGGTACTATGCCCTTTAAGAGCTCCAGAGATATCTGTGGCCCCACTGACTTTCAGAGTGTTTTCTATACGAGTCGCACCTGTAATTGAGGTTGCTCCAGAAATATCTAAAGTGCTATGACCCTTAAGAGCTCCGGATATATCAGTGGCCCCACTGACTTTCAGAGTGTTTTCTATACGAGTCGCACCTGTAATCGAAG
>JAAHTH010000570.1_pt2 | contig 14391 bp, 10 predicted proteins | sample 6116091 | NCBI WGS metagenome assembly JAAHTH01 (sample SAMN13939990, study PRJNA603662) | sponge metagenome | isolation source: marine sponge | host: Mycale hentscheli | place: New Zealand | collected 2006
GAATACCACCACCGGAGGGAGATCGAAACACCAGCGACCAGGTGAGGCGTCCGCGTGTCCGATTACGCATGCGCGCAGCATGAGAAATGATTTGATTGAGTGCTGGGTAAATAAAGCCTGAAAATTGAAATTCAGCTACAGGTTTTAGGCCTTGCGTTGACATGCCAATCGCAAGCCCTGCAATCATTGATTCAGCAAGCGGCGAGTCAAATACACGCTCTTCGCCAAAGCGGTCCTGAAGGCCTGCTGTTGCACGGAAAACGCCGCCGTTTTTACCGACATCTTCACCAAATACAACGATATCTTGATCTTGATTTAGCTCGTAAGCCAGTGCTTGGGTGACCGCTTCAAGGAGTGTAATATTGGACATGATTAAAGCGCCTCCATGAGTGCCGCACGTTGTTCCTGTAGCTCGGTGGGTGTTTCAGCGTAGTGATACTCAAATATGCTTTCTACGGGTTGAGGCGTACGATTTAAGTATTCTTGAACAGCGTCATCTATTTCTTGTTTGAGTGTTTGCGTTAAGGCTTTTTCTTTAGCATCATCCCAGTCATGTTGTGCTTCTAAAAAGTGTTTAAAACGTGAAATAGGCTCAAGGGTTTTAGCTTGTTTAACGGTCGCTTCTGGTTGATAACGTGTGGCGTCATCAGCCGTGGTATGGTCTGAAAGGCGATAAGTCATGGCTTCAATTAAGGTTGGGCCTTCGCCACGACGTGCTTTTTCTATGGCTTCGCCAATGACTTCTCGTGTTGCAATAATATCATTGCCATCGACTTGAAGGCCTTCAAAGCCTGCTGCAATTGCTTTTTGTGCCAGGGTTTCGGTTGCTGTTTGTTTTTCAAGCGGTACGGATATGGCCCATTGATTATTATTCACCACAAAAACAACGGGTAATTGCCAGGCACCGGCAACGTTTAGGGCTTCATAAAAATCACCTTCGGATGTACCACCATCGCCAATACAGGCGAGTGCCACACGGGGTTCTTTTCGGTGTTTAAAAGCAAAGGCCACCCCGGTTGCATGTAAGCACTGAGAGGCAATGGGCACGCAGATTGGAAAGTCTTCAGGGGCTGCTTCAAAGGCACTGCCTCGCTCGTCGCCTCCCCAATAGGTCAAGATTTCAGACATTTTTACACCACGTTGGAACTGTGCTGCATAATCTCGATAATAAGGCACAAAGACATCTTCAGGTTTGAGTGCATGGCCTATGGCCGTTGAAACGGCTTCTTGTGCGTTAATCGGAGCATAAGTACCCATTTGACCTGTGCGCTGTAAAGCAATCGCTTTTTTATCAAATAAGCGTGTTTTTAGCATGGTTTTGTAAAGCGCTAGTAGTGTTTCTTTTTCTTTTGCGAAATCAGGTAATGGCGAGACACATTCACTTTTTTCGTTGAGTACTTGAAAATATTTAATTTCAAAACGAGCGACAACAGTCATTAGAGCTCATTTCCTTATGTAAGCAATAGGAGTCGAGCTAGCATAGCGAGAAATGAAATAAAAAACCAGATTAAATTACGTCAGATGGCGCCATTTAGGATTTTTATCATGATACAGCCTATGGAGGTGGTTCGGGAGCAGGCGGATCGAGATCTGGCTGCTCGAGATCTGGTGGTTCGGGAGCCGGCGCTTCGGTGGACGCGTGTTCTTTATAGAAAAGCAGTTTTCTAGATTCTAAGCGTGAAGATTGGCTTAAAATATCAGCGCTAAATATCCATTTGATAAAATTAATAATCCGTTGCAGTGCACCCATTAGTTCAACTTCACTTTTAGCTGAGTGGAGTGCATTGAAGGCAACGTTCGTAATGTCTTCAGAGGCTTGAAAATTATTAAATTCGTGCGCTAAACCTGTGTTAACAGCGGTGGAAAATTCTTGGCGATTGTCAGCGTGTGCTATATAAGCGCTTAAAATCATTTTTTGTAAGTGCCTTGTTTTTTTATGGTATAGCGCCGAAAGGGTTTTTAGCGTTGTTTTTTCGGCGTCAGGTGTGTCCTGATGTAAATAATCAGGATTCGCGCCAAGCACCACCATCAGCTTGCGTAATTCAGTACTTTTACAATAACTGAGCGGTGTTTTTCGATTTAAATCTTCTTGGTTAAGAGAAGCTTGATTTAAGTAAATCTCGTATTTTAAAGCACCGAATTGCATAGGGTTTTCTTGTTGCTCTAGCTGTAACGAAAGCATGGGAATGCCTCGAATATGTCGAATGCTATTTCGAATCATTTGTTGCTTTTCTCTATCAGCCGGATAAACAAAATGTGCTTGTTGGATGAAAGCCAGTTTAGGCAGCCTATTTAACAAGCCTTGTACGGCAGCCGTATTGCCTGTGTGGATTGCCTCAAGAAATTGTGCGCGAGCACGTGGTGTATAGCCAATACGCTGCATTTCTGCTTGTTGTATACTTTCTATTTTTTTCAGCGATTGCAGTCTTTCTTGCGTAATCACTTCTTTCTCAAGAAGATGTTTCGTGACTTTATGGGTGAGCTTTCCGCCATATTGTATGAGTAATTCTAAGGTGCGCTCATCTTTTGCATAAGCCATAATGGGTAAACCACCAATCGCTTCTAAATTTGGACTGCTGCCTTCTCCAAGGCATGTTTTAATCTCAGCATAATACTTACTTTTGAGTTGATTATTGGTTGCGAGTCGAAGCAATGAATGTTGATAACTGGCATGTGGTTGTTTGTTTAAACCAAACGAAATGGTTTCTGCGGACGCAAGTGAGGCATCGATATTTTTCATTAAATACTGCGCATTGCCTCCTTCCCAGTGTACGGTCCCTTTTAATAAACTATAAGCGGCATCAAAGTTCGCGCTTGGAAAAATAGTTGGGTTTTGGGGGGCTGCTTCCGTATGAATATATACTTTTCGGTTTCGATTTACACCGTAGGTTTCTTCTGCTTCCATGCTTGAAATGCCGCCTGCACGGGCAATTAAAACATCACTTTGCTTGAAAAGAGACGCCATGCTTTTTGCGTCTTGAAAGGCCAGTGTAATAACGCTTGCTGATTCAGGAAATTCAATACCAGAAGCTTCTAATTCCCTGAGGCGTTTGTTTAAATGCAAACGTGCTTTGGCATACATTGTGTTTTGTGAGCCATCATTTTTACTGGTGGTGATGCAAAGCATCGCGCGTTCAGGTGGCTTGATACCGGAAGTAATCACTTGCTTGATAAAGGTATCGATATAATCTAAAACAGCAACACTGCTTTGGCTACCGAGCGTTAGGGTAATCAGTGTATCGGTTGGTTGCTTATCGAATCTTAAATACCGACAGGTTGCCCTACCTGAGCCTTTTCTAATATATTTTGCTTGGGGTAGTGCTGCGCGCATGAAATCGACTTCTTTTAGGCGGCCCGTTATTTCATCGTTTGCATGGGTCTGAATATACACACTGGTGCTATGTGGTTTATGGTTTTCTTTTAAGAATGCGCTGCGTAGTGGTTTGGTTTCACGCTCTACAAAATCAATGTGACCTACGCCATGGCGTTTGAAAAATGCTCTTTTAGAATCACTTTTTGCGATTAATAGCGGGTTAACCACTTGAACGGTTAAATGCTTTGCATCTTCTTTGTCTACTTTGCTGAGTGGCTCTAAAAAATGGATTGCTTTTTGCGTGAAAAATTCGGTCATGATTTTGGTGTATTGAAGATTTGGTTTGGCTTCATTACGGTTATTCTTAGCAACAACACGACAAATATTACCGGTTGAAAGGGCTTGTGTATCAATAACTTGTTCAAGATCTGGATTGGAATCAATAAATGCTTGTAAGTTTTTTTCTATATCTGAGCCTTGAATGGCTTCTGCTATCCACTGAAGTTTAATGAGTTCTTCTAAGGTATGAACAGCTTTGAGGCCGCCTTTTTTCTGCGCTTCATTCCATTGCTTTACGTTGGCTTCACCTGAAAAAATATCATGGCCAAATATATGCCATCTTGGGATCCAGGCATGTTCATGATTATTGGCTTTGTTATATAAGCCCATAATATCAATAACTGCAATCTCTGCTTCTGGAACACCGTTTTGAAGTAATCGTGCTTTTTCAGCATCGGCAACCGCAATGTGTCCGCCGCCGCCAGAAGAAGTTAGAATAAGATATTTAACCAAAATCAACTCCAAAATAAGATCACTATGGTTTATTTTAAGACATAACATAAAAAATAGCAAGTACTTTTGATTGTCTGTTTCTTGCATTTAACGTAAACTAATGGCTGTTTTTTGGGGTCAAAATAAACCATGAAAAAATTACCTGTTATTGTTGGTATGGGCGGCATGAATGCTGCTGGACGAAGTTCTGGTGGGCACAGCTATAAGCGTATCGTCAGTGATGTCTTATCTGACGATGTGTTACAAGATACGTGGCAAGATTTAGGGCGCCGCATGGGGCTTGCTATCAAGGGTGACGTCACAGCAGAGCAAATTGAAGCGATAAAAGCCGGCACCTTAATACGCCGGTTAGACCGCTTCGATCCCAATGCCGTATATTGCCATCAAAAAGTAACTGTTTCAGAGAATGCTGCAGATTGTGTGATTAAAAAATCAAAATCTCAGCAAGAAAACATTAAATTAACACCTAATCAAGCACTTTTATTGCCTGAAACAGTTGCTTTACAGGTGTCGAGCGCTGGTGGGTTACCGAGTGGCTTTGATCCAGGGGCACTGTATAAATCTCATCATCACCCACGGGGACTCAAACTGTCTATTTATGGTGCATCAGATGCGCTTAATTCAATGGGTATTGAGTGGCAAGATGTGCTTGAACAGATTAAACCAGATGAAGTGGCGGTGTATGCTGGCAGTGCGCTGTCACAAGTCGATGAGTGTGCCTTAGGGGGGATATTTTCGCAGCCGCTGCTCGGTGAACGTGTTAATTCTAAAATGATGGCTTTATCGCTCTCTGAAATGCCAGCAGATTTTATTAATAGCTATGTGATTAATAGTGTAGGATTAACCGGCCACAATGTTGGGGCTTGTGCTACGTTTTTATATAATTTAAAACAAGGCTTTGAGAGCATTCAGTCAGGTCAAGTCAAAGTTGCTATTGTGGGTGGGGTAGAAGCGCCACTGGTGCCAGAAGTGCTAGAAGGGTTTCGTGTGATGAGTGCCCTCGTGACAGACAAAGAGCTGGCCGATTTAGATGGCATTGAGTTACCGGATCACCGACGTGCGTGTCGACCCTTTTCAACCAATGCAGGGTTTACATTGGCAGAAGCCGGGCAATTTGTTGTTTTAATGGATGATACCTTAGCACTTCAGCTCGGTGCGCATGTATATGGTGCTGTAGCCGATGTATTTATTCATGCAGACGCCAATAAAAAATCAATTTCAGGCCCTGGTATTGGAAATTATATTACTATGGCGAAAGCAGGTGCTTTAGCCAATACAATGCTCGGGAGTTTAAAGCAAACGTATGTGCAAGCACATGGAACAAGCACACCACAAAACCGAGTCACAGAAAGCCATATTATTAATACGGTTGCAAAAACTTTTTCTGCAAAAGCGTGGTCGGTTGCCGCGGTAAAAGCTTATGTTGGGCATACAGTCAGTGCCGCCGCCGGCGATCAACTCATTACATCGCTCGGTGTATGGCAGCACGGTTTTATTCCAGGCATCAAAACAATCGATCATTTTGCAGATGATGTGCATCGTTCGCACTTAAATATATTAACTGATCATCTTCATGTCGGTACAGAAGGCTGTGATATGAAAGCAGTTATCTTAAATTCAAAAGGGTTTGGTGGGAATAATGCCAGTGCTGTGATTCTTTCACCAGAACAAACGCTTGATATGCTGAAGCAAAAACATGGCGCAAAAAAGCATGCTGCCTATCAAGAAAAAAACAATGCAGTGGAGCGTGAAATAAAAGCCTTAGATGCACAAGCTGTTGCAGGCAACGAAAGAATTATTTATCAATTTGGTGAGTCAGTAATGGATGCTACGTCTGTAACAATGACGCCATCGTCGATTAAGCTGTCAGGATTTGATGTGCCTATTGAGCTGCCGTCAGAAAACCCTTATTCTTCTGCTTAATATCTTGCTGCATAAATACAGCTAAACTGGCATTTTGGTTCAGTCGGTATTGATAAACCGCATAAAATGCCATGACGCTTTTTAAATAATTGCGTGTTTCACCCCATGGCAGGGTTTCTATCCAAATATCAATGGCTTCAGCGTCAATCGGATGACTTTTAAGCCAGCGGTTGACTTGATGAGGCCCTGCATTATAAGCCGAGACCATCAGTAACGGATTATTGTCAAAGCGTTTTGCGAGGTGATTTAAATAAGCAACGCCCAAACGAATATTCTTATCCGGCACAAATAAATCTTTTTTATTATGGTATGTAATATGCTTTTGGCGGGCGATATGTTGCGCTGTTTTAGGCATCAGCTGCATCAGGCCATGCGCACCAACGGGTGAAATCACATCATGCCGAAAAGCGCTTTCCTGACGAATAACAGCGTAGACCAAAGCTTCGGGTATATCATAATGTTTGGCATGATGTTTGATACTGTCTTGGTGCGCTAACGGAAAACGTAAACTCAGTTGGTTACTGAGCGCCTTATCACCGCTTAAATACACTGATTTCCCTGTCCAATGCAGTGTACGTGCAAGCCAAGCAATAAAGGCACTTTTTTTAGATTTGGGCAGTTCACTGGCAAAATCATTCGCCATACGAGACGCTTCTAAATGCTGATGGTTTTGATAAAGCGTTTGTATGTTTTCAGTAATGGGCTGATACTCATCAAGAATCAGTGAAGGATTGCTCGCTTCCTCGCCTTGAAAAGCAAGCGCTTGCTTTAGGCGTGTACTCGCAAGAAAGCCATAATAATGCCTTTTTTTAGCGAGAGCCTGATAAATATCATGGCCTGCGTCTTGATGACCGAGTTCCACTTCAGCGCGCGCAAGCCAATATTGCCAGGCACTCTCTTCTTTTTTACTGGATAATTCAATTAATGCTTTCACGCGTGCCCATGCATGATGACGTAAGGCAAAACGAATTTGCCAGTCTATCAAGCTTTCAGTATATGCTGTGGGCTTGATTTGATGAAACCATTGGTAAGCATCAGCTTTATTTCTAATGGCTTGATAGAGTGCTAGATGGCTTAAAAAATCTTGTTTTTGTGTTGTACTCAGTATATTTTGAGTTTTCGGTGTTTCCCAAAGCGCCATAGCACGTTTAGGATTAGATAAAACCAGGCGCTTTAAGCCGTATAAATAATAACTACTATGCAACTTGCTTGGACTTAAAGAGGCAATGCGGGAAGGTTTTTTTTGAATGAGCTCAAGCGTACGTTTTTCATAAGGCGTTGGGAGTTCGGCATGTCCAATGAGATATTTTGCGAGAGATATATTACGTTTTTCAAGGGCTAACTGAACGCGTTCAAGTATGAGTGGATGGGGGATGATATTTTCACGAATCAAAACAGTAAATAATTTATCACAAGCAGCAGGTAAGCTCTCACCCGTTAGCCAAATTTTTTGAGCCGCTTCTGTAATATTTTCTTGCTGTTGATAGCGTGCAAACTGTTGGTAGCATTGCAAGTTGATATCTTTTGAATCTTGATAGTGCTCGGTATACATTTGCCAATTGCTTTGCTTTGCCAGTTGATAGAGCCATTTTTCACGTAATTTTTGAGAGAGGGGTGCTTCGCTATTAATAAACGCTAAAAAATCAGGAGTTGGTGTGGCGGGAAGTTTTTTACTCCACGTCAAATAATCCATGGAGCGATTGAGGTAGTTGGGTGGAGGGGGCATGGTGTTTGCACAGGTTGCCAGTGCAAGACAAGCCCCAATTACTTTGCAAGTTTTTTCTGCATATTTGAGATTGTTTTTTTGTAGTCCATGCTATTGAATATAGCAGAGCCCATAACAAATTGCGTAACCCCTGCTTCATGTAGCAAATTTAGATTTTTCAGAGAGACACCGCCATCGGCCATTATCGATAAATTAGGATAAGCTTGGCTTAAGGCTTTAATTTTAGGGAGGACTTCGGGCATAAAGGCTTGATTACCAAATCCTGGATAAACTGTCATGATTAAAGCAAAATCAAGTAAGCTCAGATAGGGCTGCAGCACATCAAAAGGGGTATCTGGATTCAGCACCAATCCTGCTTCACACCCACACGCTTTAATTTCTTGGAGTATTTGAGCCGGATTTTTAGTGGTATCAGGATGAATACTAATACGATTGGCACCTGCTTTTATAAAAGCCTGAAGTAACGCATCAACAGGGGATATCATGAGGTGTACATCGAGTATTACGTTTGGAAATTGCTTGTTGATATCTGCAGCCATTGCAGGCCCAAAGCTTAAATTAGGCACATAATGGTTATCCATAATATCTAAGTGAACACCATCAGCACCAGCTTGTAGTACGGCCTTAATTTCTTCACCGAGCCGCATATTATCTGCAGCAAGCAATGATGGAAAAATCATGGTTTGCTTTGGCTTAAGCACAATCAAACGCACTATTGAAAAGAAGATTAACGGTATATAGCGTATATTTTACATCAAATTGATTGCTTGTGCGTCTGGTTTGACGCTCAAGAATAGTTTGTTCTTGAGAAACCATATATCGGCCATCTAGCGCAAAATAGGCATAATCATCTAAATAATAACTAATGCCAACAATGGCTTGGCCAGCCAAACCTGAACGGCTTCGGTTATCGAGGGTAACGCCAAAATTTTCTTGTAGAAAATTTTGAACCCGAGCGCTGGGCTGTATTTGCACATCATTGTGAAAGAATTTCAGTTTATTTGCGATATAAGCATAGCCAACGCCAAGACCAAGATAAGGCACGGCTTTTGATGAATAGTCGCCAAAAAAATCATAAAAAGCATTAAACGTTGCAACCCCTGATTGGGTGGCTCCATTCATTCTATATCCACTACTAGAGGATAAGTCATGAAAAGTAACGTTTTCAAAGCGTAAATAACTATAAGGGCTACTGTTATAGACGGCTTCAAATTCAAGTCTAAAATTATCACATAAACGATAGCCCATTTGTCCACCAACAGTGACCATAATATCATGGCCGAGTTGGCCCGAGCGCTCAACAGTACTTGAGCGGGTGAGGCGTGAAATCGTGACATCATAGGTAAAAGGGACATTTTTTGCATAATTGGCACCAACAATTAAACCTGCATACCATCCTTCTTTTGGATTAAAGGCATACAGTGTGCTTGCTGTGAGTATGAGTCCTGTCAGTAGAAAGTGGGTTAACCATCTCATTCCATCTTGTCCTTATTCATGTGCTATTTAAGCCATGTAGCTATTTATATTTTGCTTCATCATAACGGTAAACCACACCAAAGTTTGCAAGATGGGCTTGAAAACGCTTTCCTAAATCAAAGACATGGTGCGTGCCGATATAGCGATAAGCCACATGTAAGGCATAATTTTCAGCAAAATTAAACGTAATGCCACCAGTGGCTTGATAAGCAAAAGCACTATCAGATACGCGAAAATCAGTGATATTAAGCCGTGAGTTATCTACTTTTACATTAACCCAACCATAGCCTAAGCCTAAACCTAAATAAGGCGCGATGGCGGGAATCGCCATGGGATAATCATAATAAACGTTGGCCAGGGCAAAAATAGCATTATTATATCCAGCAACACGGGGGTCGCGTACGTTATTTTCTGAAATATGGTCTAACATGGCACTGATATAAGTCATTTGGCCTTCGTAACGCATGGGGTTGCTTTTATAGCCAAAGCTACCACCCACGTTATATTCTGACTCATAATTCGCATCAGTGTAAGCCACTCCATCACGTGAGCGTTCTATATTATTGGGGACATAAGCATATCCCCCAAACACATTAGAATACCAGCCATCAATCGGAATGGCCGCATGGGCTGATGAGGTAAGAAATAAAGCATAAGCAAAGGTGGTATATTTCACAACTTTCCTAGGCAAATATCGACTCTTTCACATGTTATCGGTTTACTGCAAATTTGCAAGTTAAAATTTAGAAGTGATTGGATAACGCCAATCTCGCCCGAAAGCACGGTGAGATATTTTTGTGCCGGGAGGAGCTTGCCTACGTTTATACTCACTTCTTTTGATGAGTTGTATCACTTGTTTGACCACATCAGCAGCATGACCTTTGGCTATAATTTCTTCCGTAGAGTGCTTTTCGTTCATGTAATACGCAATAATTTGGTCTAGTTCAGGATAATCAGGCAGTGTATCTTGGTCTGTTTGATTTTCAGCAAGCTCTGCTGAAGGGGCACGTGTGATGACACGTAGAGGAATAACAGGACTGATGGTATTGCGATAGGCGGCAAGTGCATAGACCAACATTTTGGGAACATCTTGAATGGGGGCAAAGCCACCACACATATCGCCATACAAAGTGGTGTACCCAATGGCGCTTTCGGTTTTATTACTGGTTGAAAGTAGTAATTTTTGATTGCTATTTGAAAAAGCCATTAAAATCATGCCGCGCAAGCGGGCTTGTAAATTTTGTTGTGTAATCTCAGGGACGGTTTGATGCGCGAGGTTGGGCTGAAGTGTTTCTAATAAGGCTTTAAAGCCTGGTTCAATTGAAATCGTATGGTGTTGGATGCCTTGTACTTGATGTATTTCAAGCATTTGATTTAAATCATCCATACTTATCGCTGCAGTATAGCGTGAAGGCAGTGCGAGAGCATGTACACGTTCAGCACCTAATGCATCAACAGCAATAGCTAGCGTTAAAGCAGAATCAATGCCGCCAGAAAGGCCGAGCAAAACACCCGGAAAATTATTTTTAGTGACATAATCATAAAGGCCCGTACACAACGCTTGATAGATGAGAGCAATCTCATCAGTCGGTTTTGTGTTTGTATCGGATTGAATGGTTTGATCAGGATAAATTTGAACTGTTGTTAAATGCTCAATAAAAGCAGGTGCTTGTGCTTTAATTTGGCCCGAGGCATCACAGACAAACGACTGGCCATCAAACACCAATTCATCTTGTGCCCCCACAAGATTAACATACACACAAGTGAGATCATTCGGTGCATGTGACTTCAGTAAATCAATACGTTGTTTCGTTTTTTCTGTTTCAAAAGGCGAGGCATTAATGCAAACTAATATTGTAGCGCCAGCTTCTATTATTTGTTCAACAGGACCAGACTGCCAAATATCTTCACAAATACAAAAACCAATGGTTTGATTGTGTATCGTCAGCATACAAGGGACTTCAGGCCCGGGTTCAAAATAACGTTTTTCGTCAAATACGCCGGTATTAGGCAAATGTTGTTTTTGATAGCTTGCAATGATATTGCCTTGATGAATTACACTGAGTGCATTATAGCTGTGTGAGTTGTCTTGCTGAGGGTGTCCAATGACAACATGTGCCTCTTGTGTGGCATGACAAATATTAGACAATGCTTTTAGGACACGTTGTTCGCATGCATCTCGTAGTAATATATCTTCAGGCGGGTAGCCTGTTAGGGCGAGCTCAGGAAAAACAATTAAGTCATGGGTAGATTGATGGGCTTGAATGATTTCAATCATTTTGTCTGCGTTGGCTTCTATTGCGCCGACGGTTGGGTTGATTTGAGCCATCAAGAGTACAAGGGGGGGGGGATTAGCTGTCATACGTCATTTTTCCTGCTGATAAATCAAATCAAAGTATTATAAGCAGGCAGGATAAGAATGTCACTGGCTTGGCCAGCCGCTTGACCTGTTTTTAAGGGGTAGGCGCGTGATTTTCGTTTTCACTTAAGCGCTCTAAGCCGCTGACATACGCTTCAAATTTTCGCGTTGTGTCGGTTGTACCGCTAATGAAAAACCTCAAAATATCAATAAATAGGCCGATAGGTCCCCACCACTCTGAGCGTCGGTTATTTTTAAATACGTCTTGGCCTTCAAATGCATCTAAAGTAGATTTGATTTGAGCCTGGAATTTTCGTAAGTCCAGGGTGCTTTGAAATTCATCTTTCAACGCTTCTAGGTCAAAGATTAAGCCATTTGCTGTTGTAACAGCTTCCTCACAGTTTTTGCGTGCGGTGAGATTATCTACTTTCTCACGAAAAGTGCGAGTGAGGGCGTCAAAGTTATCAAGGATTCGCTTGGTTTCAGTTATGAGTGCGGTATTGACTTGTTCAGATAGATCATCAAACTCGTTGTCGTCTAAGCTATCATCTGCAGGGTGAAAAAAGTGATGCCATGTGTTTAAAAAAGATTCTTTCCATGAGAGAGTGTCGCTTTCGTCGTTTTTGAAATGCTCTATTTTCTCATGCAATTTTTTTAATAGTATTTGTTTTGTGTTGCCGTCGGAGAGTGCAGAAATTCGCTCGAACTCAGATGCTATATAGGTATTAACCAAAGCGACACTGGTCAGAGGTGCTGATGGCTCGTGCAAGTCGTAACTTGCTGCTGTTATTTGTTGGGCTAAGCCCTCATATGCAGCTTTAAATGCTTGATTGTCAGGTTCTATTGTTTGCAGAACATCAATGTGGGCTAAAAGCGCTTTTGATTGAGCAAGGTTTTCAGTATCAGGGATAGATGGAATAGCTTCATAATCAGGAGTATTTTCATATGCGCTTATTTTTTGTTCTAGCTCACGTTGTTTTGCTGCAATGGCATCGTCAGCTTTAACCCGTTGTAAACCTTTAAGCAGTAAAAGCAGTGTCACTGCTGCAAAATAAGTGTTTGTATCTTTGATGTGAATTTGATTTAAGTCAGATTCAGCTGTTAATCTATAATGCTCATTAATTGCTTCTGTGATTTTAAATAGATTCGGAATGACTACACCAGCCACTTCTTTTATATTTGTCGCGCGTTGAACCACATCAGCAAATATTGTATGTATAAACGTGATTGAAGCATCTTGATTGGTTGCGCGTAAAGCCGTGAGGCTTTCATGAAGTGCGACTGTGTTCTTGTCGGTTCGTTCGCCATGCTTTTTCATTTGCATTAATTCAGGGATTGAAAATATAGGCATTATAAATACTCCTTAATTAAACAAAATCAAGCGCTAGGATTCGGCGCTTCAGGTGTTTCTTCACCCAAATTTTTCAAGCCTTCTGTATAGACTTCAAATTTTTGAGTGGTATCTGTTGTATAGGGTCCCAAAATTAATCGAACTAAATCAATAAAAATCTGGATAAGAAAACCCCATTCTGACTTGCGATTACTTTTAAAGGTGTCATGGCCTTCAAAGGCATTGAGTTGCTCATGAATTCGCTCTTTAAACTCAGGGAGATCAGATGAGTTTTCAAATTCTATTTTTGCACGCTCTAAATCATCCAGTAAAGCATTTGCTATTTTAACTGCTTCAGTATGCCCTCGTTTTTCAAGGTTATCTATTTTTTCACGAAAGGCGCCTGTGAGCGCATCGAATTGCTCAACAATTAAAAGTGTATCTTGTTCTAGTTTATCAGTTATTTGTCTGCGTAAAGCAAGATAAGTGTCTTTTTCAGTTTGATTTTCTTTTTTGAAAAAGCGATAGAGTGGATTTGGAATATAGGCATGCCACGCAGGATTTTGAGTAAGAGATTGAAATCTTTCTCCTATATCTCTATTTAATAAAGCATACAGCGTCACTCGTTCATTGAGGCTTGTTAGCGCAGAAATTCGGGTGTACTCGTCACGCATATATACATTGAGCGCTTCGATATTTTCTATGGGGGTCGCGGGCTCTTGAAGTGAGCAAGTGGCTGAATGGATAAGGGCTTTTAATTCAGCTTGTTTTGTAGCAATTCGTGCATCAGGAAGCAGTGCTTGAGAGGCATCAAATGCTTGAAGCAATGCTTTTGCAGCGCTAAGAGAGTGCTCCCCAGATATCTGAATTTCATTGATATTGATGTGGCTTGCATTGTTAATCAGTGCTTCTAGCAATACCATTAAATTAGTATAATGCTCGCCCCTGAGAACACCCATGCCTGCGCCAGCGGTATGCTCATCACCATTTATATATATAATCACGGCGTTTGCTAAGGCAGTAATGATCTCTAGTTGCTGAATAACGAGTTCAATAGACGGCGCCTCTTCATCAGAGTAGTTTCCTAATGATGCAACTTCAGCAAGTGCCAATTGAATGTCATCGAGCTTGTCGCCAGCAATACGTGCAAGACTTATCATTTCTCCAGTACTTAAAGCAACCATAGTTATTATCCTCAAGTTAAATATCGAAATAACTTATCAAATACTAATTAAATACCAATAATGATCCTATATATTACGCTATGAATTAAATATTGTCAATTCCTGTGTATTTTTATTTCTAATCGCCGGGTGCACGAATGCTTGAATTGTTGCTCAAAAGTATTAAAAATACAGCTACTATAGCCACTTTAAACTATCGTCATTTGCTTTGGACCGAAAATTGGCTAGAAAATCCTTCCCCCGCCCGCGGGCTACTCTGTGGACACATCTCTGTATAAAAACAAACCG
>JAAHTH010002412.1_pt1 | contig 14391 bp, 9 predicted proteins | sample 6116091 | NCBI WGS metagenome assembly JAAHTH01 (sample SAMN13939990, study PRJNA603662) | sponge metagenome | isolation source: marine sponge | host: Mycale hentscheli | place: New Zealand | collected 2006
GTTGGTGTTGCAGGTTGGGATGCGTCGCGACCAAGAACCTGTACTTGGATGCTTGTGAAAGATAGGTTCACCGGGAAAAAGTTGTGGGTCGCCAATACACATTTTGATCATCGTGGCTCAAATGCGCGGGAAGAAAGTGCAAGGCTGATCAAGCGAGTGGTCAACGAGCAGCCTGTGGCAACACCGTGCGTTGTGATGGGTGACTTCAATTGTTTGCAACGATCTGCTCCCTATCTGGTCTTGGTCGGCGATCAATCATTGAAGGATGCTCGTGTATTGAGTAGACAGGCGGTCTCGGGTCCTGAAAGCACTTGGAATGGTTTTCGCGAAATTGCTTCCGGCCGTATCATCGACCACATCTTTGTTCGGGGGCGGATCAGCATCGAACAACTGTCTACGCTCGATCCAAAAACTTCTGCCGGCCGTTATGCCAGCGACCATCTGCCTGTACAGATTGTGGTGAGTTGGGCTCAATCTGATGCGACTGAAAATTGATGCCAAAGCTTTCTCTTCGGGATCGTTCGCGTCTTCTGGTGGTCGTCGCCGCATTGCTCTGGAGTACAAGTGGTTTTTATGCCAAGGCTCCTTGGTTTGATGATTGGCCCATGGAGACACGTGGTGTTGCGTTGACATTCTGGCGTGCTGTTTTCGCTGCTTTGACAGTACTGCCATTTGTGCGTCGTCCACAGTTCCGCATCGCGATGGTGCCCATGTCCATGGCTTTTGTCGCAATGACGTATTCTTTTCTTGTTGCGATGGTGAATGGTTCTGAGACAACCACGATCTGGCTGCAGTATGTTGGGCCTGCGTGGGTCGCGGTTGCCGGTTTGCTTGGCATTGGTGATCGTCCTCGACGCAGTGATTGGGTGATGGTGGGATTGTCGTTGGTGGGGATTGTTTTCATCATCGGAATGGAATCGAGGGTGACACACGAGTCACTTGTGACCGGGCCTGTTGGTCTTGCGCTTTTTTCAGGATTAATGTACGCGGTCGTCATGGTTTCCCTTCGGCGGCTGCGGGGCGTTGATGTAGCTTGGCTTGGCTTGGTGAATCATCTTGTTAGTGTGTTGTGTCTGGCTCCGTTGGTCATTGGCAAGGCTCCGCTCCCACACGGTGGGCAATGGATCGCTTTGTTTTGTCTGGGGGCAGTTCAATTGGCGATTCCGTACATGATCTTTGCTTGGGCGGTTCGAGAAGTGGAGAGCAACGAGGCGTCGTTGATTACGTTGCTGGAACCAGTGGCGGTGCCGGTGTGGACGTTTCTGGCGTGGCGGAATTACGCCACTTATCAGTTCCCACAATGGTGGACGTTGGTAGGAGCAGCCTGCATCGCCTCAGGGTTTGTGTGGCGGTATGGTCTGGTACGTCGGAAATCAGGGGAAACGGTTCCTGACAAGAAGGCGGCACCGTAGCTCAGAAGCTTATTCAGTCCAGATGCAAATCCAGTCCAGACGGGTTTTTCGGATAGAACGAGCTTGGTACTCGTGAATCGCGGGCGATTAGCGGGAATTCGAACCGCCCTTTTTGGGGAATCTTCTGCGGTTGGAGCGGTTTGGGGATCAGTCGGATCGTTGAAAAAACGCTGTAATGGGGCCGAAGAGAAGGTTTTCGCTGTGACTGCGGGAAGGGCCGCAGCTTCTTTTAGCATGCGGTTTGGTTGAGTCCTCTACGACTGGGCTTTTTTCTGCTATCCTCTGCCTCAATTTGCAGGTGTCGATCTCACGCTCCGTTACCGGTGTTTGTCTGGAATTTTGCGAGTGCTGAGGACGCGAGTGAGGATTCCTTAAGTTGGAATCGAGGTTTGGCTCCTTGTAAGTTCTGTGTATGAACCTTTTAAGCTCCACGCCGTTGGAAATAAGAACGTGCCTCGTCGCGACGACATCAATAAGATTCTGATTATCGGCAGCGGTCCAATTGTCATTGGGCAGGCTTGTGAATTTGACTATTCGGGAACCCAGGCTTGTAAGGCTCTTCGAGAAGAGGGTTACGAAGTCGTGTTGGTCAACAGCAATCCTGCGACCATCATGACGGATCCTGATACGGCAGATTCGACTTACATTGAGCCATTGACATGGCAGATGATTGAGAAAATCATCGCCAAGGAGAAACCGGATGCGCTGTTGCCCACGCTGGGAGGGCAGACAGGTTTGAATTGTGCGATGGACCTCGAAGCCAACGGGGTATTGGAAAAATACGGAGTGGAAATGATCGGCGCGAACGCGGCGGTCATTGCCAAGGCTGAGGAACGTGAGCAGTTCAAAGCTGCCATGGACAAGATCGGCTTGGATACCTGCAATGGGCATACCGTTAAAACGCTGCAGCATGCGCGTGAAGCGCTTCAGGATGTTGGTTTGCCCGCGGTTGTGCGACCGAGTTTTACGATGGGCGGCAGCGGTTCAGCAATCGCCTACAACAAGGATGACTTTGATGCTCTCGTGCAGAATGGTCTCGATCAATCTCCAGTTACCGAAGTTCTGATTGAGGAATCGATCATCGGTTGGAAAGAGTACGAGATGGAGGTCGTGCGGGATAGAGAAGACAATGTGGTCATCATTTGTAGCATCGAAAATTTTGATGCGATGGGTGTTCACACTGGTGACTCAATCACTGTGGCTCCAGCACAGACATTGACAGACAAGGAATACCAACGGATGCGTGATGCGTCGTTGGCTGTGATTCGCGAGATCGGTGTAGAAACGGGTGGTAGCAACATTCAGTTCGCGATCGAGCCCAAAACAGGCAGGATGATCGTCATCGAGATGAACCCACGGGTTAGTCGTTCAAGTGCACTGGCGAGTAAAGCAACCGGTTTTCCAATTGCGAAAATCGCAGCAAAGTTGGCAATTGGATACCTCTTATGGGAACTGCCAAACGATATCACGAAGCAAACGAAGGCCTGCTTTGAGCCAACGATTGACTATGTCGTCACGAAAATGCCTCGATTTGCGTTCGAAAAATTCCCTGAGGCTGACGCAACACTGACGACGCAAATGAAGAGTGTCGGAGAGACCATGGCCATCGGCCGTACGTTTCGTGAATCGATGCAGAAAGCAATGCGAGGTTTGGAAGTTGGCGCGTTCGGTTTGGGTAGTGATAATCGCGACTTGTGGGGCACCGAGCAGCAGCCTGATTTTGATGAGATCAGAGCGAAATTGAGTACTCCTGGTGCGGAGCGGATCTTCTACATCCGGTACGCACTCAAAGCGGGAATGAACCTTGATGAAGTGTTTGAACTTACAAACATCGATGTTTGGTTCCTTGACCATCTTTCTCAGATCATCGAGCATGAAAATCGGCTGATCGAAATCGGTTCGCTCGACGGGTTTTCCCGGGATCAGATGTGGGATGCGAAGCGGGATGGTTTTTCCGACCGCCAAATCGCGAAAATTACCTCTGCAACTGAAACCCAAGTTCGGGCCAGACGTCTTGAATTGGGTGTGAAGCCTGTCTTCAAAAGTGTGGATACGTGCGCCGCAGAGTTCGAGGCGTATACCCCTTACTATTACAGCACTTATGAAGTTGAGGATGAACTGCCCCCCAAGAGTGACAAAAAACGCGTGGTGATTCTGGGCGGTGGTCCCAACCGTATCGGGCAGGGAATCGAATTTGATTACTGCTGCTGCCACGCAAGTTTTGCACTTCGTGACATTGGGATCGAAAGTGTCATGGTGAACAGTAATCCGGAGACGGTGAGTACTGATTATGACACCTCAGATATGTTGTTCTTTGAACCGCTCACGATTGAGGATGTTCTCAACGTTTGTGATGCGATTCAACCTGATGGTGTGATTGTTCAGTTTGGCGGACAAACTCCACTGAATTTGGCGAGAGGTTTAGCTGAAGCAGGTGTGCCAGTCATTGGCACAAGTGTTGACACCATTGAGGCGGCAGAAGACAGGGAATTGTTTCAGCAGTTGATTGATGAATTGGGTTTGAAGCAACCGCCTAGCGGCATCGCTCGAAATATGGATGAAGCTCGGGTTGAAGCAAAGGTGATCGGGTTTCCAATGCTGGTCAGGCCGAGTTTTGTGCTCGGAGGACGAGCGATGGAAATTTGTTATGACCAAGCCCAATTCGATCGTTATGTGGCTGAGGCCTTTGTGGTCGCAGATGGGCAACCTGTGTTGATCGACCGCTTTTTGGAGGATGCCACTGAGGTAGATGTCGATGCCATCGCAGATGGAACTGACTGTGTGATCATGGGTATCATGGAGCACATTGAGGAGGCGGGCGTCCATTCGGGTGACTCAGCGTGTGCAATCCCGCCATTCAGTTTGACGCAACCGATACTCAATGAAATTCGTGAGGCCACGAAGAAACTTGCTCAGAAATTGAATGTCATTGGACTGATGAACATTCAGTTTGCTATCAAGTCGGAAGAACAAGGTATGATTCTGTACGTGCTGGAGGTGAATCCGCGGGCCTCCCGTACAGCACCCTTTGTAGCGAAAGCGACGGGGGTGCCAGTGGCAAGTATTGCAACGAAGGTCATGGCTGGAATTTCGCTGGCTGAACAGGGAATTACCGAGGAGCCCATTCCGCGACATGTTTCCATCAAGGAAAGCGTTTTTCCTTTCCGAAAGTTTGCCGGTGTCGATATCGTACTGGGTCCGGAGATGCGAAGTACCGGAGAAGTGATGGGAGTGAGCGATAAGTTCTCGCTCGCGTTTGCAAAAAGTCAAATTGCTGCGGGCAGCCTGTTACCTGAATCTGGGAAAATTTTCATTAGCCTTAGCTCACGTCACAAAGAGTCTGCCAAGGCCATTGGGACGGACTTGCGAGAACTTGGGTTCGAAGTTCTTGCTACCTCGGGGACGGCGGCACGACTAGAAGAAGGTGGCGTCGAGGTGACTCGGGTAAAGAAGTTGGCTGAAGGTCACCCCAATCTTATTGATTATCTGAAAAATGATGATGTTCAGCTAATCCTCAACACTCCGAGTGGGAAAGGTGCTCGCACTGATGAAGGTCGCATTCGAGCGGCTGCTGTGCAGCATGGGGTACCCTGCATCACCACGCTGGCTGCTGCTGAGGCAGCGGTACGGGCCATGCGTGCTACACGAGATACAGATTTGGAAGTTGAGTCGCTTCAAAGCCGCTATGCGAAGTCTCTGTGAGCGGCTGGGAGTAGAAAGAGAAGATGAAAGCCTCAATGGGCAGAACCGTTGCCCTAAGAGCTAAACGTGCTGGGATGATGGACAAGGATCCTCTCGGCAGGATCGAGCGGAGATACGAGGGGCATGGGCCGACTCTCCTGCTTGTTAAGCTGTTTTCGACTTTTCCTGTTTGATGAACGCCGAGATCTTCTAAAATTAAAGACTTAATTTTCGGTGCGTTCGCGAATCAGTTTTTATCCTTCCTCTCGGTACCCGGGCCACGCGTCAACGATGGTAAGTGAAAATCAGTCCAACTCTCCGGCAGACGGCGGCCAGTCTCCTCGTGTGGTGGAATTTGACCCGTCCAGTTTGAGGCTTCTGGTCATTGATAACGAGGCGGCGCATGCTCGAGCGATGACGGAGAGTTTGGAAAAAGTTGGCTACACATGTGAAGTAGCAACGAGCGGACCGGAAGCTGCCAGTTTGGTGGAACGTGAAACCTACGACATCATCATCACAGATATGGTCATGAACGATGTCGACGGCATGAAAATTCTCAAGCTTGCACGTGAGCGATTACCGGACTGCGAAGTGGTCATGGTGACCGGTCATGCAACGGTTCCGGTGGCAGTTGAGGCGATGCAAAAAGGCGCTTTCAACTTTTTGGAAAAGCCGATCACTCCCAACCGGCTTCGAGCAATTGCAGAGAAAGCTGCGGAGGCGGTTTCGCTTAAACGGAAAAATACCGAGCTTTTGCAGAGACTGGATGAGCGGTTTGGTTTCGAGGGCATCATCTATGTCAGCAAGAAGATGCAAATGGTCATTGATCGGTTGCGTCGAATCGCTGCCACCGATGCAACAGTTCTGATTACCGGTGAAAATGGTACGGGGAAGGAGATCATTGCTCAGGCAATTCACCAGAACAGTCCACGGCGTAGCAAACGGATGGTAGCAATCAACACTGGAGCAATTGCAGAGAATCTTGTCGAGAGTGAACTGTTCGGGCATGTAAAAGGATCGTTCACTGATGCAGTGTCTGACCGTGAAGGAGCTTTTCAATACGCTAATGGCGGTACTTTGTTCCTTGATGAGGTCGGTGATATGCCTGCCAATACTCAGATCAAGTTGCTGCGTGTTTTGGAAGAGAATCAGATCACGCGTGTTGGTGACAATAAAACCATCAAAGTGAACGTACGTTTGATCTCAGCAACGAATCGTCCACTGCAAGGGATGATTGAAGCTGGCACGTTCCGTAAAGACTTGTACCATCGGCTAAAAGTAGTGACGGTCGAGTTGCCTGCTTTACGTGAGCGTCTTGAGGATGTCGTGCCATTGATGGACCATTTTCGAAAAACATTTCTTCGTCGTCACGAGAAGCCAACGGCACATTTCACACCAGCCGTGACAAAGCGTTTCTTTTCCTATGACTGGCCCGGTAATGTCAGAGAGTTGAGGAATTTTGTCGAGACAATGGTGGTTTTGGATACTGATGGCAAGCTTGATGTTGATGATTTGCCACCAGAGTTGGCCGATGAGGCATTGGAAGACGGGGACGATCCGCAAATGCCAATCCAAGGGGATTCAGATCTGATTGGGAAGCCATTAGGCGTCATCGAACGTTGGGCGATCGAGGAAACACTCAGGCTTACAAACGACAACCGTGATGAAGCAGCCAAGATCCTTCAAATCGGTGCACGTACTTTGTATCGCCGATTGGATCAGTACAAGAAAGACGAAGAAGAGTAGATCACAGAGAGTAGATTTTTGAGCGTCAACACTCTTCTTGAGATCCATGTGCTTCGCGCGGGATGTAGCGCCCGGCGACATTGTTCGAATAGTGTTTGTTGAGCATCTGTTCGAATTCTTCTGCGGTTCGGATGCGCGTCATATCGAGTCGCACTTGTTCGTGCTGGGGGTGGCATTGGGAATACTTGATGCAAAATTTTCTCATCAACAGCGGAGCCCGCTGTTCGCTGTAAGTTTGCATGCACAACTTAAAATGCGCTCTCATCACAGCGGCTTGTTCGTTCAGGTCCGGTGGTGAGGGTTTGGGGAGGCCTTCTGCAAGAGCCTTGGCCTGTTGGAAAATCCACGGATTTCCGATTGCACCCCGTGCAACTGTGACACCATCAATCCCGGTTTCGTGAATCATACGCAAGCAGTCCTCGGCTGTGAATAAATCACCACTGCCGAGAATGCGCAGCCTTGTACCCACGTGTTGTTTGACCTCGGACAGAAAAGACCAGCGACTGGGGCCGACATAGCGTTGCTGTACGGTTCGACCATGCACGGTGGCCGCAGCTAGACCAGCGTCCATGGCACCGTCAAGAATCTGAAAAAACTTGTCACGGGATTCAGCTGAATCATCAATGCCACGTCGCATCTTGACTGTTACAGGAATCTGTTGAGGAACGATATCACGGGTACGTCGCAGGATATCAATTGCAACTTCGGGTTGTGAGAGGTGGAATCCGCCGCGACAGCGCCCCAAAACCTTTTTGACGGGACATCCGAAATTGACGTCGATGATGTCGAAGCCGGCTTCCACCAATTTTAGCGCGCCCATGGCAAACTGCTCAGGTTCCGCGCCCATCAGTTGCCCACCCACCGGGTGTTCTGTGGGATGGATATCCAGGAAGTGTTTTGTTTTCTGACGTTTGCTAAGGGCTAGCAGGAACTGGTCCAGCATTACCTCGCAAATTGCGTAACTGGCACCGTATTGACGCGCAATCACTCGCATCGGAAGGTCGCTGTAGCCTGACAAGGCAGCTTGCACGATAGGAAAGCCAATGTTGACATTCCCAATGCTTAGCGGTGAGAGGGCAGGTAATGTAGACACAGAGATGGGACGCACTTTTTCAAAATCAATGAGCTGCACAAGGTGAATTTGCACGCGATGTCGGTTAACGTAAAGCTCTCACTTGTCTGGTACACGAACGCTCCGAAAAACGTCATGATGCTACGCTTGTTCTTCACCGCGATGCCTATTATCGCGATTATTACCTGTTTTGCCAACTCGCTCGCTGCTAATCCCACCATGAACATCCAATCCAACGTATTTGGTGCTACTCAGGACGGTCAAGACGTCACTCGGTTCACTTTGACTAATTCGCATGGCAACAGTGTTTCGGTCATGACTTGGGGAGCCACCTTACTCGATGTCAACGTCCCTGATCGAGAAGGAAATCGGGCAAATGTGAATCTCGCGTTTGACGAACTTGCACCCTACCTTGACGGGCATCCTTATTTTGGCAGCACGGTCGGACGGTTTTGCAATCGGATTGAAGAGGGAAAATTCACGATTGGTGGTAAGGCCTATCAGGTCACGACAAATGCCGGCAAACACCACATTCACGGCGGGAAAAACAATTTTACGTACCAGAATTGGAATGGTGAAACATTTCGCACGGATGATGCAGTCGGTGTTCGATTTCACCTGACAAGCCCTGACGGACAGGAGGGCTACCCTGGAACGGTACAGGCAACTGCAGAGTATTCGTGGAATGATAACAACGAATTGCGAATCGCGTACAAGGCGACGACAGATGCACCCACTCATGTCAATCTTACAAACCACAGTTACTGGAACCTTGCAGGTGCCGGCAGTGGTTCTGCCATGGATCACATTGCAACGATTGAAGCTGACCAGTACCTGGATGTGGATGATGATCTGATTCCAACGGGTAAATTGAATTCAGTAGAGGGCACAGTCCTGGATTTCCGAAGTGGGACAGCTTTGGGGGACCGTATTGAGCAGCTAAGTGCGACCAAGGGTTATGATCATTGCTATGTTGTCCGGGGAACACCCGGCGAGTTGCGTAGTGCTGCACGGGTCGTTGATCCAGAATCAGGCCGGATACTGGCAATCGAAACCACACAACCGGGGATGCAGCTTTACACAGCGAATCATCTGCCAGGTAACGAGAGGTCCAATGGCTATGGAGGGCACGAAGCATTTTGTCTCGAAACCCAACATTATCCCAACGCGCCAAACCGGGAATCTTTTCCAACGACATTGTTGAAGCCCGGAGAAAAGTTGCACCAAGTCACAGTGCACCGATTTTCAACACAGTGACCAACTGAACATTCACTTAGGATCACTCTTGCCCAGTAACTGAAAATGGAGGGTTTGCCACTGCTGCGATTTTGGTGGTTGGTTAGCAGTCCTGGTACCCTTGGGAATCAACAGTAACTGATGTCGTGCGTCGTGATTGTTATTTCGAATGATGAAGAAATCGAAGTGCTGCAGCCAACTGATAGGAAAGGTTTTCCCAACTTCCGGTTGTTGCTATTTTTTGACATCACGAAATTGAGGAGGTGATTCCTTGGCTCGCGTCGTTTCCTGGAGTCCAGCTGTGCACTACATCCGGGAGATCCTGCTCTGGACAATCAACTGGATCGAGCAGCCAATGATGCGTGACTCATCGAAGTGCGGAAATGAGATGGATGCTCCCATTGTCGCCTCGTCATTTTAAAGTATCAGGTGGCAAAACCTGCTAAGCATGACATGAATCCAGACACATCCAATGATGACCCTAAAATTGCCAAGCAGCCGGGATCTACAAATCGCTTGACTTTACGAACGTTGGTGGAGAAAGCCTGGTTTAAACACTTGGTGCAGGTCGGTCTGATTCTTCTGTTTCTGCTTGGATTGAAAGATATTCTTATCCCTTCCGAGATCTATTTCGTCCTGAGCCTGTTGATCTCAACTGTTGCATATCTCAATTACAAGCTGATCTTTTTCAAAGGAAAGAAAGTAACCCTGTCGGGAATCATCGTCCTTGTCTCGGTGCTCGCGGTGTTAATGGGTTATTTCAGGTTCAGTCGTGAGTCGCAAGCTGTGTACCGCTATCAGGGCTATATGTTGGTTATAAACCGAGAGGTCGGCAAACCCCACCTCGAGTATTGGGACTCAATGGAACCGTTGTTGATGCGTTTGTCTGAGCAGTATCGGCAGCCCACTGGAAAATTGATCGCAGGATACCGCATCGACGGTGTATCTGTCTCATTGAGACCCTTCAAGACGGAAGACGGTATAACGCCGGGCCTCGTGTTTCGTGTGACGGGTAAGGGGTTCAGTCATCAGAAGCAGCGGGAAAAAATGGAAGCACTCATGGACGTAATAGAGACGCAACTACCAGAGATCGAGTTTGCTGAGAAGCGTATATGGTTGGATACTGCCGATGGCTCACGTGAGCTTACAAAGCACAATTCAGTCGAACCCAATTTGACAGAATGAGTCCGAGGAGTGGACAACGCTTTTTCCGTTCCCCTTTTCCTATACCGTCATGTGGTAATGGAGGTCATGAAGCATTTTGTCTTGAAACCCAACATTACCCTAACGCACCCAACCGTGATTCGTTTCCAACAACCTTGTTGAAGCCTGGTGAGCGACTGCATGAAGTTACCGTACATCGCTTTTCAGCAGAGTGATCACTTCGATGTAGAATCCGCTAGCGAATTCAGGGATTTCGTGGTTTGTAGCACTTGAAACAACGGTACGCATTTATGCTGGCACCGGGGTTCACATACGCTTCCAGAATGTGGGGCATCCAGAAGTGCTAAGTTTTTCGGAATATGAAGATATTGGAATACTGCAAGCAACCGATAACATAAATATTGTTGAAATTTCAACTTGTTGCTAATCTTTTCTTAACATTCATATGTTTCTGAAAGAGGTGCTGCGGTGGCTGCGTATTTGATTTCCGGTCTTGTCTGCACGATAGCATTGTCGGTGCTTGCTTACGCCATGGGCTGGGGGTTGCGGTCAACGCGGACTACATCCAGTCCGTTCTTTCTTGCCTGTGCTCTGTGTTTCGCTATGGCTTTGTCATGGATTCTCACGGGTGGGCTTCACTGGATTGATTTGCTGCCGCTTCCTGATGTTCTGCTCTGGTCAACTCTTATAGCTCCTTGTCTTTGTTTTACTGCAGGTTTGGCAGCCTGCAGTTCCGGTTTGCGATCCTACTCGCGGTCCATAGCCGCGATCAGTCTGGTGGGAATGGCTCTAGGCTACACTGTACTACCATTGCTCCGCCCCGCCTTTTTGCCGGTCCAGTTGAGTGAAGAAACTCAGTGGGATGATGGAATTTGTCTTCAGAGTCATAGCTCAACCTGCGCCCCGGCAGCGGCTGTCACTTTATTACGGGGTGCTGGTATTGTTGCTGAAGAACGGGATCTTGTTCGCGTGTGTTCAACGAGTGATCACGGTACAGAGTCTTTGGGATTGTATCGGGGAGTCAGAATGTACTCGAATTCTGCTTTCCACAAAATTTGTCTGGCATCTTCGAATACTGATGTCTGGTTGCCTGCCGGACAGCTTCCCAATTTGGCAATTGTTTGTTTCGGCGAATCAAGCGACGCGTTTCCAAGCCGATTTTTTACATCTCGCGGGGATCGGCACGCAGTGGTTGTGTTTGGACGTAACGAAATCGGCGACTGGGTGATTGGTGACCCAGCCGTGGGCAAGACAACTTGGAGTGACGAAGAATTTCAGACGCGTTTTACGGGTGAAGCTCTTTATGTTGCTGGGCCCCGCAAAAAATTCGAATTATAGATCATATCGCCTACCAGCAACCTTCGCTTCGTAGCCGAAGCCAGCGGTGTCAGTTGGTTACCACTTTGTCATAGCGAATCTTGCTGCTGGGAATTCAGCCAAGCTCAGGCACTTCATAACCTTTTCGATATTCTCGATTGAGATACTGGTTTGCATCTTTTGAGCCAGATCCCACGAATTGTTCGGTCTTCGCATCCAGTTCCAGCATTGGACTGACACGTATCTCTTCGCTCACACGAGACAGTTGATGGGATTCGAGGTGTTCATCCATTTCACCCATCAAAGTGATCCATTGTTCCAGCTCGATTCCGTTGGTGGCCTCTCTGTCAAGATTTTTTCCAGTGCGGAAAGCAACGTTTGCCAGATTGCACCATCCTGTGCTGTCATTTCCTACGCCAATGTCCGCATTCAAGATCGAAGAATCTCGCTTGAGTACAGCCTCGATGAAGTTCGCTTGATGCCGAACATCTCCACCGCCTCGAAACTCTTTGATTTTTTTACCTGCAGAGTCGTAAGCAGCTCCACGTCCCCGTTGTCCCTCGTAACGCCCGCCTTCGCAATAGACGACGTATCCACTGCTTGGTCCCGGATGTGATGGGCTCTTCTTACCTTTTGGCATGGATGGCAAATTCGAAAGCCCGATGACAACAGGAATTGAACCTGTATCAAAGAAAGCAAAGTGTACATTAGGTGTTTGCCCCGCGTCGTTGAGCGCGACGCGACCACCTCCACCCAGAATTCGCTTTGGCAGGGCCACCGAATCTTGGAATACATTGTTGCGGACATCATCTAAGACATGCACGCCCCAGTTACCCATTTCACCGGACCCCGTGTTCCAATCCCAATGCCAGTCGTAGTGCAATTTTTCGCGGAAGATCGGTTCATCCTGAGCTGGTCCAAGCCAAAGGTCGTAAGCAATATTTTTGTCCACGGCCAGAGGCTTGTCACGTTTGCCGATTGAAGGGCGAACTCCGTAGCGATTGACACGCGTGGCGTTGATTTCACCCAGTGTTTTGTCTTCATGCAAGAATTTCTTGATCTCGGCTTGCATGGGATCCGATCGTTGCTGAGTACCAATTTGGCAAATTCGATTGTATTTTCGTGCTGCGGCAACTGTCTGCCGCCCTTCCCATTGGCTATGCGACAAGGGCTTCTCAACATAGACATCTTTTCCGGCTTGCATCGCCCATATTGCCGCCAGACAATGCCAGTGATTACAGGTTGCTACGACAACCACATCAATGGAATCTGAGGCGATCAGGTCACGAAGGTCCGTCCAGCCCTGCGCCTTCGGGTATTTCTGATTGGCTAATCCAAGCCGTTTCTCATCCACATCGCATAGCCCAGCGATATTGATGCCATCGACTTTGCTGAATTGTCCCATCAGTTGACCAGCACGCCCTCCGCAACTGATAAAACCCAGATTCACTTCGTCGTTCGCATTCGCTGCTCTTAATCTGTTGGCTGTGAGGCTGCTTGTGAGGCCGGTTACAAGAGTGCTGGCTAGGAAGTTGCGACGATTCAAAGCAGTCATGGAGTTCATCTTTTTGTGAGTTATGGATTGAATATCAGGGGGGCTTATCAGAACTATTCTCGTTGTTTGTATTGCTGATTACGAGTCCCAATGATGTAACGGCAAGTAAATTTAGAATTTCAGCGTGGTCTGTTTCCCAAGTCCAGTCTGGCGGGACGATGATGTGCTTCCGATGGACGTTGCCCGATGTTCTGTTTGTTGGTGACGGAATCCATCAGGGGCGTTTCAAAACCTGATCAAATAATTGATAGGCTTTGATCCTCATCGGATTTGGGAAGTCGTGCGCGCAGTCAGGCTGCAGAAGATTCAAGCGGTTCTCTGCTCCATGCAGGGCATACACAGGTCCCGCATTTAAAATCAAACGGCGTACACTGGCAGCTTGGAAATTCGAGTCATGCAATGGAGCTACAACGAGGACTGGACGTGGTGCAATGGTTGCCAGGATCTCGTCAAAGTCGAATGGGATTTCGTTTAGCTTTCCCCGGTAATTGGCGAGATCAGGCATATAACGCAGCTGAGTCCAACCCTTTCCCGGAAGCCATTTTGTTTGGTCACCACCGTAGTAATCCTGATATGAATCAAAACCGCAGCTGGAAACTACGGCCGCGATCCGCTCATCAAAGGCAGCAGTGTAGAGTGCATTGTGCCCACCTAGAGAATGCCCGATCGCACCGATTGCATTCTGCCTGACATAAGGTAACGAGCAGAGAAGGTCGATCCCACGCATGTTGTCCCACACAGCGAGAAGAGTTCCGCTCTTCCAGCCCAGTCCTTTTACGTCCGGTTGGTAGTTCGCCAGTAGAGGGTATGCAGGGGCAAGGGTGATATAGCCACGGGACGCCAGTTCACTTGCGTATTGTCGATTTGGTTTTCCACCAAGGCCAACGACTACTCCATTGCCAACATTGTCGTCCGTCGGGTGAAGACAAAGAACAGCCGGTAAAGGTTTTGCATCTCGTTTGAATGCCGCTTTTGGGATACACAGAAATGCGGGCGTTTTGTTGCCTGCTTGCGCCTGATACATAATCCTTCGCCGTACAAAATTTCCACAGTCAACCTCCTCGATTAATTCCATTGCAGGAGTATTGCGCGGTGCGACTTTTGGCAACTGTCCCATCACAGAATGCATTGCAGTGAGTATCGATTTTTTCCTTGATGCCCATTCGGTTACAGTGGTAGCCTTGCGTGTATGGCCGTCGACACCTGTG
>JAAHTH010000435.1_pt3 | contig 14388 bp, 5 predicted proteins | sample 6116091 | NCBI WGS metagenome assembly JAAHTH01 (sample SAMN13939990, study PRJNA603662) | sponge metagenome | isolation source: marine sponge | host: Mycale hentscheli | place: New Zealand | collected 2006
TAAATACGACAGTGGATTGGGGCACGGCTGGTGTAAATGTTACTTCGATTGCGGTTCCATCGAGTGTGCCTGGTAGAGGAACTACTCCAGCGACGATCGAACCATTGACAAATTTAATACCATCTAGTGTCTTTAGGCGCTCACCGCGATAAGCAAACTCACCAGTTTCATACTTAACTAGAACCTCAAATATCGCACCAGCTTCAATAGTATTGAAGTAGCTTACTCTATCGACACCATTAGCATCAATGTCAGCGATGCCTAGGATGTCCTCTGCGGCGCTTAATCTTAATTGACCTACCGCTGGGTCAGTAACAGATGTACTGTCGCTCCAGGTGTATCCTACCACCTGCTGTGCGCCTGTGAAGAAGTAGTTATTACCCTGATTGTTATCAGTTGTAGGTGTTTGATAGATGTCATTGATGATCAAAACACCACCACCATTCTCAATACCACCTGTAGAAATACCGTTGCTCGTTAGAACAAACTCGTTAGTATTTCCATTAAACTGATCGCTGACATCGTCAAAGACGGCAATATCATCATAGTTTTGCTGTAGGAATGTTCTGCCTTGGAATGTTGAGTTAGTAACAACCAAGTTATTTTCGTTTGGCTGCTGTGGTCCTCTACCATTAGGAGCTTGCGTGAAGATGATGTCAGAAGCAACGATGTTATAGTTGCCTCTATACAATTCCATCTCATCGGTTACGGTGTGTGATGTGGCAATTGAACCAATAACACCACGATCAACAAAGATAAGGGGAAAATCACCAGTATTTGAAATAGGACCTGTTGCTAGAGTACCAAATCCTACGTTATCGATAAGAACATATTCCTCATCAATCAATAGGATGTCGCCAGAACTCAATGTACCAATACCAGCTAGAACAAGTGTCTGTTCTTCGGCATCAATTGGAGTGGTTAATTCATACTCAAAGTTAGTAGTAGCAATCGGTGACTGAATAACACCATCAAGTGTGAATAGAGATTTCTCAAGCTTCTTCTCCATTCCGATGAGGTGTGAGTTACCACTACCAATTCCAGTAAAATTAATGAAGTTCCTATTAATCGCATCATCTAGAGTTGCTGCTAATTGGAATCTGTTTAGATCCAACTTGATCACCCAAAGTTTGGATGGCAATTCACTTACAAGATTTCCTTGATAATCAGTTACTGGGGAAATCTGAATGGGAGCTGCTGAATCAGGATCTATAGTATCACTTGGAGTGTAATAGACTTCTTCGGCAGGACTAAAGAAGTGAGATGTGATATTAACTATATCCCCACTAAAATCTATAGATTCAGATGGATCAAATGCCTTCTCATAGATAGGAATTCCTTGATACTCTAGAGGGAAACGAACCTTATTAGTTCTTTCACCGAGAGGTGCGTTGTATAGATCTAGTAAGTATGATTCTTGGTTAGCCTGATAAAGTAGAGGTCTAGGATCATAATTAATAGTATCATATTCCCTGTAGAATGCCTCAACATAAGCCGTGATTGTAAGTGGCTCTGATGGATTACCTGCTGCGTCTGGGAAGAACTTAAGAACCCAATCATCACCAACAATCTCGGAAGTGAATTCACCAATACCACCTTGATTATCCGCACCATCACCATCTGTGATGAATGGGTATGCGTTGGTATAGGATGAACCATCGGAGTTTGCCATCATAACTTGATGGATCCCCCCTAAAGTGGTTCCCTGGATAAAGGCAACAACCTTCGCACTTTGGAACAACTTAGCGTCTAGTGTGAGTACATCAATTGAAGAATCCGTAGTACTACCAGTTGCTTGTGTTGATAGTAGATTGATACCTCTTTCAGCGCCATCTGGAATATTATCCTTTTTGAATCGGTATGGGTTCTCACCAGCAGCTGTTGCTCTAAATTCAATTTCTTTAGTCTCAATTCTCAAAATACCATTAAGGTCATTTACAGCATTGATGCGAATGCGTCCGCCACCCAAAGTAGTGGTGAATTGGAATCCAGGATCACTAACACTTTGGATAGGAGTACCGTCAAATGAATAGACTGCTGTAAATGTATCAGAGCCTAGTGAGAAGGCATATACTTCATAGTATGATGGGATTCCATTTGGAGCCAAAGCATACACATGTAGTGCTACTGCGTCAGTTGATGTATTAGGTGCGGCATAAATTTGCTGCGTGGTCTGTGCTGGGATATTGGTAATCACACCACCTAGTGTGACATAACCAAGATTTCTCGCAGGTAATGAATTCGTCTCAAACTTCTGAACCAATAGCTTAAGATCCATATCAAAAGTATCTGGGTCAGATGGAGTGAATCTTAATGAATAATCACTATTGTTTAGTGACTTTGATTCAAAAGTACCATGAGGAGTATCACTATCATATACATCAGCCTTATTCATAGTAAAGGCTTTATTGTCATATGTTAGTGAGATGATCTCTGATAATTGAACTTCATCAGTTGATGGATTTCTTACTTGAACAATGCCAGAGGTAAAGATGTCAGTGACTACATTAAATTCAATGAATTCATTCTGACCACGCAAGTTATCACTATCGATGAAGTCATTGCTGATATTATCAATCAATAGTACTCTATTAGTTCTAACTTCAATATAGTCTGTCAATCTCTTATATGGGACAGCACTATTGAATCTAATGGCATTTGTCTTATTGTTAATGACATTATCATCATAACCCAAGTCAAATACATTTACTCTATCTACGCGCAATGGAGTGCGAGCAACATCAGTTAGACCAATGAAATCTAGAATGAGAGTTGTATCGGTGGAAATGGCTGTTGTGCCAAAGCCAACTTTCGCAGAAGATTCAATTCTAGTATCAGAGAAGTTCTTCAATCCCATTGGATGAACCAATCTATTGACGGGACCAATAAGATCATCAAAGTTGATTGTACTCTTAATTGAGTATGATAGGTTCTGATAATAATTATTATCAGGGATCACTTGGAATTCGTCATTAATGAATCCAATAGAATCATTCCAACCAGTACTTGTGCGACTAATAGTTTCAATTGAGTATCTACAGAAACTCTTATCAATATTGGTTACTGTAGCTCTAACACCACTAACATTTCCTCTGACTGAATCTCCAACCAATAGATTGAAGTTTCCTTTGATTTTGAAGAAGTTTGTATTTGATTCCTCTACAACTAGGTCAGTTTCCTGAACAACACCGTTGTCAAGCAATGAGAGTCTCTCACCTTCAATGAATACAGCAGTTGTCTGATTTACTTGGAAAGTGGGGTATATCTTCTCATTTACAATTGAAGAGAATGCATTTTGGAATGTAGCAGCAACACCAACATTATTATCAGGATACTTGACTCTAATAACAATTGGATTAGATGGCTGAACAGCAATAACATCAAAGAATGTGTAGCCATATTCGGATGAATTCATCCTGGCGGAGTCACTGCTCCTGTTGACATCAAATACATTCTCAACAAAGACCCTATCACCAATAGCGAAAGGTGGCTCAAGATAACCAGCAATTGGTGTCTGAACTAGGAAGTCAACCACTCCATTTCCAGCGTTTGTACTCTGGTTTAGAATTTGTAGAATGGGAATACCATTACTATTATTGACTGTAAAGAACTCATGTGCGTTTTTGGATAGACCAGAAGGAGCAACATCAAGTTCTACATTAACAACCTTTGATGATTGTGTTTGAACAAATATAGAGCCGACAGTAATAACTTCTCTAGTAATTGAATCTACTAAAACTCCATCGGGATCAGACTGATAGCCAATACCACCAGATAAAACATCAATGCTAGTAACAAAGTCAGAGTCTGTGAATTCGATTGCTGGCTGAACAACACCCTTTGGTCTCAAGGTTCTATCAGCAGAATATGCCCAACCAGGATTCTGAATCCTGAAGGAAGATACCTCACCAATATTAGTGGAAGATGCTCTCAATGAAGCATTACTTCCTGTCTCACTCTGAATTGTGATGAATTCTGGTAGAGTATTGAAGTTTTTACCTGATGAGATAATCCTAACAGTACCAACAGGTCCAATAGTATTGGTTGATGATGTTAAATAATTCAAGTCCGCAATATCGGGCGTGTATGAATCAACTTCAGGTCTTTTTGGTAATGATAGTGAGAATACTTGATCACTCTCTACAGTTACATTTCCTCTAATGCTGTAAGTACTATTAATAAATGAGATTGAGTTATTTGAGATGGCATCAGTATCTGCGGTAGAAATATAACCACCACTCTCAAGACCATAGTAGATAACACCTGGATTATTTTCAGAGTATCTAATACTCTTTTCCGCATCAGGATATCCTTCGGTGGATACACCACTAACAACAAACTCCCTATCAATACTGTTATTATCAAAAATTTCAGTTAGTGATTGGTCGTAGAAGAATTGTAGTTCCTTACCAAACAAGGTTGGTGATGATACATCAAACCTAATATCGTGATTACTAATGATGTTAATCTCTGGATTAACCTTAGCAAATACTTGTAAGCCAGTACCTTGTGAATCGAGTTCAATTGGATTTTCAGAACCAATCTTAGTATCGATTTCAGTTTCGGCGAGGTAGAATCTATCACTATCAAATGGGATTACAAAATACTTACTATTAGTAGTCAATCCAGAAATAGGATCACCCTGTGTAGTGTATAGAATATAATCCGCTAGGATATAACCGTGATTATCAATATTGATTAGATTTAGTGATGTGTCAATAGCACCAGGAAGAGCTGAAGCGGGGTCAATAATTAGAGACTGTGAAATCTCATTAAACTCAACAATAATAGATGTATTTGATCCAATTCCCGCAGGTCCAAAAGGAACCACACTTACATCAACGCGATCATCATTGAGTAGTTGATGAGGCTTAATAGTTGTGATATTAGCCCTGATCCTATCGAGGTTAGCTGTCTCGGCAAATCTAGTTGTTTCAATTTTGTATCTGAATAGATCACTACCATCAGAAAGAGTAATTAGATCCTCTTCTTCTGGGTTGAATCTAAGACCAATTAGATCTTTGGAGATGTTATGTACATATAGAACTTCCTCATTACCAACCTGTGGAATGATTCTAATATTGCCATCATTATCTCTGACCTGGATAGGTGCTCCAAGCACAGGCTTAGTGAATACTACTTCTTCTAGGTTTTTAAACTGATGAGAGGGAGCATAGATTGAAGCAGCTGGGACTGAAATATCATAATCGATATTACCAATTGAGAATATCTTATCAGTAGCATTTCCAATCTCACTAGATGTACTCATAGTTTGTTTGGGGTTGAAGTAGTAGATCTCATTCAACTCCGACTCAAACTCATCAGTTCTTACTGTGATGTCAAAGAAGTTTTTAACTGGGAATACTGGAGCTCCAATAGGTGCTTCATTAGCAGTAGGAATTGATCTATAAACTCTGATAGCCTTATTGATTGGGAAAATATTCAATACACTGACATTTTCCAAATCATCTCCAGTACCAATTTCTAGAGAAGAACCAACACTGACGTTATTTGAAATATAATTAACAAAAATATCAATAGCACCCTCGGTTAGAGCACGGGGAACTGGGTTATACAAAGACATTGACGTGTTGTCAATACTAATAACGCGAGATCCACCAATAATTGATGTAGCACTTGAAAGACCACTGACGATAACAGAGTCAGACTGGCGATATGTATGAACTGGATCAACATAGATACGAACAGAACTTTGGTCCAATCTAATGACCTTTGTCTCTAATTTATTGTAGGACAAAGTATCTTCAGTGATTGAAGAGATGCCGAAGCCAACTACCTCGGAAACAACAGAACTAACTGTATCCTCACTGGCATCAAATACTGGGATGTCACCAACAGAGTAGTCATTTCCTGCTCCAACAATAGCAATGTTGTCAATAGATCCAGGAGAGATTGATTCAACAATCTGATCCTGTGTATCAAACAAGTATGACTGGTCTAGGAATTCACTACCAGCTACAGGACTACCAACAAAGTATGGGAATGTATTTCTAAAGATTGGCTTATCATTTACTTCAAAGTCCTGATCAATAGTAGTACTTGATGGGTCAATAGCAGAGTCTCTAAATTCAGGTCCAATAAAGTATGGGAACTGTGGCTCTCTAGCACTTGATTGTGCGTCAATTGCGATGCCAGCAAAATACGCATACACACCACTTGGAAATTCTGGAGTAGAGCAGTATCTTCCATTATACTTATCTAGATCACCACCATCAATATACTGGTAGTCATCAGTGAAGAATCCAGCGGGATATGAAAGCTGTGTAGGTCTTCCAATGACCTTATCGGGATCCAAGACATATGCGGTTTGCATTGCTCTAATACTAGAGTTAGTATCTCTTGGATCAGAGAAGCCAAAGCCACCATAGATTGGATTACCATCATTAGCCCAACCAATAATAGGAGAGTGGAAGTTTCCATCATCATTATAGATGTCTTCTCTCAACTTCCTATCATAAGCTACAATTCTGTAGTTGTTTTGACTTAGTACCTCAAATCCAAACCTAGAGTATAGGTTGATTGTGAGTGCTCTAATTCTAGGAATGATCAAGGCATCTTTACCTGGATCTACAACTCTAACCTTTGTAGTATTTTGACCATACCCAATACCTTGATTAATGATAATGACATCATCAATCTTCCCATCAACAATAACAGCCCTTAACTTACCACCAACACCTACTCCACTGGAGTCTTCAATTAGTAGATCTGGACTATCAGCATAGTTCTTACCCGCGTTTAAAATTTGGACACTAGTAATTCTACCTTCAACAATTGAAGGAACAATAGTAGCACCCTCACCAGTGATCAACTTAACATCAGGAGTCTTTTCAAAGTTGGTAATATCACTACCATAGTAGCCGCCATCATTGGTATAGACTTGCTCAATAGATCCTCTAATTACTGGTGTAGCAACAATCTCACCGCTGAATGTGCTAGCATAAGAAACAACAACTTCTGTTGTAATGTCTGGATACTTAATGTTGTGCTTGCCACTTCCGGCGCTCGTTAGATCAACAAACTCAAGTCTGTCATAGTTGCTAGTAATAGTAGCACCGACACCAGCATCAGATAGCTTAATGATGTTGTCATCTACCTTATAGACATAATACTGATTAGTGGTTGATAGACCGCCGATTGCGGTTCCAGTAGTACCATAATCAACGATGTCACCACTTTCAAAGCCATGCTCAAAATATCTGATCTCATCATAAGCCGTATATACGTTTGATGGATCAAACTCCATATTTCTGTAGAAGAAGAAGCCACCATCATCAGAGATTGTAGCAGCAATGACAGTATTCTTTTTCAATGTGTCAAAAGACTGAATACCATATCCATTAAGATTTTGTGATAGGAATACTGGATCTCCAGAATTCTCTAGCTTGGATAGACTATCATATAGTCTGATTGTCTTATTGTTTAGAACTTCAATATAGTAGATACCACCATTTGATAGTGTGGTTCCTCCACTAAAAGCAGGTACTGCATTCTTTGAAGTACCAATACTCTTGGCACCTTTATTATTATATACAACAGCATCTCCATCAACCAAGTTATGCTCTGCTTGGAAAAGGATACTATTGTCAGTGTAATTTACACCACCACCAAGTTCGGTTACTCTACTATCAAAGGCAATCTCCCTGTTCTTCTTATCAACAACTGGGATTGCAGTAGCACCTCTACTATTACCACCACGAACAGTGATACTAAATGCTTTATCGATATCAAAGTCTTGAGGGTCAATAATGATCTCCTCTAACTTTCCTTTTACAACAGGAGTACCAAAAGCTCTAGTTGGTACTAGAGGGGGTTCAATCAATTCATAGATTAAAATATCTGGCTCGGCAATATCTACTCTGGGTGGGCTAATTACACTATAGCCTTCGCCCTGTGAAACCGCATCCAACTTCTCAATAGGTCCCAAATATACTTTATCGGGTGACTTATAAGAAATGATCTCAACACCATTAGTTAGAACCGCAATGGTTCCAGTTCTAGTTGGTTCTGGCTCCCTATCAATGGAAGTCAATGTGTCAGATACAGGAATCTTTCTGTAAATACGCTTGGTAGTGATTTGGCGAGTCTTCTGACTCTCCAAAGTAAAGAAGTGTGATCCAACCTCGTTTGTCTCGGTTAAGCCAACATAACTGGCACTACCAATAAAGGAAGGAGACACATACAATTTAATCTTTCTTCTATCTGGGAGAACTTGTACATAATACTCTCCAAGATCAATAATTGGAGTAGTTCTAGGACTAACAGTATATGATACTAGATCACCAGTATAGAACTGAACTTCTTCTGGGAAAACTAGAATAGCATACTCACCAGTAAAGCTATTGAAATCTTCAAAGCTCTCATTTGTTGGATTTTCTAGCGTACTCTCAACAATGTTAGCTGTGATTTCATATGAGGGAAGTGAATTCGTAGCAACATAGTAATTAGAGTCATACTCTCTAGCATCATACAAATTCAATACATTAGATAGTACAGCATTGTTGCCATAATCAATGGGAGTACCACTGCTATTGGCATACTTCTGATTTCTTCTGATGTCAAGTGGTTGATCGGTAGGAATACCGAATGAGTCGTCAATTGTTAGAGTTGAGTTAATGAAGTCAACGCTGTCTACCACACGATCAGTAACATAAGCAATTTGACCGCCACGCTGTAGGATATCTACTGTATCGCCAGGAGCAATACTAGCCTTATCTAGGTAATTTGCCGCTAGGGTGAATGTTGTACCATCAACGCTTCTAACTTCAAATCTTACACTTGTATTATAGATGAAGCTATTAGCAATAGTCTGGGGAACTGTCTGCGTTCCTCTAATAGCAACTGGACCTAGGATATTCTCGCCTAGTGTATCTACTCTAATTTTTTCGCCGACATAGTTAAAGGGAATATCTTTGCCGAAAGATAGGTCTGAAATAACACCAGTCAATCTAACAACAATCTCTTCACCCTCACTACTAGTACCAGAGACAACAATGTTGTCGATGATCTCATCTTTAATCAAGATAGACTTTCTTGGGTCTGAACAAGTTACTCCCAAGAACTGGTTAACAGTTTTCTGCTCATACTCAAATTCAACCCCATCCTCGGTGATGAACTTACCGTTGTTACGGAAACCAATAGTACTATCTACTGTAATAGTAGTATCGCCCTGATTCCAAGGTCTTTGAGCATATGTTCTAGCAGGAACAGTAAATAGCTTCTTCTCGTTTCCAATTTCATCATTGGAGACAAAGAAATAGATTCTATAATATAGTCTTTGATCGCGAGTGAATGTTTCAATTTCAGAAACAGCACCAAATACGCTGGGATTATCAACCTCAAATATAGTTCTTCCTTTTAGCTCGGTTGGATTTCCAAAAACAGGAATACAAACAGCATAATCTCTTCTTGAGTATTCTGCTGTTGATGGCTTGATCAAATATTGCTCTAGGTCAATAACCTTCGGCTTTTCTCCATATAGGATTTTGAATAGGATTTCAATAGACTCTTCACTTCCTTTAGTCTGGAAGAATGATCTTACATTTCTAATCCAGTTACCAACATTAAGATTTTCAGCAACGGGCAAATCCTCAAATCCAGGAGCAAATGTTGCTCGGATCTTATCAAAAAATACTTTTAGGAATAATGTACTTAAGTTTTCTACAGGGGTGTCTATTAGGTGCTCTGCAGCCTCTGAAGTCTGGAATACTAGCTCTTGTGGCGCACCATCGGCATGGAGGTCTGTAATGCCACTGAAGCCCCTTACAACGCCAGTGAAGGTATTTGTAGTGACGCCAGTATAGGTCATGATCTCGTCATTGACCTTTAACAATCCCCACTCTGGAGGAAAGCTCTTGGTTGTATTTACTTTTACAACATCAGCATCATCTGTAATGGCTTCGGTAAGAAAAAACTTACCATATAGAGCTTCTGATGATGTGTTATTTAAATCTAGATACTGGTCCAAATTTGTGGCAAAGTCCATTGGACCGCCCTGGAACTCCTGGGAGATGTAGAATTGCTTTAAGAAGTCATCAGTTAGTGGTGCTTCACTTAAAATAAAACTAGGGAGTTGGGAAGAAACGATATCCTGGATCTTCACCCTCACTTCAATACCAGTACCAATCATACTAAGATACCTGTTATTACCTTGTTAATTTGCCGTTTCCGTAACTTGAGGTTACTGGGAAACCAACACCAGAGATCTGTTCACCACTGGAAATTGTGTCCTTAACCATATTTATAGGACTCTGGGAAACATCAAATGAGACATAAAGATCCTTAAGACCAATAACGTCATTTGACTGTGGGAATGCCTGAACTTCAATAATCTTATTGTCTAATTTCGTTGATACAATATTTACAGTGAATAGTTGGATCTCACCTTTTGCGTAATCAACAATACCAGCATTCTTAACTACTGTCGTGTAGTTTTGAGTTGAATCATCGGCATTTAGATTCTCACTGATGAAGGAAATAGTACCTTGACCAGAACCATCTAACCGTCCAGAAGAATCTAGGTTTGGAGTGTCTGTAATATAGACTGTAGCGGAATTTCCTGAAATCGTGAAGCCACTACTCTTAATAGATCCACCACCAGGAATAATGTGGAACGCATTACCATAACATAGCTCATATTGAGCAAACTGATTTTCAGCAACGTTTAGATTTCTTCTAATAATAACCTTTGTGATGTTTGAAGTTACAGCAGAAGATGTGTCATCAATAACTTTCTGACACTTGGAGTATTTAAATCTACCACCAAACTTATTAATATCAACAGAATTCGCATATGCGTTTAGTGACGCAATAACAGAAGTTTTTAGTGTATTGGCAGTAGTTGTCTTTGTGGTGTCATAGTAAACAGCACTTTCAATCTCAACAAAGAGAACTTTAAGATCAATAATCTGCTGATTGATGCCAGCAACAGTATATTGCTTCAATCCATCCAAAATCTGCTTCTTATCAAAGTCACTAACCTCAATACCTCTAACTGGCTTGATACTAATCAACACATTACCAAATTGTGGGGGCACTAGCTCCTCACCACCAACAACAGAGACGGATTCTGTATTTGGATAGATCTGTTTAATGATGCCCTCGTAGTCACGCCCTGTAACTGCCCTGTATTGGGCTCCATAGACGCGGGGAGCATAGTACTTGATAGATTCTACACTTTCAATGTCAGCACCGTTTCTAGCCGGTGTGATAGTGGTTAGAGAGACAACATTGGTAGGTGTTATAAGTCCTCCATTCTCGTCAGCTAGTGATCCAGCAAAGGTGAACTGTGATGCCCCATCACCTGCTTTACCATCACCGAGGATATATGTAGCTTCTACGGTCTGACCATTCTCTAGTGCCTTACCAAAGATATTATCACCAAATAGAAGCTCGTAGTTCTCTTGATTGACTTCAGCTAGGAAATAGATTTCACTAAATGCCTCTACTCTAACAATATTCTTTACTCTTTCCCACTCTTTACCAAGCCCAACATCATTTTGATCACGCACACGCACTATAAGTGTGCTGTAATCAAGATTTGGGTTATTAATAATGTATCTTTGATTCAGTGAAGTATCTACTGGGAATGATGTTCTAGCAAAGGTTCCCTGATAGATGGTTATTGGATCACTATCAATACCAAATACAGCAACACCCTCATTCACAGTGGTCGTTATAGGCTCTGGAATGGAGAAGACGTAACTACTGTTGTCTTCGGTGCCAACACATACTAGACCCGCCTTCAAGGTCATCGTAGGGCTGGTAGAAGCAGTCTCAACAACGAACTTAATCTGTGCTTGTGCAGATTTTTGTGATCTTGGCAAATAGCCAATGTTTCCAGCCAAGGAAACGACATTTCTACGAAGTGCTGCGGAATCCAAAAAGGATTCGTTGACAATCATATTGGCATTAACCGAATTGATATAGGCATTGTATGCCAAGGTATCAATAAGCACACTAAAGTTGGATCCATCAAAATCAAACCCAGTAAAGTCTGAGTTTGCTCTTAGATAGTCTTTAATAGACTCTTTAATCTGATCGTAATCTAAATTAGTAAACTTGGTGAAAGCCATTACCTAGTACTCGTTAAAATAAATGTGTAATTTTGGGGTGGAAACTCTTCACCTACGATATTGTAGGCAACATTAACGCCTAATTCATTTTGATCCGTAAAAAGATCAACTTTAACGACAATATCGTCAATTCTAGGCTCATAGTTTTGTAGAGCAGTCAAGATTTGGTCTTCAATAGCGAAGGCAGCTGCGTAATTTGCGTTTTCAAACAGCTGACCCCTAACATCAGAGCCAAAAAGTGGTGCGAAAAACTTTTCACCGGGAATAGTTTCGACAATATTGCGTACTGACTGCCTAATTGCCCTATCATCCCTCAAAACCCCAAGATCACCAGTCACTGGGTGGGGTAAAAATGACAAACTAATGTCTTTAAAGGATCTAGATACGCGATTTACGCTAGCCATCACAAAAATGCGACATTTATCAGTATTTATGCCCCAAAATTACACATTAAAAAAGCCCCCGAAGGAGCCTTTTTAATATTTTATTCAGTTTTTTCGGTTTCTCGGTCATCATCTGGATATTTTGCACGGAAAGCCGCCTCACGGCGAGCCATTTCGGCTAAAGCTCGGTCAAGAGCACCATAATCGGTTACTAAAGTGACGCCAGGAATGCGATCTGCGGGTTGTCCCATATTTTTTGTCCTATGTTTGGGTAAAATAGAACTTTTAGGGGGGTTCTATCCCCAAAATTATTTATCGGATTACTTACCTTGACCACGGTAACGCTTCTGCTTGGGTCTAGAAGACGACGCGGAAAGCTTTGTGCGATTAGAACGACCCTGGCGGGTCTTTTTGCCAGCTCTTTCAATTTTCTCTTGAGTCTTACCGAACATTTTTTACTCCTTAATGTATGTTGTGTGTGAAATTGAGTCTGGGTGCGGAAAACCAGTCTCGTAGTACGCGGTAGAAAAATCCACCATTAGTTCTAGGAACAATTCCTCGGAGATCCCCTCGTGGAGCTTTTGTCCTTCGATCATTATATCATAAAGGTGAGTCATTCATCCTCCTGAATACCTTATTATTATACGCGATGCGTTATATAGAGTCGCAATGCCTGTGACAGTTTCTCTACCGTCTCCCGAGGGACCTTAGCTAGGGGGGCGAAGCCCAGGGTCATAAAAGGGTTAGGATTTTAAATCTTAAGACCTCTATGGACCTCAATAGTTCCACATGGACCTCTACACCCCCTCTATGGCTCTCCAAGGGGATCTCTACGAGTATTCCGTGTATCTTTACCCCTAAACACCGAGCGCCGGTTAGAGGCTCTCCTAGACACTAGGTTACCCTATGGATATGAGAGTACTAAACATATTTATAACACTCTCTATGGTGATGCTCTGTAATACTCCCTTCGGAGAATACTTGAGAGGGGTTTTCTTTCGCGCCCTTCGCATCCTTACGGACCTCTGCGGATCTCAAAGGTACTCAAAGGTACTCTACACATAAACACAGTGACATATAAAGAATTCTTTTTATTTTATAGAAGTACTTACAATACCGTGGGTTACCCCAAGTATCAGTACATCTCTCTATACCTTCTCTATGAACCCCTTCGGGGTGCCTTCGGCATACTTGACAGTATATGCTTTTCTCTGTAGAATAGCCTTGTTGAGGTTGATAAGACATCTTTAAGTCTCTTTGAGTAATAAGGGGATTTCTGTGATACTAAATAGCCTTGTGCGTTTTGTAAGGGAACAGTAGAGATACTTAAAGGGATTACTTTAAATCAACCTCTGGGGTCCTTGGATACCTGGAGGATTTTTTTATGGGACGATTCTGTGGATCTTTGATTGACTCTGGGGTCCATGGAATATCTGGGAAAATTTTTTAATAGCTCGATAAATCAATAGTCGCATATATCCTATAGCTTACATTAACCCCCGTTTTTAATATACGTAACGCCGCCCTTCGATATTAATTAACAACGCTAATATACTGTCGATTACGAACGAATGGAACAACTGCTATGTGTCACTAACTAATATCATTAAACATAAAGAAAGCCCCCCGTGGTGGGAGGCTGTGGAGTCAGGCGGTAGGCTGTGGAGCTAGGAGAACGGTGTTGTCAGCATCGGAGCCAGTGACGAACCATTCACAGAATTCAGCGAAGAGAGCGTCACAATCATCGTATCGCTCTTCGGCTTCCAGTTCAGCGATACGAGTGCGGAGCCAGATGAGTTGATTGTTGATGTCGAGCATTGTCGGTTGAGTTGCTTGTGCTTAGTATAGACCGGATGGGGCTGAGTGCCGTGGGCTTGTATCAGTTGAACGATTGGTTGTCTAAGACCTCA
>JAAHTH010002418.1_pt1 | contig 14368 bp, 17 predicted proteins | sample 6116091 | NCBI WGS metagenome assembly JAAHTH01 (sample SAMN13939990, study PRJNA603662) | sponge metagenome | isolation source: marine sponge | host: Mycale hentscheli | place: New Zealand | collected 2006
ACCCGATAAGAGTGAAAACCACCCCATCACACACTGAACCAATACAATGGGGACAAAACCAGGATAAACAATTAAAATTACAGTTGGCGATGGAGGTACATCAGGAAGTAACTGACAAAAGTCAATATTAGTATTACCTGATGAAAGTTCTATTAAAGCTACTGGTGGAAATAAAGGTGATAATGCGAACAGTGCAAGGGGAGGGTATGGAGGAGATTCTGTATATCCAAATGATATTGATGGTAATAAGAGTAATATTGGTCGTGGTGGAGGATACTATTATGGAGATAATGGAGCCGGGTTTAATGGAGTGCAACCTAATAATGTAAATAATATACCTGATAATGAGGCCAATTATTATTATGGATGGGGAGGAGCTTATGGTAATTCTAGCGGTCAGTCAGGAAATAACCTCCCTAAATATGGGAGTTATAATAGCGATGGTAGTAAAGTTTCTACTGATCCAACAAGTGAGAAAGCAAACCCTCAACGTTTGGTCGGGGGTGGTGGAGGAAAAGGGCAAAATATAACGAGTTCTTTTACTCTTGGTAACAGCTTTCCAGGAGTTCCAGGAGTCGTTATTCTTTATTATCAAAAACAATCAAATCCTGTACCCCTTACTTTTATGAATGCGATGGGAGATTATAATTATGAAATATATAATAAGGAGAATAAACAATATCCTACACAAGGTACTATTTCTATGCAAAATAAAAGTACTACTGATGGTGATCCTTACGCTGAGCGTGGAAATTCTACACAACAAAGTGAATCCAATAAGGGAGGTGCGCCTAATAATGCCAGAACCAGTCCAGATAATATTGGAGCATGGGGTGGTTCTCCTGATCTGGATCCCCCTGGATATACTTCCATGGTTGGACCTACTTTCTCAAGTGAACAAATTAAAGATCGTTCATTTATTGGTATTATTTCTATAAGCCCTGGAGGAGGAGGAGGTGGGGGTGGAGGAGGTTATAAGAATGATAAGGGGAATATGAAGAGGGGAGGAACAGGAGGAGGAGCAGCAGCTGGGTGTGCAATTATTGGTTATATATCACTTAAGAATGGAGTCAAAGTTAATAACATTAATGTTAAAAAAATTTCTGGGGGTGGTGTAGGTGGCATTGGAGGTTCCCAAAAAGAGTCAGGTAAACATGGCTTTGCAGGATTTACAGGAGGAAATAATAACATTAATATTCAATTAGAAAATCCACAAACAACTATAATAATAAAACTTACTGGAGGGGAGTATGGTAAAGGAGGAAAATCTGCTGGTGATGGAGGCGGAGGAGGTGGAGGTGGAACGACACCAGGAGATTGTATTATAACAATAAATGATGAAGCCCAAATCTTGAATGATAATAATGTTTTTCAAATAGAAACTGATGAATACACTTTGTATATACAAAAATTTTCAGGGGATGTAGGTAAAGCAGGATGGGACAGTTCTACAGGAGGTGGTAATGGTGGTGTAATAGACAGTAATTTTTATAGTTATTTATCAAATTATAATAACATATTTGTCAATAGGGATGGAGAAAAAATTAGTAAGTTTATAAATAGTACAATGTCTGTATCGCAATGGAATAATGACACAATAGCTATGAATAATGTTTTATTAGGAACAGGAGGGTTAGGTTCACAGGCGACTCAAGATACTAATGCAAAAAATGCATTTAGTGGCATGGGTGGTTTTTTGGCCATGTACATAGGAGACAATTTAACAGACTTATTTACGCCACAAAATGTAAATGTATCAAAGAATGCAGAATTATTAACAGATACTGTTATACGAGCACCTGAGCCTGTTATTTCGCGAGCACCTATAAAAAATAATGATGTGAGGAGTTTGCGTAATCTAAAAAGACGTAAAACTTCCAAACGTGTTAAAAGTATTTTTTTATTTTCTAAACCCAGAAATATAACAGGAAAAGTAAAAAGAAAATTGACATTCATTTAGTAAATATAAAATTAAAATTGAATTGTGCATTTTATTATGGTTTCTTTAACATAATAAAATGAGCCTTGATTATTTAGCTAAGAAAAATGCTCACGAGAGAGACAATCATATTACTTTCGATGAAGGACCCCATATTTACACCATTGATGGCGACAGTGGCTTTACTTCTGTTACCACATGGAATCACAGCCATTTTGAACATTTTGATGCGGATGCAATTATTGCCAATATGATGCGCTCGGCGCGCTGGCCGCAAAATAAATATTATGGCATGAGCGCGGATGAAATAAAAGCTTCTTGGGATAAAAATCGCGATGAAGCAGCATCTGCTGGGACTAAAATGCACTATGATATTGAATGTTATTATAATAATATGGAAGTGCACAATGACTCGGTGGAATACGGATATTTTAAAAAATACTTGGAATCTTATGGGCACTTGAAGCCCTATAGAACGGAGTGGATGGTGTATCATGAAGAGCTGCGACTGGCAGGATCTATTGATATGGTTTATGAATGCGACGACGGTAGCGGAGACTTGCTTATTTATGATTGGAAACGTTGTCGCGATATTAAAAAAGTGGATGGCTTCGGAAAATGCGCCAACAAAGAATGTATTGAACATTTGCCAGATACCAACTATTGGCATTATTGCTTGCAGCTAAATACATACAAGGCCATTTTGGAAGAAAAATACGGAAAGAAAATAAGAGAATTGTATTTAGTGTGCTTACATCCTGATAATAAAAATGGCAGCTATCAGCGTATTAAAGTGGTGGACTTGCAAAAAGAAGTGTGCGAGTTGTTTCAATTAAGAAAAAATAGTTTAAACACATGAAGTACATTTAATTCATACATGGAAAATTGGTTCGAAATATTTTTCAATTGGTTCTGGGCCTTTTTTTTTGGCATAACAGTGGGACCATTGAAAACGCTTGACCAAAAGAAAACGCCCCCATATGAATATAAATATTTGGACGCTTTTGATGCTCTAAAAAATGGGGAAACAGAGACTCATGAAAGAAGTGATGAAGCGAATTATAACAATAATAGTGTTATGGACAATACACCTTATGGTAATGTTGTTATGAAATATAACAAAGACGAGGAAATGTTCATGTATTATTGTGATAAAAGAGAGATTCCCTATAAATATTTGGAAAGTGTTGCACGTAAGTTTGTTATTAATAATAAATGTGCACACATTTATGTGGATATTCGCGACGAGTTGCGACCCAAAAAAATGGATGTGGAAGTGGTTGACCTAAAACAAGATGAAAAAGAAGACGGTGTAAAAAATGACAAAATGAAAGGTGTCTTTGCCACGTTTAAAAAGAAGACAGGTAAAAAAAGTGTAAAGCATAATACAGAGACGCAAAAAAAAGTGGTGTTTAAAGAGTGTTTAAATAAATACAAATGGTGTGGACGACTGAGTGATTTTTCCTTTTTGGAACCTTCTCATGTTATGTATGCACATTCGAAACATGTATGTGCGGATGTGAAAGAGATTAGCTTTGCAGACTTTAAAAATATGTAATTATTTGCCGCAGCCACAGCCTGGTTTTTTTCTGGCAGGGGGTGCATATGGCGTATAACTTGTTAATCCTGCTGCTTCTGCTTTACACGAATTTCCATATATTTTATTATCACAACCTTTCACTGGCTGATAAATTTCTATACATACTTTATTTGGATCAATTTTCGTTGCGTCAATGCATGGGGGTTTTGCAGGGCGTTGTTCTTTTTGCGTTAATAACCAATATATTGGCTTTAATGTACTTATTAAACGGTTCATTATATTATTATGTAATAAAAAATTTTACTTAATAATATATATATTTATTGTTTATTTTTATTTTCTTTCCACTTTAAAAATCCAATACTTTTGTATATGTTAAATGAACTTTCCAGATGATCTTGTGCAATACGCAATGTTTGTTGCTCTTGTTGCGTTAAACTTTGTATATATTCGATAAGTTCGGGATCTTTATAAAGCATTCCAAAACCGGTCATGACGGCAGGCATATTATATTTACTGTATAGAATATATTTATTCTTTTTAATGTCATTTTTTTTCATATTTAATATAACACAATAACGTATTGGTGGTTTGCACTTGTGATTTTTCCATCATGTTTGTTAACTGATAATCGAATAAATAATTGTTTTCCATTAAATAATTAAAAAAATCGGGTAGTTGATCAATGCAAAGAAGTTGTCCACAGGTGCCATAAATAGCAAAAATACAATTTGGTGGAGGGCAATTAACGGGCGGAGGATACTGAAAAGGTGATAAAGGCGGATTATGAATACGTTTTACACGTTTTTTTAGAGGTCCTTCAGGCATTTTATTTATAGTCAGAATATTGCGATATGATTGTGTATAACTATCGTAAAAAGGTTGTTGCTGTAGAGCATAATATTCCATTATAGAGAGATGCAGATTAAATTATTGAAATAAAATAGTTTATAAAAAAAATTGAATACTAAATGTTTATTATGCTTATTTTACATTTAACAACAAGATGGAAACCAATAATTCCACTATAGTCTTTCGCCATAACTTTTCTGAAAATATTATGAATCAACTTTATGATTTTGCCAAGATTCATCAATATGATTCGCGAGCTGATTATAAAGAGGCATGGAGTGAGTGGACCGATCAACACAATACAGATATATGTGATGAACATAAGCGTCTCAAAGAAAATGGGTTTAATGGGGATATTTACGATAAAATGTACAAAAGTGCGCGCTATTATTTCCGTAAGAAAAAGGATTATGGTGAACGGAAAAAAGAGCTTACTAATAGAAAAACATATGTTGCTCTTGATAACGAATTTTTACAAAAAATGGATATTCATATGGAGCGACATTGCCAAGGCGAAAAACCGTCTATTGCATTCGAGTCCTTTTGTATTATGTATGAAGAAGATATAGATGCTGAAGAGCGTCGTATGTGTGAAGACTATAATATGGGCAAAGAGGAGTTTTTGATGAAAATAAAAAAGACATATAAAAATAGACATTTTCAAAACATTAGTAAAAAATAATAAAAACTAACATATAATTATAATATATTTATGCAACGTGCAGTGGTGGGAAATGTAATGGATGATTTGTTTGAAATATTCAAGACAATAAAGAAAATTCCTATGTATGAACTCATGTTTTTTATTCCGTCAAGTATTCAAACATATAATAAGGATTTGGGAATATTAAAATATAAGACTTCATGTGAACCATTGTTGGAATTTATTAGCAAGGGGAATCTGGTAATAAAAGAGCGTGAACTCTTTTTTTATAAAAAACACTTGAGTATGTGTTTGGAAGAGTTGCATAAAAACAATATATTTTATTATTTTCATATTGATGATTTATATATTCACAATGAAAGTAAGATGCCACTAATGCATCATTTTGATAAATCTTGTTTCGTGGATTTCAGTTGTGAAGAAAAAAAAACGCGTATAATGGAGATTTTTTCCAAACCAATAAAAAATAAATATATTCCTTTTTCTCTCTTTTTTTTCCATTTTATTGCATTCTCTCTAACAAAGTCTAATGGGGCTGTGCCAAAGGAAGTTTCTATATATGAATTGTATGACAATAACGTTGGTATATTTTATGGATGGAACCAAGATGAATTGAAAGAAGTGGAAAACATTGTGCGTGAGGGAAAGAATTATGATGGAATATTTGAATATTATTTGAAAAATAGTGCATTATGGTTTCATTGGGATTATGTATTATTGGAGAGATGCTTCATGAAAATTATGTAAATAGCTTAAACAGATGTTTTCTATGTAAAGTAAATGATGAGACCAGGAGATTTTGCGAGATTATTTAATGAGGCACGTCATGAGTTTGATGAAAACAAAGAATTATTTTGTTCTATATCCGAAGTTTTACTTATTTTTATGCCTATATTGCAAAGTGCATTATGGAATCGTATGTTAGTGTTGCTTCTGTATATTTTGTTGTATAATGTCAATGCACATGAGAAATTTTATGAATTGAAAGCACGATTTATTGCTGCACCTCCTATGCACTATGTCCGACAAGAGGCAAGTGAGGCAGAAGCAGAAGCAAGTGAGGCAGAGGCAAGTGAGGCAGAAGCAAGCGAAGCAGAAGCAGAAGCAGAAGCAAGCGAAGCAGAAGCAGAAGCAGAAGCAAGCGAGGCAGAAGCAAGCGAAGCAGAAGCAGAAGCAAGAGAAGCAGACGCAAGTGATGAAGAAGCAGACGCAAGTGATGAAGAAGCAGATGCAAGTGATGAAGAAGCAGATGCAAGCGAAGCAGACGATGATTCCGATTCTGATTATGAAGAAAAGAAAAGAGAAACGAAAAAAAATAAATAAAATAAAATTGACGTCCTTGTTATATAATATACTGTATTAATTATATAACAAGCAATATGGTGAAAAACACAAAAGGTGGTAGTGGTGCAAAGAAAATGGGAAGAAAGTTTGGTGGCGGTGGTTCTTCAGCGAATCGTGCTTTGCGTTTTGTTGTAGACGAAGATGAGATGTATGCGGCGGTAACAAGGATTTTTGGTAATGGCATGTGTGAAGTTATGTGCAACGATTCCAAAACAAGACTTTGCATTATTCGTAATAAATTTCGCGGACGAGGTAAGCGCGACAATACGATTACCCTTGGTGCATGGATTATGGTGGGTATAAGAAGTTGGGAATCCAATTCGGAAGCAAAGCTTCAAAAGTGTGATCTTTTAGAAGTGTATAATGAAGGAGAAAAACAAAAATTAAAAAATGTAAATGGTGTTGAATTAGCTCGTCTTGTGCCTGATAATATGGGTATTGCTTCCAAAGCTTCAGACGCAGATGATATGTTGGTATTTTCTAATACTGATCATAGCACTGCAGAAAATATTATGGAGGAAATGGCACAAGATGGAAAAACAAAATTAGATCTTATTCACGATGACAAAGACAATGAAATTTCTATTGATGATATTTAATCTATAAAAACGTTATTTAATAAACTTATAAATATCCGATTTTTTTTCAATAAGTAAGTCCACTATTTCCCTATAAAAAGGTCGAAAAATATTGCGATGTGATTTCATTTCTTCTATTGTAAACCACTGTATTTCTATTTTGTCAAAAAATGATGAATGCTGGTCTATTTTGTCCCACATATAATAATGATTGTGAGTGTAATATAGTGGAAAATCAGGATCATAATCGAATTTAAATATATATATAATATTGGTTATGTGTCAATTTTAATGTTCCACCGTTATTTTTAATTAATTGTTTCAATTGCTTTTCGTCTCCCAAAAAACCCGATAATTCTTCGAATCCTTCACGTAATGCAGCTTGGTAAGGCGTTTCTCCTTGTTCTATACGACCTCCGAAATCTGACCAACCAGGTGCGCTTTTTTCATGCGGGTTTTCTTTTCCAAATAGGAAGTGTAATTTGTTTTTATATAAAGCAACGGGTAATAATGCGGCAGCAACCATTTATATTTAATTGCTAAAAAAGATTTCGTAGTTCCAATCATCTAATAAACCTGCTGCTGTTAAATTCTGTGCGGAAATCGATGGTGTTGTTGATGGTAGAGAGATTTCGTGAAATTCATTATTAAATTGGTCAATGTGTTGTATTTTTGTATATATAGAGGTGTCATTGTTTTGCAACGTGGTTAATAAATTTTTCATTTTCATGAAACTATGAATGTTGTACAATTGTTTTGGGTCTTCAGGTCCTTTGAAATGCTCCATAATGCCTTGAAAAGGTTTTGGAGGAAGTAAGGAAAGAAGACACATTATACTCATAAAATACATTATATATTTGAATAATGTGTTTTATTTAATATTTGTCTATAGTTTATGCTATATGTAAAAACTTATACCTCTGTGCATCCAAGATTCCCTTTAACACATTATATGGATTATAATCCTGTACTGCTTTATTTCCTTGCGCCATAAATGCATTCATTAGTTGTGGACTATAACCAGAAATCATTGATACACCAGGTCTAAAAGACACTGTAGGAAAGCCACTTGTTTTACGCAAGTTCCAAAATACAATACGAGGTGGCTTATAAGGTGTACCACATATTTCTTTTCCTGCTTCTGCATAGAGTTCCTCTATGACTCTATCTATTGGCGCTTCCGCGCTGGCGACGTTTTTTGTGGATGCGTCAAATTGCATATCCGACAACACAACTAATGTTAATTGTGATACTTCTTGTGCTGTCAGCTTTGTTTCTTTAATATGATGCAAAATCATATTTAATGCGTCATGAAAATTCGTATTCATACCCCAGGGTGCTGCACGCAAATATTCAACACAGGAAACAAAATTATTACAATTTTGCAAATTAATCCATGAAGGCTTTTCGGAAAATGTTAGACAGCGTTTTCCCAGTTTTGATTGTTCGGCAATGCGGATTCCTAAGCCGATAGCATTATACAATGGAATATTATTATCTGTACTCATGGAACCCGAAACATCCACCATGGGAATCATGTAATCAAAGAAGTTGTTTTGCGTCTTATTATCATCCCATTGTTTATTTAATAAGTCGCTTAGCTCTGCATCCGGATGATGTGTAAATTGAATTGCACTTTTGACAAAATCATATATGGAAACGTTTTTCCCTTTGATGGAGGTTTTGTTGGCGCGCCATTTGGAAAACTGCTCGGCGCATTGTAGACGGTCTTGTTTACTTTCATAATGATCATCATAAGATTCGCGCTGACTCCCATCTTTGTTTTTAAACGCCAATGCATATTGTTGCTTGTTAAGTGTAATGGAAGTAATGTTGTCAAAATGAATATATTTCCACATTTTTTTACACATTTTTATTTGCACGGTATCCAAGTATTTGTTTAGCTTTGTTAGCATATTGCGGTAATGCATTTTGGCGTAGTTTTTGGCACCTATTGTTGTGGCTGTTATGTTTAAGGCACGTTCATAATAATCGATGGCCAGGTCTTCGTACATCCAACCAAAAGATTTGTTTTCACGTGGAACCCATTTTGCACAAAGCGAGATTTTTCCTTGTAAATAAGAGTCATTGTCGTGAATAAGTTGAATGTTTGTTAATCCAATTAAATATTTGTACAACTTGTAAGAAAAATCTTCTTGGCGATCTCGACAATAGGTGGCAAAATATTTGACGTCTTTCCATGATCCATACGGCTCATCGAGTTTATCATCTGTTGTCATAAAATAGGTTAGGAGTTTTACTGCACTCGGTAAATCATGTTTTGCCCACTGATATATCATCATATAAGCCAGTTTATATTCACCTTTGCCTGCTACCAGATCGCGTGTGTGTGCGATCATGCGATAAATCAAGGTTTTGTGTTCCGAAGTGGAAGAATTTGGGTTGGTAAAAAGCTCGTGCAAAATTTCTGCAAACTTTTCTTCCAGCATTGCGTGATCATCACTGCGAACTAATTGAAAGTAAAATTGTGTTATTTTTTCTTGAGTATGCTTGTTCCAGGCATATTCACTATGATTGTTGGTCCCAGACTGGGTTGGATTGAGTGCGTCGCTATCAAGAGATGCAATTAATTCTGCCATAATTAGTTGTATTAGTATTTTTGCTTTAAGCTCTTTCGTTTTTTTGTTTTCCCGAGGTCAAAGCGGACTTTTTTCGTTTGGGATTGGGATGGGGTGTGTGTGGGTTTTTCTTGTAAAATAATATACAGTGCCGTTAATGGATAAAATATTGGATCGGTTTTGGCCAAGTGTACATCGGATAAATAGGAAATCTCTCTAAAAAAAGAGTGATGGGTTATTTTATTGTCGACGTAATCACTTACATGGTTATCATTTACGACAACATGATGTAGGGCCATACTACTTAAAATATAACTGCCTAATGCGTCTTTTTTCATATTTTGAATGTGTTGAATAAGTGTCATTTTGGGGATCATCGAGGCGGTGTCTTCTATAGAATTACAGGGAATGAGATTTTCTTTTACTTGCAGTATACTATTTGCTCTGTTAATATAAATATAATAAGTTTTCAAATTATCTATAATCATTAGATACAACTATATTTTTTGTATATTATTCGTTTGGCAAAATAACTAATTTTCATCATAGGAATTATATTCGTCTTGTGAATCATATTCCTCACCTGGCATCGTATTGTCTTCTGTATCTTCTTCCGGTTCTTCATCCAACTTGTCTAAATATTCAATATATTCTTCCACATTGTTAAAATCATCTCTTTTGCCCATTTCCAGATCATAAATAAAATCATTGATGAGCCTTTGTCGGTTGTTGACATAACACTGATATAATCTATATTCTTCTTCTTGTTTTTCACGTATTTGTTGTTCAGCTATATCTGCTGGATGTTCAATGCGATGAATTTTATTGGTTTTTTTATCTTTGTACATAATGACACATCCTCTAATAGGTTTATAAGGATCATGTTGTTCTTTGGAGGCTTTTATTTTATCTTTCCAAGACATAACTGGGGCTTGGGGTTGTGTTTGCTCTGGCATAGGCTCTTGTGTTTGCGTTTGCACTGGCTCTTGTGTTTGCACTGGCATAGGCTCTTGTGTTTGTGTTTGCTCTGGCATATGCATAGGCTCTTGTGTTTGCACTGGTGTTGGCTCTCTACTGCGTGGTTTCTTTTTCTCAGGTTCTTTTAAACAATCAAAACGGGAATTTGGCTTCATGTGAGTTTTTTCAAAGGTCTTTTGGGTTCTATATACGTATCTACGTAAATAATTTTATATACGTATTACTAATAATATATAAGTATTGGATAATAAGCATTTAAAGCGTTTTCTATAATAGTATATGCCTCTACACAGCAATACATTTTTAAATGTAGTATATTTCCGATTGTTGAATCGTTGTATATATAGTTATAATTTGGAGGCAGCACCTTAATAAATAAAATTGAAGCCTGGAAGCGTATTATAATGGGGGTATAATATTACAATAAATATGACTACAACCAATAACAAAATCAGTTTGTGCATTCCAAGAGTGGAAAGTACATATACAAAGGATTTTATACGTGGGGTTTTCAATAATTGTCGGTTGGGTGTCATTGACACCATCGACGTTGTTCCCAATCACAAAGAAAATGCAAAATACAATCGAGTATTTGTGCATTATGGGAATATGACTTCCGACTTTCATTTGACGCGCCTATTAAATGGCAGCTCTTTGAAGGTTGTTTATGATGGTCCTTGGTTTTGGAAATGTGTACAGAGTAAAATACCAAGGAAAAACAATAATTAATATTTTATTGGATTATATTATATATGAAATTAAATAAAATAAATCACGAAACTTTAAGAAATATGTTTTTAGCCGTCATTGTTTGTTTACTCCTTTTTTATTTGTACAATTACATGTTTCAAAAAATAAAATATGGATCCGAGGTTTTTTCATCGACGTTTATCATGCCTGAAAAACGCAAAATATTGATTTTGTATACGGGTGGAACGATTGGTATGGTGGAATCAAAAGATGGTAATGTACCCAAAAAAGGTTTTTTAAAACAACAAATGGACAAAATTTTGTCCATGCATAAAAATCGGCGTGAGATTTCACCTTTTACCATAAAAGAATACGATCCTTTGTTGGATTCATCCAATATGAGTATCAGCAACTGGAACAAAATGATTGTGGATATTCGCGATAATTACGATAAATATGATAGCTTTATTGTTATTCACGGTACTGATACTTTGTCATATACTGCTTCCGCATTGTCTTTTGCTTTGGAGGGACTTAGTAAACCTGTTATTATTACCGGCTCACAAATTCCATTGGAACAATTGAAAAACGATGGCGGAAACAATTTATTGGCATCTCTCATTGTTGCTTCCAGTTCTATTATTCCAGAAGTTATGGTTGTGTTTTCCAACAAAATTATTCGTGGCAATCGCTCCAAGAAAATCAGTTCGAATAAATTGGACGCGTTTGAATCACCCAATATACGCAATATTGGGAATTTTGGCTATGCAGCCCAGCCGAATTATAACCGTTCAATGATACGGACTGCTGGAATGGGGGCTTTTCATGCACAATTATATGATGAGAAAAAGGAAGTGTGTGTGGTTTTTTTGACTCCAGGATTTAATTTTAAAAATGTGGAAACCATGGTTGCTGCGAATCCTAATATACGCGGTGTTATATTGCAGACCTTTGGTATTGGAGATGGACCAACCGGAAATGATGATTTTTTGCACATGTTGAAAGTGCTGAACGACAAGGACATTATTATTTTGAATATTTCTCAATGTATTGAAGGACATATTGATACTGGAGATTATGAAACGGGAAGCACTATGGTGAAATACAACGTTATAAGTGGGAACGATATGACATTAGAAGCTGGTTATTGTAAACTTTTGTATTTATTGACTCGTTATGAAAATGGGGGTGAATTATATTCGAATTCGAAACTTATTGAAAATGATCTTGTGCGAGACCTACGTGGAGAGCTGTCGGAAAAATCGACTTCTTTTGAGTTTTTGTAAAATTGAAATAACTTTTAAAATAAAATAAATTATTATTTTATAAATATGGTACACAATCACACACAAGGTATGTTAGACCTTTTAAATAATATAGGAAAAAGTAAAGTATCCGCATTAGCAAGTGGTATTGTTGGAATTATGGACAATGAAAATGCATTACGTAATATTGTTGTAGATGAAAATATGCGTAAAGCATTAGTTGCCATGTTATTGAAGAAAAAAGCTCCAGGTAATATTATTGTAGCTGTATTAACAAGTACTACTGTGGCTTTACAATTACTTAAAGATCTTGGAGAGTTGAATATTGATCGCGAACTATTAGATTCTGTAGTACGCATAATTTTAGGAAAACCTTCTATTAGCACAACTGAAATAAATAGTTTGTTAGAAAATGTAGGAATAGATGTATCCAAAGTTAGTGCTATTAGAGAAATCGCTGTAGCGCCACCAAATGATAATATTGAATTTTCTTCAATTCTTGTTATTGAAGGTATAAGTTATGATGAGTTGACTGATGAAGAAAAAAATACTTTAGCAGCTGCAATATTGGATTTATATGTTGAATCATTGAATTTAGATTTAGAAAAAGTTTCCATTGCTGTGCAATTATTTGATCCTAATGCAAGTGCAACAGCTAATGCAAGTGCTGAGGTTAGAGTACTAAATAGAAAACTTTTAAGTAGACAAACAGCAGGATCAGGAGGATCATCAGGAGGAGCATCAGGAGGAGCATCAGGAGGAGCAGGAGGAGCATCAGCAGGAGCATCAGCAGGAGCAGGAGCAGCAGCAGGAGGAGCAGCAGCAGGAGGAGCAGCAGCAGCAGGAGCAGCAGCAGCAGGAGCAGCAACAGCAGGATTAACAATAGGAGTAGCAGCAGCAGTATCAGTATCAGTAGCAGTAGCAGATACTTCTAATGATCCCGATACAATCCCTCCTGTTATTACTATTAATGGTGATAATTCAGCTACTGTGGAATTAGGTTCTAATTATACTGATGCTGGTGCAATTGCTATTGATACAGTTCATGGCTCTACTCCTGTTTCTTCCAGTGGTAGCGTTGATACAAGTAAAGTGGGTTCATACACTATAACATACACTGCAACTGATAAGTCAGGTAATACTGCAACAAATGCAAGAACTGTTAATGTTGTTGATACAACCTCACCTATTATTACTACTATTATTGGTGAGAATCCAGCTACTGTGGAATTAGGTTCTACTTATACTGATGCTGGTGCAACTGCTACAGATGCAAGTGGAGACGTTACAGTTGTTTCCAGTGGTAGCGTTGATACGAATACAGTGGGTTCATACATTATAACATACACTGCAACTGATTCATCAGGTAATTCTGGAACAGATGTCAGAACTGTTAATGTTGTTGATACAACCCCTACAATAGAAGAGGATGGTATAAGCACTTTGATTGAGAAATATGGTTATACAGACACTTATAGTGCCTTATCCGAGGAGGATAAAGGCGCGTTTGCTGAAAGGTTAAAAAATGCAGTAAATGAAGGGATGCCTGAAGGTGCCAGTCTTACAGAGTGGGAGAAATTAACTGATGAGCAAAAAAGATTAATAACTCAGGAGGGTTATACAATGAAAATTGAGGTTGTGGAGAATGAAAATGGTGGTTATGATACAATAACAGACGTTGTTAAACCTGATGCTGATGGTGCTGATGCTCCTGCTGCTCCTGCTGATGGTGATGCTGGTGATGATGGTGCTGATGATGGTGATGTTGAATCTGAATCTAATCAAATTATTATAGTTGATTATCCTTATAATACTATAGCTTTTCTCATGATAGAACTTAAGGCACGTAAGGACTTTGAGGGTGAGATTGGTGGGCTTAGCAATGAGGACTTTGATGGGAAGGGTAAAATTGAGGTTTTGGGAATGTTGGGGGGGCGTT